>ERZ869979.517-NODE-517-length-11806-cov-4.274533_pt1 | contig 11806 bp, 9 predicted proteins | sample MGYA00521269_ERZ869979 | MGnify/ENA primary metagenome ERZ869979 (study PRJEB32232, sample SAMN07284974) | human gut metagenome | biome: human-associated habitat; material: feces | host: Homo sapiens | place: Tanzania | collected 2014-04-05 ... | reverse complement strand
GATAATTCAATGACTTAACATTATTGTAAGCGTATACAGAATAATGGAGGATTTAAAATGAACAAACCAAGTCAAAGAGTCAAGGACATCTTGGCTAAGATGAGTTTAGAAGAGAAGGCCATTCAATTATCATGTATCATGCCAAGTATGGCACTGAATCGAGGTGTTTTCTCAAAAGAAAAAGCTGAAGAATCTATGCCACAAGGTGTAGGTCGTATGACACAATTCGCGACAGGATTTGTGGGTGGCGCTAAACAAGCGGCACAAGGCTATAATGAAATTCAAAAATATGTGATTGAAAAAACAGGTTTACCATGTATTATTCAAAATGAATCCAGTTCAGGGCTAGTGGCAGCGGATGCTACGATTTTCCCAGTACCAATCGCTTTAGCCGGTACTTTTGAACCAGAATTATCGTATAAGATGGGAAAAGTCTTATCGGATGAAGGAAAGGCCATTGGAGCTCACTTCATGATGAGCCCAGTAGCCGATATCAGTCGTGATTCAAGATGGGGTCGTGTCGATGAAACATTTGGAGAGGATCCATTAGTGGCAGCCCGTTTCACAAGTGAAGAAGTGCATGGAATTCAAGGGGATGATTTCACAAAACGCTGTGGTGCTTTGGCTAAACACTGGGTTGGCTATGGAGCTAGCGAAGGTGGAGTCAATTGTGCAACCATCAACATCGGTGAAAAAGATTTATTTGAAGTCTATGCCACACCTTTTGCGGCAGCCATTAAAGAACATGATATGCAAAGTATTATGGTTACATATTCAGATATTGACGGATTACCTATGTCTGTCAATCCAAAATGGACACAAGATGTATTACGCGATAAATTAGGTTTTAATGGAATTGCCGTATGTGACGGACACTCCATTCCTCGTGTCATTCAGACGCAAGGCATGTATGAAGATCGTGCAGAACTTGCAGGAGCGGCATTAAAGGCAGGAATCGATTCAGATACAATGACAACAACGGTGTATAACCATATTGTAGAGGGTGTAAAAAAAGGTGCTGTCGATGTGAAAGATTTAGATGCCTGTGTATTAAGAACACTACAAATGCGCGAAGAGATGGGATTATTGGATAATCCATATATTGATCCAGAAAAAGCGCAAGCCGTATTTGATGATCCAAATGCGGATGCATTATCGGAAGAGATTGCGACAAAATCCGTTACATTATTAAAGAACAATGGAGTTTTACCTTTAGATAAAAACGTAAAGAAAGTAGCTGTAGTCGGTCCTTTTGCGACAAGACTATCTTGTTTATTTGGAGGCTATGCCTATCCAGCTATGATGGGCTCTTTCTTACAGATGGTCGTAGATCCAGAAGTCGCAACAAAAATGGAAGGTTTTGCCGAATTTGCGAAACAAATGTTTGACATTGATGCCATGAAGGCAAAAATGTTTAAAGATCCTTCTTTGTCTTTTGATGAAAACTTTGATAATTACTTAAGAGAAACACTCCATGTGACAAGTTTATCTGAAGCTATTCAAAATGAGTTAAATGATGTTGAAGTTGTAAGTTATGGAAAATCGATGAATACAGACGATTGGCAACAACGTATTGATGAAGCTTTAAAAGTATGCGAAGAAGCCGATGTAGTCATCTTAGGAGTTGGTGAAGTAACGGGACAAGGAAAAGATGCGACAAGCGGAGAAGGCATCAACCATCCAGATTTAACATTGCCTTTCCATCAAGAAGAATTAGTCAAAGCTGTATCTAGTTTAGGTAAGAAAACAATTATGGTATTGTTCAATGGTCGTGCTTTAGCTTTGGGTGATGTAGAACCTTGTGTAGATGCGATTGTAGAAGGCTGGTATCCAGGTCCAGCAGGCGCAAGACCTGTAGCGCGTGTATTAAGTGGTGATGTGAATCCGGGTGGACGTTTACCTATCACATTCCCAAGAATTTCTGCACAATGTCCAATTTATTATGGCACAAAAACAGGTAGTGGATATCTATCTTTCACAAAGGGCATGCCACAAAAAGAACCCAGTGTCATGCAGCCGCTATATCCATTTGGTTATGGCTTAAGTTATTCTTCATTTAGTATTTCAAATCTTACTCATGATGTATCCGTAAAAACAGGTGATAGCTTTAAAGTGAGTGTGGACGTAGAAAATACAGGTGCAGTGTATGGTGAAGAAACTGTACAAGTCTATTTCCATTCTTTACAACCAACTATCAATCGTCCAGTGATGGAACTTAGAGGATTTAAAAAGGTGGCGTTAGAACCAGGACAAAAGAAGACACTCGAATTTACATTTGATACACGTCAATTTGGTTATTATAATGCTCACAATGAATTTGTGATTGAGCCTAGACCGCAAACAATCTTAGTTGGCCACAATTCGAGTGAAATTTCAAAGCATGGAAGAATTGAATTTACAGGGGAAGTAAAAGAAATCTTACATGATCGTGTATTTGATTTTAAAGTCGAAGAAAAATAATCAGAATGGTGCATCTGCACCATTCTTTTGCCTTGTCAAAATGATGGGGGTTGATTATAATACTGAGTATGACAGAAGAAGAAATGATTAGACAAATTGCAGAGCCAATACTTAAGCAATTAGAGAAAATTGAAAAAGAACTTGGAAACCATCGTATGTCGCAGATTCCACAAATTAAATTTGTGAAGGAATCCGAAATGGGAGATGCTCCATTTATGATAGGTGACATTGAGGTTACGGATGAGCTTCTAGAAAAAGTGGAGGCATATATCCAAGAAGAAATCGAAATGATGCATAAGCCAACGGTGCTACATTAGAAAACCACAAAATTTTAAAAAATGCTTGCATTTTAAATTGCGTTAGTGTATTATAAGTGAGCACGTTGGAAATGCGGGTGTGGCGAAATTGGCAGACGCACCAGACTTAGGATCTGGCGCCTTCGGCGTGGGGGTTCGAGTCCCTTCACCCGCACCACTTGTAAATTTAGACAATTACTTCGGTAGTTGTCTTTTTTTGTTTTGTGCTATAATTTTTTTATGAATGTTTGTGTATATTATGAAAAAATAAATGAAGATTCAATTCGTATCAATCGAGTGTATTCATTAAGTCCCAAGATAGAAATACCAGAATCCATTGATGGATATGTTGTTCGTGAAATTGGGGATTATTGTTTTTCTTCAAAAGAAGTCGATTTATCGAAAGCTATTTTAAGTTGTGACATCCCTTCAAATTATCATGAATGTAGTGGGGTTGATGTAGAAAGTGTTAAATTTCCGAGAACTTTAAAAAAACTTGGGGATTATGCGTTCTATAATTGTCGGAAGCTAAAAGAAGTATATTTACCTTTTACTTTAATAAGTATTGGCAGTGATATATTTATGAATTGTTTAAGACTCAATCATATCTATTATGATTGTTCTATATTTTCAGTCACTATTTTAAAACAAATCTTAACGCAAATCACATGGGATGTAGAAGTTCATTTTTTAGATGGTTCTATATTTTATCCAGAATACAATGGTGGTTATGATGAAGTAGGTCCTGCTCATATCTTTGCCTTGAATATTGAGGGGGAAGGGTTTCGTATGCGTCAATGTTTTAAAGAGGGGAAAATCGATTTTGATGGATATGATGCTTGTTTTGAAAAGCTATGTGCAGAAGAGAGTGAATCTTGTATCTTTCATGTAGCGATTCTTCGCTTTATGATGGGATCTGAACAATACATTCCTTATTTAAGGGCACATGATTTGACTTCTTATTTACATGTATATAAAGATATATGTGTTATGGTAGAAAAATTATTGAAAAAAGAGTGTCTTGATCAATCCGATTTAGATCGATTGATTTTTATGGAAGAGGATTTAGAAACTCGAACGCTATTGATGGAATTAAAGAATAAGATGTTTACATCATCATCGACATATTCTTTTGAGGATTTTTAATGCGACAAAGTGAATGGGAAAAAGAAAAGGCAATTCATATCTTAGAGTTAGTTCGATCCGAACTCTATATGGATATGCCACATTTTTTAACGGCGTTAAATACGCTTGAGTTTAGGAATGATGATCGCGTATCTTTGTGTGCGACAAATGGTGTGTGTTTTTACTACAATCCATTAAAGGTGATAGATTTATTTCAGAAAAATTCACTGTTTTTGAATCGTGCCTATCTTCATAGTATCTTACATTGTTTATATAGCCATATTTGGCTTCGAAAAAATCGCATTGAATTTATTTGGAATGTAGCTTGCGACATAGTCGTGGAATATACATTAGATTCAATGCATAAAAAGAGTGTTTCACGAATCTTATCGTATATTCGAAAAGATGTATATCGTGAAATTGAAAGCTTGACAGGTATCAGTTGTATTACAGTTTATGAATGGCTTTGTACACGGGATGATATTCAAGATTTATATTATGAATTTGTGGTAGATGATCATGCTGCATGGCCTAAAGAACGGGATGAGAAAGTGCCTCAATCATCTTCTGCTCAAAAAAAGTGGCAGAGTGTTGCCAAACAAACATTGTTTGATCATAAACAAAAAGGGAAAGATAATGAGGATGGGGATGCTTTTCTTGTGTCGAGTTTACAGGCAAAGAAATCGAAATACTCTTTTTCTCAGTTTTTAAAACGATTTAGTATTGTGAAAGAAGAAATGCACATAGATTTGGATGAATTCGACTTGTCCTATTATACATATGGAATGTCAATCTATAAGAATATGCCTTTGATTGAACCTTTAGAGACAAAAGAAGTTAAAAAAATCTATGAGTTTGTGATTGTGCTAGATACGAGTTATTCGATCAACGAAGAGCTCGCAAAACGTTTTCTTTCAAATACTTATACTATACTAAGCACTTCAAATATGTTTTATAAATCATGCAAGGTGCATATTGTTCAATGTGATGATAGGATTCGTAAAGACGATGTCATCTCAAACCAAAATGAAATGGACCGTTTATTGAATTCATTTACTCTAGTGGGTGGAGGCAATACCGATTTTAGACCGGTATTTAGCTATGTGAATGATTTGATAGACCAAAAGGTTTTTCAAAATCTTTGCGGTCTGCTCTATTTTACCGATGGAAAAGGAATCTATCCTAAAAAGAGTCCGGCCTATAAAACAGCCTTTATTTATTTAGAGGATTATGATCGAAGTAAAGTGCCTTCATGGGCAATTCAATATAGATTGGAAGAAAAATTATGAATATATTACAGGCAAAAAACGAAATAAAAAATACTGTACAGGCATATTTATCGAAGGATTCGTTTGGTGAATATGAAATTGAATCGAAGAATCAGCGACCATTACTATTGATTGGTCCTCCTGGTATTGGTAAAACACAGATTATGGAACAAATCGCAAAGGAATGTCAAATTGGACTTGTCAGCTATACAATTACGCATCACACGCGTCAAAGTGCTGTGGGTCTTCCTTTTATTCAAGAAAAAGAATTTCAAGGAAAGACATATTCGATTACGGAATACACAATGAGTGAGATCATTGCGAGTGTGTATTCGAAAATGGAAGATACAGGCTTAAAAGAGGGTATCTTATTTATTGATGAAATCAATTGTGTATCGGAAACATTAGCACCTACAATGTTGCAATTTTTGCAGAATAAAACCTTTGGAAATCAAAAAGTTCCAGCCGGATGGATCATTGTAGCAGCAGGAAATCCAAGTGAATATAATAAATCAGTTCGTGATTTTGATGTCGTGACAATGGATCGTATTCGTTATATCCATGTTGAAACGGATTACTATGTATGGAAAGAGTACGCAATCTCAAAACATATTCATCCGATGATCTTAAGCTATTTGGAATTAAAGCCCAATCATTTCTATACAGTTTCAACAAGTGTGGATGGCATGGAATTTGTGACGGCAAGAGGCTGGGAAGATCTATCTTATTTACTCTATACATATGAAAAGATGCATTTAGAAATTTCTCAAGATACCATTTATGAATATTTACATCATGAAGATATTGCCGAAGATGTCTTTGCCTATTATTTGGTGTATAAAAAATATCAGGATGATTATGGCATTGATGATATCTTAAACGGAAATGTATCGAGTACGATCTACGCTCGATTGTTTAATGCGGATTTTGATGAAAGAGTCTCTGTAGTTAATTTAGTGATGGATGGTTTACTACGACAAGTGAATGTATATTCTTTTGAAAAACATTGTACAGATCTTTGGTTTCGTTTCTTGAAAGAATATCGCAAAGATATGGATTCTTCTTATTTGGACCATACAAAGGTATTTATGTCAAATTATCGCAATAAATTACAGGCGGAACTATTGAATACTTCACAAAAACATGAATATGAATTTGTGTTAAATAACATACAAAAAGTCGTGGTGGATGAAAGTTTAGATCCAAAGTCTCGTTTTGATTCTTGTACAAAGCCTTTCTTTGAACAAAAGGAAAGCTTGGAACAACTAGACAGTCAATTGAAGCAGGAAATTGAAAATGCGTTTGAATTTATGGAAAGTGCATTTAAGAATGGACAGGAAATGACAATATTTGTGACCAATCTTACGATGTCAGCAGAAATGGCTCTATATTTAAGTTCACATACGATTGATGTATATGAAAAGTATAAACAAGTCTTGTTGATAGGAACACAAAAGGCAAGATTATTGGATGAGTTAGCGCATTAAAAGGAGTAGAGTATGGATTATTCAGAATTAAAATATGATATTGAAGACTTTGAGTCGGATCAAGATAAAAAACTTCCACAACCACCATTGGTAAAGGATGCTATGCGAAAGGAATCGATAGAACTTCCTAAAAATTTTGACGCATTATCCATTTGTTCTAACTTTTTAGATATTATCAATACACGTCATAGTAGTCGTGTATATACGCAAGAGCCTATGTCTTTGTTGGAACTATCTTATATGTTGTGGACTTGCCAAGGTGTGAAACAAATTCGTGGTAAGAAATATGCAACATTGCGTACAGTACCTTCTGGAGGAGCTAGGCATGGTTTTGAACTGTATTTTGTATGCCAAAATGTAGAAGGATTAACCCCTGGAACCTATCATTATTTACCTATGGAACATCGTATTGAGTTTTTAAATCCCATTGAAAAGGTAAGTGATGTTTTAGCAGCTTCCTTGTGTGAACAATTATGGGCTTTAAAAGCCAATGTGATTTTCTATTTTAGTTACATCCCATACCGAACAGAATGGCGTTATGGTCATCTTGCACATCGAATAGCTTTAGTGGATCTAGGTCATGTTGGAGAAAATATCTATTTGGCAAGCACAAGTATTGGTTTAGGAACTTGTGGCATTGGAGCGTGTGTGACTTCGATTTGTGATGAAATGTTTGAATTGGATGGCGAAAATGAATTTATTATGTATGCGCAACCGGTTGGAAAGGTGAATAAAGAGGATTTTGTGAAAGAAAAATCTTTTTATGAATTTGTTGAAAAAGAAGGCTTATAATGTGTTAAAATAGATTGGAACTAAGGAAAATATATTATGAGTAAAAATGATAAGAATATAGATGCTTATTCAAAAGCACTTTTAGATAAAAAAACAGAATATAACGAGGAATTAAAAAAGCCGAAAGAGGTTCATCAGATGTCTGAAGCCGAAAGAAGACAGGCTGAAAGGACAATGTCTTCCGCTCTAGATATGCTTCGTAAAGAACGTGGTCAAAAAACGATTGCGGAAGAAGAACAATTTTATCAGGAGCATAAAGAAGCTTTAAAAGATATGGATGATGATTTTACAACTTCTTCTATTGAAAAGGAACAATCCAATGAGGCATTAGATCTTGTACATGCGATGTTGCAGGATATGTCAAATGATGGGGATGATGAGGAAGAAGAGGTCGTTGTCAAAAAGGAAAAGAAGCCAAAAGAAAAGAAAGAAAAAAAGGAACAAAAGCCTAAGGAAAAGAAATCTAAGAATAAAAAAGTCAAAGAAAAGAAACCGATGAACAAGGTTACTAAAATTGTATTATGTGTAATCTTATTAGGTTTGGCGGCCTTAGGTGGATATGCCTATAAAGTTTTGGTGTATGATCCACAAAATATTGTTTCACAAGCACAACAGAAAACATATGATAAATTAGTATCTTATGCGGATGAGTATGGAGACAATATGATGTCAGATGCTGAGAAATTAGAGCTTCTAGATTTGGATAAAGATTATAAAAAGCTTTTGGATAAACAAAAGACTTCAATCAATGAATATTTCAAAGAACAGACTGGCAAAACATATAAGGCTTTATTGAAAGATATGAAGCAGCTTCATCAAGATAAAGAAGAAGTTAAACTTCCTGCTTATCAACAAATTGTTGATTTGTTGAATGGCTGGGAATCAAAATCGGATGAAGAAAAGATGGCTGTAGCCGATATGCAGTCTACATATAGTTCATTGTCTAAAAATTTAAAAGGTGAAGTAGATACTTTATCAAAATCAAAGACAGGAAAAGACTTTATTGATTTATGTAAGGAACAGGCTGAATTAAAGGCGGCTGCTGAAGAAAAGGCGCGTCAGGAAGAAGAAGCTAGAAAAGCAGAGAATGAAAAGAAGATTCAGGAATATCAAACAAGCTTGAATAGTTTGCAGCAAGACTACAATACATATGCACAATATGCACAGAGTCTAGAGTCAGATTTGGCGTATGCGCAACAGAATGGGGAAGATACAGCGGACATTCAATCTCAGATTGATACAAATAATCAGATGTTGTCTTCTTTGCAGCAACAAATTTCATATTATCAACAACAGATTTCTGCTTTACAATCTTAAAAAATAAGACTATCCTAATAGGGTAGTCTTTATGCCGACTTAGCACAGTGGTAGTGCAACGCACTCGTAACGCGTAGGTCATTGGTTCAAATCCGATAGTCGGCACCATGTTTTGAAATTAAGCTGGTTTAACCAGCTTATTTTTTTGAAGGGAGAATCTATGAATTTAGATGAAAAAATGATTTTATTGGCCACTGCCTTTTTGTTCTTGCCCTATCAAATCGCAAGTGTAGGAATTGCATGCATTTTAATACAAGCATTATGCCGACATAAATTGGTGGATGCCATAAAGACTCAAACGGGCGCAATTTTCTTTTATAGTTTTGTCGTATTGGAATTAATTGTTTCCATCTTCCATTCGAATTGGACAGGACTAGGCAATACATGGTTATTTGTGTTGATCGGTTTATATGGAGCTTATTATCGTAGAAGCATCACAAAAAACACATTTGAAAAGATGTGTGATCTTATTATTATTTTATCGGTATTTGCGGCTATCTACGGTTTGTATCAGTTTAATCAGATTTCGCTTGCGAACGGCCGTACATTTTTAGAATTCCATATCTTTAATTCACCAAAACGAAGAATTACTTCGACATTTATGAATGCGAATATCTATGCGATGGTTATTGATTTTGTATGTGTGATGTGTATGTATCGTTTTGTGAAAAATGACAATATTCTTTGTAAGATTGCATATTTTATTATTGCACTGTTTAATTTCTTTGTGTTATATCTAACAGGATCTAGAACCGCATTATTACCTTTTGCCCTAATCTTTCCCATTTTTCTTTATTGTGTACGATGGAAAAAACTATTTATCACATCCATTGTATTCGAACTTTGTGTATGTGGTTTAGTATTCTTAAAACCAACGTTGATTCCAAGAATTAGTGATATGTCCACTTTTGCCTCTCGCATTAAAATTTGGAAGACGGCATTTATGTGTATTTCCATGTATCCGCTTTTTGGATGGGGTCCACAGACATATAAAAAGTTTTATCCATTGGTGCATGGTCATAAGGCACCTCATGCCCACAATATCTATATTGATTCGATCTTATCCTATGGAGTTGTTGGAACGGTTGTGCTTTTGGCCTATACATTTGTGCTAAATAAGGAAATTTTGACTTCGAATACAAGAAAAGAAAATCCGGCATTATTTGGCATGATGATGTGTTTTATTGCGATTGTATTGATTTATGGACTGTTGGATTGTACATTAAATATTGTCGCAACAGGAACTTTATGTTTTATCATTTTAAATAGTGCTTGCATGTACTTAGAAAAATAAATACAATAATTTTAGAAGACAGACAGTAGAAGGAGCTTTATGAAATGTATATCTCTTTTTGTCTGTTTTTTTATTGGCTTACAATCAATGGTTGTGCCAAGTTATGAAGTTTTAATTTCGAATATAGAGTCCAAAGTGGACACAGTTGATGAGAATCAGGCTAGTTTTTTATCTATGAAATGTCGGGATGTTTCAAAGAGTATCGAATTTAAACAAACAAATTTAATGGCTCGAGTTGAGAAACAAGAAAAGTGTGTGGATGAACTTGAACGTAGGTATAAACAAAAAAAGAATTATTATGAATTAAAAAAGTTAGAATATGGCTTTGAATTACAAACGATTCAAAGAAATAACTCTATCCTTTATCCGTATAAGATACAAAAGAACTTGGAATTGTATTTTGAGGAATATAGAGAAATTGAAGTAGAATATTTGAAACATAAAAAACAATTGGATAAGAATCAAAATACGTTATTGTTGTATGATGAATATCTTAAAAGATTATCCAATTGTCAAAATTACTTATTTAAACGGTTTTCGAATTTAGCACAAATCAATGAATCTGGACAACATAATGAAGATTCTATGATTTCAGGAACTGAACATTTGCCGGATTATGGGGGTTATGAATCGTGGCAACAAAATGGCATGTCTTGTTTGGTGGATGGAAATTATGAAATCGATTCGTACAGTTCTTTTTGGCAAAATCCAGTTGAAAATGGTACAATCAGTGCTGGATGCTGGTCCTATCCGGATGGAGGTCTTCATTTAGGCTTGGATATCGCAAGTGCCATGTATAGTGATGTCTTTGCGGTTGCCAATGGGATCGTATTGTATGCCCATGCACCAGTGGATTCGAACAATGGATATTTAGGAAACTGGTGTGGATGGCCGAATGGTGGTGGCAATACCATTTGTATGGTGGTTGCCGTCAATGAAAGGCTTTATGCGATTACTTATGCGCATTTATCCAATGAAATCTATGTGACTAGTGGCCAGCAAGTCAGTCAAGGTACAGTTATAGCGAAAAGTGGGAACAGTGGCAATTCAACAGGGCCTCATACGCATGTAGAGGTGTTTGAATTAAAGCAGGATCTCAATTCAATCGTAGAATATTTTAGAAACAGCGGTGCTGATTTTTCTTTTGGATGCGGCTATAGTGAAGCTGCAACATGCTCAGGCTATGCATGTCGCATTGATCCTGAAACCGTTTTGGAGGGTGTATGAGTCAAGAAATATATTTTTTTCGCATGCAGGAATTGTTGAAAGATGAATATGATGCCTATATTGAATCTTTATCAAAACCTTTATATCGTGGTATGCGTATCAATTTAAAAAAAGCAGAATTGAATGAATTTGATCATTTGGATCATCCAAGTCAGTTCTGTAAAGAAAGCTATTATGTAGATAAGCCGTTGGGAAATCATCCCTTCCATATTTGTGGCTGTTTTTATCTGCAAGAACCCAGTGCTTCAAGTGCCGTTGAAATCTTGGATGTACAAGAAGATGATTATGTGTTGGATTTATGTGCGGCACCAGGTGGAAAGAGTACACAGATTGCCTCGCATTTACAAAGTGGGTATTTAGTATCGAATGAAATTGATGCGAAGCGTGCCCAAATCTTATTATCGAATATTGAGCGTATGGGTGTGAAAAATGTGGCAGTGACCAATACAAGTGTAGATAAGCTTGCGAAAGTGTTTGATGCTTGTTTTGATAAGATTTTAGTAGATGCACCTTGTAGTGGTGAGGGTATGATCAAAAAAC
>ERZ869979.516-NODE-516-length-11806-cov-6.562026_pt1 | contig 11806 bp, 16 predicted proteins | sample MGYA00521269_ERZ869979 | MGnify/ENA primary metagenome ERZ869979 (study PRJEB32232, sample SAMN07284974) | human gut metagenome | biome: human-associated habitat; material: feces | host: Homo sapiens | place: Tanzania | collected 2014-04-05 ... | reverse complement strand
CGGGAAAATCTCCAAGGGGTCGGGTATGAGGTCTTTGACAAAAACAGCCCGCTCCCGGTGGAGGAAGGGCAGATTCCACGGGAAGTTCTGGGCAACACCCAGCGGCGCATCGAGACCGCCCGTGCGTACTATCTGGCAGAGCATCCAGACGAGCCTGTGGGGAGGATTCAGAATATTGCGGTTACGACCTTAGAGAAGTTTCGCTCCGGGGTTCGCAGGCGTAGGAATCTGGCTCCACGTTCCCTACCGGAGAATGATGTGCGGTTCATCGACCCGATGTACAACGAGTTGTTCCGTATACCTGACGGCGGCGTTGTGCAGATAACCTACCCGGATGGGCACCAGCGCTCCGAGAAGGTCGAATATCTCGATGATTACCACATGCGGATCGGTTCTGCTGTGCAGCATATCTGCGAATTTGCGGAAAGGATGGCGCGCAGCCATGCCACTGTGGAACCGGAGCCTTTGACGCAGCAGGATTATCGAGTGTGGAATCTGGAATATGATTTTTACCTCACCGTGCAGGAAAACAACGGACTATGGGAGTATGCCCTCTATCAGGGGGATTGTTCTCTGCTGGAACGCGGAAAATTGGATGCGTCCGAACTGATGATCGAGGAAGTACGGGACGAAATTGTGTACACCCACAACCTTGGAAAAAATGCCTGCATCTCTCTCAGCCCGGAGGAATTTGCGCAAAAACTTGCGGACCGAGAAGAAATACAGTCATATCGGATGAAGCAGTTCCAGCAAAGCGGACAGGATTGCTATCTGCTTATGCAGCTGAAGCGGGATGCAGACCCTGCGCTCCGCTTTGCATCCATGCGTTATCTGGAAAAGCAGAACATTGCTCCGGCTATTGATAATTACGAGATTCTCTACCGTGGCAATCTTCCGACCGGAAAGCGCAGCGTTCCTCAACCGGAACTGTTGGAGCAGCTGTATCAGAAGTTTAACTGCGCACAGCCCATGGATTATCACGGCCACAGCCTGTCTGTCAGTGATGTTATCCTGCTGAATCAGGCCGGAAAAATATCGGCACATTACGTTGACAGCATCGGCTTCCGGGAATTATCTGGTTTTCAGGATAAGCAGGAACGATCTTCGGTGCTGAGCCAACTCAAGGCGAAATGCGATATGCCGGAATGCAATCCCACAAAGTGCCGGAAGGGGAGGGATGACCATGCAATTTAACCATGATGAGCTGATGCTGATGATGCTCTACAACACCGGAACCCGGCAGGGGCTGGTGCAGGAACTGCGGCTGATGCAGTGCTACCTGATGCCGGATGAAACTGCCCTGCGGGAACTGTCAGAGCAGGTCATTGAAAAGCTGAAATTGCTGACGGACGCCGAGTTTGCAGGACTGGAATTTCCAATGAACTGATTTTTGCCGCCTGCGGGCGGCGTACATAAGAGCTTTCGCATCCTGCAAAGGTATGATATACTGAAGCTGACAGCTTTCAGGTCGCAGATAAAAGATAAGAGGTGCTTTTTATGGCAGGTTTGAAGGGAAAGGCCGGTATCGTCACCGGCGGCAGCAGCGGGATCGGTTTCCAGATCGCAAATGTGCTGGCTCAGGCCGGCGCGACAGTTTATGTCATCAGCCGCACCGGCAGGCCCAAAGAGGGTGTAGGCGAAAGTGCACCGGGCGTTGTCCATCTGCGGGGTGACATCGGCAATGCAGAAGCTATGAAAACACTGGTGGCGGAGCTGGCCGCAAAGCATAACGGCTGTCTGGATTTTCTGGTAAACAACGCAGGCGTCAGCTATAAATGCCGGGCCGAGGACTTTCCCATGGAGCAGTTTGACAATATCATGAATGTGAATGTCAAATATCTGTTCCAGATGAGTGTGATTTGTTACCCCTATCTGAAGAAAAGTGCGGACAAGGGCCGCATCATCAACATCACCAGCATGAGCGCCCATCTGGGCTTCAGCGAGGTGGTGCCGTACTGTGCCAGCAAGGGCGCTGTGCTGGCGATGACCCGCGCTCTGGCCGTGGAGTGGGCGCAGGACAACATCACCGTCAACAGCATCGCGCCGGGGTGGTTCCGCAGCAAAATGAACGAGCAGGTAGTGGACGCAGCCCGGGAGCAGAAAATTCTGAACCGGATGCCGCTGCACGCCTACGGTGACACCCGCGATTTGGGCAAGATGGCCGAGTTCCTGGTGGGCGATGGTGCCGCTTACATCACCGGACAGGATTTTGCCGTGGACGGCGGCGCACTGGCGTTCGGTTATTGAGAGGAGCTTCTCTGCAATTTTTCGGCAGCTTCGCTCGTATTCCAGATAAAGGAACCGAATTTCGTTGGCATAACGGAGGAACCATTATGGCAATCTTTGAAAAGACCATCCGAAACAAGAATTTTGACAAGCTGCTTCGGAAGCTGGAACAGGAAATTCCGGACAGCAGCTGGTCGGCCAATCTGGAAGCGGGCAGTGACTTCAAAGAGGGCAATGCCCGGTGCAGTGTCCGGGTGTTTGAGCGGTACAGCATGATGGGCGGCAACCGCCTGAGCCTGACGCTGACCCTGTTCCAGAATGGAGATAGCCCCATCCGGCTGTCTGTGATTACGGCAGGCGGCAGTCAGGCAGTGTTTTTTAAGGTGAATACCATCGGAGAAGAATCCTTTCTGGAGGACGTAAAGAACCTGCTGGAAGAAATTTTGGAGGAGTAAGATGTTTTACGCTGGATTTGATCAGTTGTTCAGCATTCTGTTTCCCATCCTGTTCTTTGTGGTTTTGGGCATGATTCTGTATACTTTTATCAGAAATATCCGTACCTGGAACCAAAACAACCATTCGCCGCGGCTTACCGTTCCGGCAAAGGTGGTGGCAAAGCGTACGGAAGTTTCACATCATCACACGGATAATACGATGATGCATACGTTCACGACTTATTATGTAACCTTTCAGGTAGAGAGCGGCGACCGCATGGAACTTACCGTAAGTGGTTCGGATTACGGGATGCTTGTGGAGGGCGACATCGGTAAGCTGAGTTTTCAGGGTACCCGTTATCTTGGATTCGAGCGGAACTGAACATCCCTGTTCAATTTGATAAATCGGAATTTGCAGGGCGGAGAAACTTATGGAAGAATTGATACAAAGATGTTCATGGGCAACTACCGACTTATATAAAGAGTATCATGATAATGAATGGGGAAAGCCCGTTCATGATGAGAATAAACTATTTGAGATGTTAATACTAGAAGGTATGCAGGCAGGACTATCGTGGCTGACAATACTAAATAAAAGAGAGGCATTTAGAATTGCTTTTGATAACTTTGACTGCAAAAAAGTAGCACTATATGATGATGCGAAAATAGAAAAGCTAATGCAGAATAGCCGCATTGTTCGTAATCGGTTAAAAATCAAATCAGCAATAACAAATGCTCAACAGTTTATAAAAATCCAAGAATCGTATGGCAGTTTTGATTCGTTTATATGGTCTTATGTTGATGGTAAGCCAATTCTCAATCAGTTCCAAACTGAAACTGATATACCCGCAAGGACTGCACTCTCAGACCAAATTAGTAAAGACTTAAAAAAGCTTGGCTTTAAGTTTGTTGGTAGTACAATTATATATGCCTATATGCAGGCAATAGGGATTGTCAATGACCATGTAAAAGGTTGCCATTTGTATGCCAACAAATAGCATTTCACTTTCGATTGATGGAAAAAACAAGTGATGAAAGACAATTTGGGTAAAGGCAATACGAACGATGCCGAGCATATTGACAGTGTTCAACTGCAATTTTGCTGGGCTCAGCTAGCGGCAACAGCGGTTGAGAAAAACGCAACAATATTAACAGACGAGCAGTGGGTCAAATATTCAATGTCACAACTGCTACAAATGGCTCAAGTATTCGTTAGCAAAAATGGCTCAAATATTGGCTGTCATGTGGCTCAAATATTCATTGACATTCACAAAAAAGTGAAAAGGGGATTTCTATGAAAACGCAGAATCTTATTTCGGTATATCAGGGTGCTGCTGCGCTAGAAAAACTCGGCGAAAATGCTGATAAAAAATTCAAGGTATTAAAACCGCACGAAATAGGGTGTCTGAATAGGCTTTGTGATATTCTACAAGCACATGGTTGTGATATTTCGGACTTCGATGGTTTCTTTGTTGGATATACAATTGGACAAATCGGAAAAGAATTCGATCTACTGTCGTTCAGCCCTGAATATACAATCAACATTGAGCTTAAAAGCAAGCTAAAAACGACAGAAAGGGAAGAAAAAATCCTAAAGCAACTGCAGAAAAACAATTATTACTTAAAATTTTTGGGGCGTCCGTTACAATTATTCACCTATGTGGACAACGACGGCTTTTATAAATATGTGCCAGAAACTGATTCGATAGTTAAAGTAGAGCCGTCTGTAATTGCATCATGTATTCATAACCATCGTGTGGATTATAGTATTGACCCGGACCGAGAATTTGTTCCCTCAAACTACTTGGTTTCACCATTCAATTCGACCAGCAAGTTTATTTCCGGCGAATACTTTCTTACTGGTGCTCAACAAAAAATCAAAGAGGAAATAACTTGTGAGCTACAGAGCTGCCCGTTTATGTACTTTTCGATTTCTGCAGATGCTGGTACGGGGAAAACCCTAATGATGTATGATATTGCAAAAGATATGATGAAGGCAGGTATCAAAGTGATACTGATACATTGCGGAAAGCTCAATCAAGGGCATGAGAAACTAAGACTCATTTATGATTGGAATATTAAGCCAATAAGTTCTATAACTACACGATCCATTGACAGCATTTTCGATAGATGCGAAATCCTTTTTGTTGATGAAGCTCAACGTGTTAGAAAGAATCAGCTTGAGCTTATCATTCAAAAAACCACAGAAAAAAGGGTTCCTGTCGTTTTTTCTTATGATGTGAAGCAGTATCTTAGAAGCGATGAGGGACATGATATTGAAACCTATTTGAAAGATAATCATCCTTGCGTTAGGGTGTCACCAAAACATCTCACGAATAAAATTAGAACGAATAAAAAAATGGCATCTTTTATCAACAATCTACGGAATATGGGAAGCAGTACAGATCATCTGGATTATGACTGTGTGACAATCGAATATTTTGATGAAATGGATGAATTGAAAAAGTATTTTAAATTCTTGCAACAAAACGGCTGGACTACTTTGACTTTTACGTCTTCGCAGTATTCACCGGATCCATATGATAGCTTATCTGGAATGGGAATGAGAAACGCTCATGACGTGATAGGTCAGGAATTTTCTAAAGTTGCATTTGTTATGAATGACAATTTCAAGTATGACGGAAATAGACTTGCAGCGAAAAGAGGTTACTATAGTGCTCAAGGGATGCTTTATCAAATTGTAACACGTGTCATTGATGAGTTGAAAATCGTTGTGCTTGATAATCCCTCTCTTTACCTGAAACTGTTAGAGATAAAAGCACTTGGACACTGATTGTTACGAATTTGCGATTTTCCCTGTATACAGATGGAGTATGTGATGCACATCTATAAAAGTTTCTTCGTTTTCTCAGTGAACCATGTTGAATCAAACTAGACGCCGCCTCAATCACTAGAGGATGACTAGTATTTTGTCTGTGCTAAGCAACTTGAACGTTCTGTATTCGCTTATGTCGAGCGGCTTTCCTTCAGTTGAATGGATTACCGCTTGTTAAGTATAATGTGTAAGAGATTGAGAAGAACTTTTTTCACAAAAGAGAACTTTATGGTACATCAATTTTTGTAAGATGCCTTCAGAAGAAGCAACAACAGACTTCTGAGGAGGACAAAACAATGTCAAACGGTGATTATGGCTACTTCGGCAAAGGTGATACGGGCTATGCCCAGTACATGACGGCGTTCAACCGCAACTTCGGCGGCTCGTCCGGCGGCGGTGGTGGCGGCGGAAACCACAACAACAATGGCGGTGGCGGCGGGGACGGCAGCGGATGCAGCTGCCTGATCGCCATTGCAGTGGTCGTGGTGCTGATCCTGATCGTCTTGGGTGGCTGAATCAATCCCTGCAGGTGAAACACAGGTTTTCCCTGTGGGGATTTTTTGAATCCACTTGTAGAAAGCAACGGTCTATGGTAGGATGAAACCAAAGATACACAGGGGGGCTTACACATGGTTTTACTGGTTGTGGATACACAGAAAGGTATCGTGGATGAACGCCTGTATGCGTTTGAAAAGTTTGTCAGCAACATCAGGAAACTGATCCGGACTGCTCGCGAACAGGGAATCGAGGTCGTCTATGTCCAGCATGACGATGGGCCCGGTACAGGCTTTTCCATCGGAGACGATGAATTTGAGGTCTATTCCGGGTTTGCACCGCTGCTGACTGAAAAACGGTTCGTCAAAACCGTATGCAGCGCGTTCAAAAAAGAAAGCGGTCTGCTGGAATATCTGACGGAAAAGGGCGAAAAAGATGTGATGGTCTGCGGCATCATGACCGACTTCTGCATCAATGCAACGGTGGAGGCGGGCTTTGAGCATGGCCTGCACATGATCGTTCCTGCCTATGCAAATTCCACGCAGGACAACGAGTACATGACAGGGGAGCAGAGCTACCACTATTACAATGAATTCCTCTGGCCGGACCGCTATGCCGATTGTGTGCCCATGGACAAGGCGCTGGAGCTGCTCAAAAAGTGAGGTGTTTACAATGATTTCTGAAAAAGTAAAAAATCAGATTCAAGTGGTGCAGGGTGATATTACCAAACTGGACTGTGACGGCATCGTGAATGCGGCCAATCGCAGTCTGCTGGGTGGCGGCGGTGTGGATGGTGCCATCCACCGGGCAGCAGGGCCGGAATTGTTGGCGGAGTGTCGTACGCTGCACGGCTGCCGCACCGGCGAAGCAAAAATCACTAAGGGCTACCGGTTGAAAGCAAAGTATATCATTCATACAGTGGGGCCGATTTATTCCGGCACAGCAGAGGATGCCGCGCAGCTGGCGGACTGCTACCGCAATTCGCTGGACCTTGCCAAAGAGCATGATGTCCATAGCATTGCGTTCCCGGCAATTTCGACCGGCGTGTATGGCTACCCCTTGGAAGATGCCACCGAGATTGCGGTCAAAACAGTGGCGCAGTGGCTGGAAGATCACGCGGATTACGCCATGCAGGTGATTTTCTGCTGCTTTGATGCCTGGACAGAGCGGGTATATCAGGCGAAACTGTAACCGGAAGAGGTGTGAGAGATGGGCTTTTTCAAAAAGCTGTTTACAGGGATCGGGTTTGCGGCAGGTTTTCTGTTCTACGGATGCTTATCGATGATTTTATATGCGTCCCGCGGGCGACATAAGCCCCGTCATCGGCGCAGCAGCTTTTGGAATACGCTGGAACGCTATCTGATTTTTTCGTGGATCTGTGAAGGCGTGCGCAGCAGCCGGAAACGAGCGGAGACGTCCTATTATCAGCGCACCGGCAGCGATTTCTGGCAGACTCAGAAACAAGCCCGGCCGGAAAGCGTTAAAAATACTGCGCCTGCGGAGAAAAAGTCAAAGCCGGAAGCGAAAAACACGGGCACAGGTGCAACGCGGTCGGTGAAACCAAAGAGAACGGAGCGTCCTTCTGCGGCACAGAAAGCACCAGCAATACAAAGTGGTGTCAAAAACGCGGCGGTGCCGACTATGACAGGACATAGCGTTTCGGAGGCTGACGCAGAAAAGCACAGCGAATGGTCAAAGCCTAAGCCAGAGCCCAAGCAGGAGCATACTGCGCAACAGCCAGAAGCCAAAGAAGTACATCAAAAGTCCGCACAGCAATTGGAAGCAGAACGGCAACAGAAACTGGAAACTCTGCGCACTGCGATGCAGAAACAAATTTGCGCCATCCATGCAGATGTAGAACTCTCGGCCAACGGTCAGAATGACAGTGGGGCGGTGGAGCAGAAACTGCATATCCTGCTGTATAAATCCACGCTGCCAGAAAATGACCTGAATCAAACACTGGGCGAGCTTCGGACGGAGCGCAGACGGCAAAAGGCAGAGTATCAGGGGGCACCGTTTGCGGATGTGTTTCTGGTGAACCTGATTTTGTCCGATGAGGACAGTGAACGGGCCTGCATCGTGGATGTGGGGGATACCGGCATGAGCTATGTCATTCCGTGGAGCAGCATCCCGAAAGACCTGCAGGAACCGCTGCACCGCTATGTATCGGAAGCGGAAGGAAAGCTCTGCGGCTACTGCAAGGAAGAACTCTGCAACAGCGAAAGCGGCAGGATGGTCGTGGAACTGTATCTTGGTAAACAGGATGGGCATGGCTCCTGAATCCTGTACTGAAAATGGAGAAGAACGTTGAAATACAGAGAAATCGCGGACGGCATTTTTGTTGACCGACCCAATCGCTTTATTGCCCATGTGGAAGTAAATGGAGCAGTGGAAGCCGTCCATGTCAAGAACACCGGGCGGTGCAAAGAGCTATTGCTGCCCGGCACGGCGGTTCGGCTGGAAGTGTCGGATAACCCGAAACGCAAAACGAAATACGACCTTGTGGCGGTACACAAGCAAGGTCTTGGCTGGGTCAATATGGACAGTCAGGCACCCAATAAGGTGGTAGGGGAGTGGCTTGCAAAACAGGGCTACGACTATATCAAGCCGGAATTCACCTATGGGAAGTCCCGCATCGACTTTTATATGGAAAAGGGCGAGCAAAAGTATCTGATGGAGGTCAAGGGCTGCACACTGGAAGTGGACGGTATCGGCTATTTCCCGGATGCACCCACCGAGCGCGGTGTGAAGCACCTGCACGAGCTGGCGCAGGCACAGCAGGCAGGGTATCGGTGCGTAGTGGCTTTTGTGATTCAGATGGAAGGCATCACTGAGGTGCGGCCAAATGTCAGCACACAGCCGGAGTTTGGCACGGCACTGGCCGAAGCCAAAGCCGCTGGTGTGCAGGTGCTGTTTTTGCTCTGCCGTGTAGGGTGGGATAGTCTGGAAATCGTGGAGCAGCGGGAAGGCTGAAAAAATTTCAGAAAACCTCTTGACCCTGACGCAGCGTCATAGCGTATACTGTGGCTGTCGCAAGGGAGGACAGCAAGATGATAACAGTGAACGAAGTGAGCAAACGAACCGGAGTGAGCATCCGGACCCTGCAATATTACGATAAAATCGGTCTGCTGCGCGCGGCGGGCCGTACCGAAGCAGGCTATCGGCTGTATGACGATGCCGCGCTGGAACGTTTGCAGCAGATCTTATTGTTCCGGGAACTGGAATTTCCGCTGAAGGACATCCGGAAAATCGTGGAGAACCCGGCTTTTGACCGGCAGAAGGCACTGGAACAACAGATCACACTTCTGACATTGAAAAAGCAGCATCTGGAAAATCTGATCGGCCTTGCGCAGAAAATTCGATCCACAGGAGGAATGGTTATGGACTTTACCGCATTTGATACGCAGAAGATCAAAAAGTATACCGAGCAGGCCAAAAAGGAATGGGGCGAAACACCGGAATACAAAGAGTTTGAGGAAAAAACTGCCCATAAGACTGAGAAAGAGGTCAAGGACATGAGCAGTCAGCTGATGGACATCGTGGCGGCATTCGGCGGGATGCAGGGCAAAGACCCGGCGGACCCTGAAGTGCAGGCACAGGTGAAGAAGCTGCAGGAGTTTATCACAGAGCACTACTACAACTGTTCCAAGGTGATCTTGAATCAGCTGGGGCAGATGTATGGGGCAGGCGGAGCATTTACGGAAAACATCAATGCTGCCGGCGGTGCCGGTGCCGCAGAATTTGCGCAGAAAGCCATTGAGATTTATTGCAAGTGAGCCCAAAAACGCTTTGCGTGATTCAGTCACAGAAATCATAAATAGGAAATGTTATCATATAGACACAAGAAACACACAGATAACATTCCAATGGAGGATTTCGATATGAAGGCAAAGTTTTACATCTGCAATCACTGCGGCAACCTCGTCACTACCATCCATAACGCAGGCGTTCCGCTGGTCTGCTGCGGGGAGAAAATGAAAGAGCTGGTTCCCAATACGGTGGAAGCCAGCGGCGAGAAGCATCTGCCGGTGGCAGAGCTTTCCGGCAGTCGTCTCACGGTCACAGTGGGCGCGGTGGAGCACCCCATGGCGGATGTTCACTATATTCAGTGGATTTTTGTGGAGACTGAGAACGGCGGGCAGATCCGCTATCTGAATCCGGGGCAGGCACCCAAAGCTGTTTTTGAACTGGGCAGTGAAAAGCCGGTGGCCGTTTACGCATACTGCAATCTGCATGGCCTCTGGATGACGAAACTCTGATACAATCAATGCAAACGGGGAGTGATTTGATGTCACTCCCTGTTTTTTGATGAGAATTTAATGTTGGCTGAAGCATCTTTTCTTTTGACGGTTACAATGAAGTAGCAGACCAGAGTGGTATCTGTAAGAATAGGAGACTTGCAACGAAACTTAAAACTAACTTGCAACAAACTTGCAATCTACGGATAAGCTGCGTGTAAGAGCTTTATACGGTTCTTTTGGCTCGGAACTGTGTGTAAACGGGATAGATAAAATGAGCGGACGCACTATATGTGTTTGTTAAATACCATTGGCGTTTGATTTTTTTGCGTGGAATCGTAAAAATAAGACCTGTGAAAAACGTAGAAAATTTGATGTATTTGCGCTGCAAACTAAGACATATTGATGTTTTTGAAACGAGTTTATAGTGAAATATGTGTAATTTGAGTGCAGATATTCATTCTTGTGAGTTTGTTGTGTGAATTTGTCACGTTCCGCCGCAAAAAAGGACTTGACGGAAAAAATACTCTGTGGTAATTTATGAGCAAATTCGCTTTTGTGAAATAAAGTCAAATTTGAATCCGCATGCATTATCCTGGTATGCGGAAAAGGAGAAAGCATCTTTATCGCAGGGAGGATTGCAAACAAAACCCAGTTCCTCCGCCCAAACCGCTGCGTAGCAGCAGAAAGGACGACCGAATATGAGTTATGACAAAGTGCAAGTCGGCAACAGAATCCGCGGAAGCCGCCTCGAAAAAGGCTGGACGCAGGAACGGCTTGCAGCAGAAGCTGAAATTTCAGTGCAGCAGCTTCGCGCATTGGAAAAAGGACAGCGCAATCTGGGAGTAGACCATTTGAGCCGTCTATCAGATGTAATGGGAGTCAGCAGTGATTTCTTGATCAAAGGTTGTTCTGAAAATAGTACATTGGTCTGCAAGATGCTGGATGATCTTAAAAGAAAACTGCAGCCATCAAGGTAAATTACAGAAAAATGAGCGGTTTTATTGCCAAAACAGTCGATTTTAGCGCTTTACAGTGATGAAATTGCCTGCTATAATATCGCCATGGCGCAAGTTTCAGTTGCGCAAGAGGGAAAATTGCCTGAAATGCATTAAAGGCTGATAATACTCCGTGAGCTGCTCACAAGAGCAGCTCCATCGAGTCGCGGTCATTGTGCATTTTCAAGCTGAAAACAGGCCGGGACTCGGAAAAGGAGTCTCGGCCTGTTTGTGTTTTCGGCGCAAAGGAAAGGATTGAACAATGCGATTTGATGCAAAAGAATTCGGCGGACGTATCCGCGATTTGCGGAAAAAGAAGGGGATTACACAGGAACAGTTGAGTATAATGCTGAACGTTAGTGCGAACCATCTTGCAAAAGTTGAAACGGGAAGCCGCTGCTGCTCGATTGAGTTGCTGCAGGATCTTTCGTCCTGCCTGAATGTCAGAACGGACTATCTGCTGAACGGAGATGCACCGCATAACAACCATCTGAGGGAAAGACTGACGTTTCTTGCACAGGAATTAGAAAAGATTACGGCGGACCTCCCGGTATGGGGATAGGAAAAGCAAAATCCTCT
>ERZ869979.514-NODE-514-length-11839-cov-5.450604_pt1 | contig 11839 bp, 8 predicted proteins | sample MGYA00521269_ERZ869979 | MGnify/ENA primary metagenome ERZ869979 (study PRJEB32232, sample SAMN07284974) | human gut metagenome | biome: human-associated habitat; material: feces | host: Homo sapiens | place: Tanzania | collected 2014-04-05 ... | reverse complement strand
GTCATGGACGGGGGCCGGGTGCTGCGGGCAGGGGAGACCAAGGCCGTCTTCGCCGACCCGCGCAGCTGCACCGCCGCCCGCCTGACGGGCTGCAAAAACATCCTGCCCTGCGTCAAAGCCGGGCCCCGCAGCGTCCGCCTTGCGGGCTGGGAGGCAGAGCTGCACCTTGCCGCCGAGGTGCCGGAGGCGGTGTGCGCCGTGGGCATCCGCGCCCATGACTTTGCCCCCTGCGCCGCCGATGCGCAGAATGCTTTGCCGGTAACGGCCGTGTCCACCAGCGAGAACCCCTTTGACTGGAACCTGATCCTGCAATTGCCGGGCGGGACGGACCTGTGGTGGAAGGTGAGCAAGACCACGCTGACTGCCGCAGAGCCTGCGGCCCCGGCCTGCCTTGTCGCGCCGCCGGAGAGCATTATGCCGCTGGCGGATTGAAGGCCCGATCTGCAGGGCTGCAGGACCTTCTGTTTTTTCACGGAGCGGCAGATGGTCCGGAAACCTTCTCGCTGCAGGCGAAAGCGTGCGCAGTTCTTCATGGCAAGGCCGCTCTCCCGATGATACGGCACTGGCCGTGTCCGGCCTCCTGTACGCGGCACTGAATTTGTTTTTGCTGAAAAAATTTCTCAAAAAACGCTCAAAAAACTCTTGACTTCATTTGCATGAAGTGATAAAATGCACCCAAACCAAAGAGAAAGCATAAGTACCACCGCAATTCCCCTGCTTTTACAGAGAGTGCCGGGTCTGCTGAGACCGGCGCAAGGCAGATGTCGGTGGGAATGGGCTTTTGAGGGCAAACCAAACCGTGCGCAGCACGCAGTAGGGGCGACGGAGAGCGTCTTCGTTAACAAAGCCGGTATGTGTTGGCATATCACGAGTGGGCAGGGTCGTTCCTGCCAAGATTGGGTGGCACCGCAGGAGTTTTATCCGCTCTTGTCCCAATACACGCACAGTGTTTTGGGATAAGGGCGTTTTTTGTTGTCCTTATCCCGCAAGCAAGGGCCGACGGGCCCGGAAAGGACAAGCCTTATGAAAACCGAATCGAACATCCCGTTCAAGATCTACCTCGACGAAGCGGAGCTGCCCACCGCATGGTACAATGTGCGGGCGGACATGAAAAACAAGCCTGACCCCCTGCTCAACCCCGGCACCCTGAACCCCATGACCGCCGCCGAGCTGGACGGCGTGTTCTGCGATGAGCTGGTGCAGCAGGAGCTGGACGACACCACCGCCTACATCCCCATTCCCGACGAGATCCGGGAATACTACCGGATGTACCGCCCGAGTCCCCTTTGCCGTGCCTATCGGCTGGAAGAAGCCCTCGGCACCCCGGCCAAGATCTATTACAAGTTTGAGGGCAACAACACCAGCGGCAGCCACAAGCTGAACAGTGCCATCGCGCAGGCCTACTACGCCAAAAAGCAGGGTCTGAAAGGCGTGACCACCGAGACGGGTGCCGGGCAGTGGGGCACCGCCCTTTCCATGGCCTGCAGCTATTTCGGGCTGGACTGCAAGGTGTACATGGTCAAAGTCAGCTATGAGCAGAAGCCCTTCCGCCGGGAGGTCATGCGCACCTACGGCGCATCGGTGACCCCCAGCCCCAGCATGACCACCAGCGTCGGCCGCAAGATCCTCGCCGAGCATCCCGACACCACCGGCAGTCTGGGCTGCGCCATCAGCGAGGCCGTGGAAGTCGCCACCTCCACGCCCGGCTACCGCTACGTTCTGGGCAGCGTGCTGAATCAGGTGCTGCTGCACCAGAGCGTCATCGGCCTTGAGACCAAGACCGCCCTCGACAAATACGGCATCAAGCCCGATATCATCATCGGCTGCGCAGGCGGCGGCAGCAACCTCGGCGGCCTCATCAGCCCCTTCATGGGCGAAAAGCTCCGCGGCGAGGCCGATTATCGGATCATCGCGGTCGAGCCTGCCAGCTGCCCCAGCCTGACCCGCGGCAAGTTTGTCTACGACTTCTGCGATACCGGCATGGTCTGCCCGCTGGCCAAGATGTACACCCTCGGCTCCGGCTTCATCCCCAGCCCCAACCACGCCGGCGGTCTGCGCTACCACGGCATGAGCAGCATCCTCAGCCAGCTCTACCACGACGGCCTGATGGAGGCCACCAGCGTGGAGCAGACTTCCGTTTTTGAGGCCGCCGAGCAGTTTGCCCGGATCGAGGGCATCCTGCCCGCCCCCGAGAGCAGCCACGCCATCCGGGTGGCCATCGACGAGGCTCTCAAATGCAAAGAGACCGGCGAAGAAAAGACCATCGTGTTCGGTCTGACCGGCACCGGCTACTTCGACATGGTGGCCTACGAAAAGTTCCACGACGGCAAGATGACCGATTCTATCCCCACCGACGCCGACCTGCAGAAGGGCTTTGACGGCATCCCTCGCTTCCCCGGCAATGAAATTTGAATTTTGACCAAAAAACGGCCGCTGCACAGGTTCACGTGCAGCAGCCGTTTTGTTTTGTTGTTTCAGTTCCAGCGGTTCAGCCGGATGGCGATGTAGGGATTCGGCAGTTTGAGCTCGTCGGCAAGATCCTCTTCGGTGTTGTACTTGTCGGCCGCCATGCCGACCATGACCACGCAGGTATCAAACTTGCCTTCCGGCGAGAGAGCCGTGATCTTGGCTTCTCCATCTGCAACCGCAGTGACCACACCGTTGGTGTCCACGGTCGCCACGCCCGGGTTGCTGCTGATCCATGTGATCGGCACATTCCGGCTCGTTTCCACGGCGACGGTCGCCGTCAGCGTCTCCTGCTCCCCGGCTTCCCGGAGGATGAGGTCGTTCTTGTTCAGGGTCACTTTACCGATGTCCGAGGCCACCGTCACGCTGCAGCGAAGAGCCTGCCCGTTGGAGACCAACGCTGTGATGGTGGCTTTGCCGGTGCTCTGGGCGGTCACGGTGCCGTCCTCGTCCACCGTGGCCACCGCCGGGTCGCTGCTCATCCACTGGTAAACGTAGAGGAAGCCCTGCTCGTTGTTGGTCAGGTTCAGCTTCGCGCTGGGGTGAAGGTTCTGGCTCTCGATGGTCAGGCTCAGGCTGTCCTGATCGAGGGTCGGCTGCTGGTCGCCATGGTCGGTCTCTTTCTGCACCGTCACCTTGCAGGCGGCGCGGTCGCCCCGGTCGGAGACCGCCGTGATGGTGGCCGTGCCCGCGCTGCGGCCCGTGACCCGGCCGTCGCCGTCCACAGTGGCCACCGCCGGGTTGCTGCTCATCCAGACGATGAAATAATAGTCGCTGCTCTGCCCGCCGGTATAAAGGTAGGCTTTGGGGCGCGGATCCTCGGCGGTGATCTCGAGGTGCAATTCCGTCACCTCCAGCTCAAGGCCGCTGCCGCTTTTGGCAGAGAGCATCTGGATGGCGGGGGCCGCCTGCGCCGCCATCGGGCAAGCCAGCAGCACACCGCTCAGCAGCCATGCGGCCAGCCGGATTCCAGATCGTTTCATCGCTGAATTTCCCTCCTTTGGGGTCGCAAAATGATGCTGCGTCGGATTTCGCAGCGGGGATCTTCTCCATTCATTTTACACACGGGGAAAAGAAGGGTCAAGTTTTTCGCCCCAAGTCTCACAGATCTGCAATGGTTTTTGTGGACTGCCACAAAAACCAGCTGGAAAAACTGTGCAAAAAGCCGTTATGTCTCCGCTGTCCGTGCCTTCCCGCGCAGAGGCTCAGTTGTGCTGTTTGAGTGCGCAGACGGCGATGCTCAGGCCGCTCCATGCCGCCTGATACATCAGCACCGCCGCCACAGAAAGGAAGCCAATGCTGCCCGCGTAGGTCAGCAGGACGCCGATGACCACCGAAAACCAGACCGAGACCATCTGGACGGTGGTGGCCGTCGTCTCGGCATTCTGTGCCTGCTCTGCCGCCCGCAGACCGCCGGTCATGCTGGCAAAGCCCTTGGTATGGATCATGCAGCAGGTGTCCTTGGCCGCGGTTTCCGCCTCTGCCGGAGCTTCGGCGGCTTCCAGTGCCCTGCACTGCTCCTGATCCAGCAGCGAGACCATCCCCTCGGGCAGGTGATACGCCTCGGTGATATGCCGTGCCGTCAGGCTGGGGTCGAGGCAGGAGACCAGCAGGCGGATGTTTTCTTTCTGCAGCACTTCCAGCCCCCGCGCCGCGTTCCGCCCGCCCACAGAGCGGAGGACGAACATGGCGTGCAGGCTGCCGGACACCGCCAGATAGAGGATCTGCAGGCTGCCGTTCTTGGAGTGCTCCTGCTCATAGTCCATTTCCGGCAGGGTCACGCCCTCGCTTTCGAGGTATGTACGGTTGCCGATGAGGATGCGGTTGTTGTCGCACCACGCCGCAAAGCCAAGGCCGCGGTGGATCTCGAGATCCTTGACGGGGTAGAGGATCTCCGTCTTGTCTTCGATGATCTGGCGGAACAGCCCCCGCAGGGTCTCACAGCTCTGGTTCAAAACGCTGGCCGTGTAAAGGATGGCGCGGTCGATCCGGCCACCCTTGAAGATCCGGATATCCTCCAGCGTGACGCTGTCCGGCGTGAAGAGGTCGTCCGAGTCCACCTGCACGGTGTCCACGCCGCCCAGCTCCTCGATGGAAGCCCAGCCCGGCACGACCGCCCCGACCGTCTCTGCCGACTTCTGAAGCCGCAGAGCCGCAAGACCCGCGATCAGGGTCGAAGAGAGCGGTGCGCCCATGCAGAGCATCGCGGTAGAGGCTGCCGCCATGCCGTTGATGCCGCCGCCAAACAGCAGGAACACCAAACCGCTGAGTACCGCTGCGCCCAGCAGGATGTACGACGTCTTCTGCGCCCGGCGTTCGCTGGCACGGACGCTGAAGCTCAGGTCGAGGAAGTTCTCGCTCCAATCGGCCTTGCGGCTGAGCAGGATCCACGGATCCTTCTGCTCGAGGCTCCGGGCGAGGGTGCGGATGAGGTCTTTGTCCTTGACCCGGAACGCGCCCCGGTGCTCCGGTTCGCTCATGGCAAGATCATAGCCATTTTTAACGGCTGCCAGCATGACCCGGTCGCCCACCAGCGCAAGGCAGAGCCCCAGCGCAGCGATGCCGGACAGCAGGGTGAAGCTGGACGGCTGATAGCTGCCTGCATGGAGGAGGGCAACCACCGCTTCCAGCGCGGCACCGCAGGCAGCCAGCGCAGGCATGGTCTCGGCACTGGGGCGGCTCTCTTTTTTCAGGCCGGTCAGACCATCCCGCAGGACGGGATAGCCCACCACCATCGCCGCAGCCAGAAAGAGCAGGTTGGCTGCATAGAACGCTGCCGGTGCCGCCGCCGGGTCCAGCGACGCCATGGGTGCCAGCAGCCCCTCGGCCACAAGGCCGAAGGCGAGCAGCACCAGCGCAAGGATGCCGCTCAGCACACACCGTAAGGTGAGCGTTGCCCCCATCTGACGCAGCCGCTCGCCCACTTCCTCGGGCGTTTTGGGGGCGTCGTCCGCTTCCGCCTCGGCGGGGTCTGCGGGATCAGCCGCTTCGCCCTGCGCGGCCGGAGATCCGGATGCCGGTGTTGCGCCGTCGCCCGCGGTTGTTTCCGGCGGCTCCGGTGCGGCGGCAGCTGCTTCCTCCTCCAGCGCGACCAGCGGCAGACTCATGCTGTCGTCCATGCTGGGGGGCGTCGTCCGGGTCGGTGCCTGCACTTCGTCATCGCCCACACCGAAGAACCGGAACGCCGGTTCCGCGTTCACACGCTCTTCCGCAGGCGGTTCTGCGGCGGGGTGTGCCGTATGATCTTCCGCAAACACGGCCTTGGGCAGCGGCGGCTGAGGTTCTGCCGGGGGCATAGTCTTCGGTTCCGGCTGAGGTTCTTCCGGTTCTGCCGGGGGCACGGCCTCCGGCTCCGGCTGGGGTGCAGTCGGCTCCGGCCGGCGGCTCATGTGGTAGAGCATGGCCTTGAGTTCCCGCATCTCCTGATGTTCTTTTTCTTCCTGCGGCAGCGGTGCCCGCGGCGGTGCTGCCTGCACCGGCTTGTCCGGCTCCGGTTGTTTTTCCGGGGCCGCACTCGGCGATTTTTCCGGCTCCGGGGATGCCGCCGGTTCCGGCTCCGCCGTCAGTTCCATGGCAAAATCCGCGTCGTCGGCTCCGTCGTCCGGCTCTGCGGGAGTCTCTGCCGGTGCGGTCGGATCTTCCGGCGCGTTGAAGCGATCCCATTCTTCCGCGGGAACGGCCAGCTGCAGATCCGACTGCGGCTCATCCTCTTCGCCGCCCAGCCGTACCTCGCCGGTGGGCATCTCCTGCGGCGTTTCGGAGCCCGAGGCGGCGTCCTTCTCCGCCTTTTCGCGGTGGAAGAGCTTCCCAAACAGCCCCTTGGACGGAGTTTCCCGGTTGTCTTCCTGTTCCATCCGGCGGTTTATCTCGTCGGGGACCTGCGCCACACTGGTACTGAAAAAGGTTCGGAATTTTTCGTCTTTCCGCGCCGCGATCTCTTCCGGGGTCAGGTCTTCCTGTCCATTCAGTCGCTTGTTGTTCTTCGGCATCCTTATTCCTCCCTGTTCTGGTTGGGCAGAGCTCTGCTCGCTTTATTTTTTGGCAGCCCGCTGGGTCTGGATCTCATACAGGATGATTCCGGCCGCGACCGAAACGTTGAAGCTGTCCACGCCGGTGCCCTGCGCGGCCATATCCAGCCGCACCACGCCGTCGCACAGCTTTTTGACCAGCTGCGAAACGCCGCTGCCCTCGCTGCCCATGACCAGCGCGATGGGGCCGGTCAGATTGTTCTGGCGCAGCGGCACACCGTCCATGTCGGCGCAGTAGACGAACACGCCCTGCTCCTTGAGCCGACGGATGGTCTCCCCGATGTTGGCCACCCGTGCCACCGGCAGACGCTCGGCTGCACCTGCACTGGACTTGATGACGGTGGGCGTCACCGAGGCACCGCCCCGCTTGGGGATGACGATGCCGTGTGCGCCGCAGAGCAGTGCGCTGCGCATCACCGCACCGAGGTTGTGGGGATCCTCGATGCCGTCGCTGAGGACGAGGAAGGGCGGCTCGCCCTTCTCCTTGGCGATGCGCAGCAGATCCTCCACGCTGACGTATTCGATCTCACTGGCAAACGCGGCCACTCCCTGATGGCTTTCGGTGCCGGTCATGAGACGCAGCTTGTTGGGGTTGACCCGCTTGACGGCAGCACCGGCCTCCTTTGCCATGGCGGTATAATACGCGGCCACTGCCGGGGCCATGCCCTCTGCGATGAGAACGGTATCCACACCGGAACCGCTCTTGAGCAGCTCGGTCACCGGGTTCTTGCCGTAAACGAGGCTCTCGTTTTTCGGCTGATCTTCCGCGTTCCGACGCGGGCGGCGCGGCATATTTTTTTCTTCCATGTTTGGGGGTTCTCCTTCCGTTTCTATGGCAAGATGCTGTCGGCATCCATCATTCGACTTGCTGCCTGTTTTTTCGAGAAAAGACATTATCGCAATTTTCAAAAATAGTGCCTATCAAAGCAACCTGTTTGCGATATGCAGTTTGCGGATGTTGCCTGTGCATTAAAAACGCAAACTGCTATAAATCATTTTAAAGTATAGCATAAGCCGACTTTCTTTGCCATAGAAGACGCGCTTTTTCTTCCGGATTTCCCCCAATTTTTCATCCCGGCTGCCGTTATGGAGTAGGATTGCCGCCCAGCCCCCGGATTATCCGTCGGTTTTGCACAAGACAAAAGTTTTCCACAAATCCGCCGGTATACACCCTGTAAAACCCCCTTGAGTTTTCCACAAGTGGAAAACTCTGTGGAGAAAGTTTAAAATTCAAGTTTTCAAGCCCCTTTTGGGTGTGGAACTCCACACTTTCCACGGAGTTTTCAACATTTCTCTCTCGACGAAAGAAGAATCCCACATACATTTTGTAATTTTCAAGTCAAAATTATGACAAGAATTTGACGTGCAGAGCCACAAGTTTTGCAATATCCTCCAACATCATTTTGACGAATGTAGACTTTTGTTGAAAACTCTCCCTTTTCCGCACGTTTCGTCGAACCGGCCGCAATGTTGTCGGACCCATCCCAAATGTTGCAGTTTCGCATCTCTGTTTTCTTCAGCGACTTGTATACATATTTGTTTGCTGCCAAAACCCTCTTCCGTGGATTGATTTTACCCGGCATTTGGGGTATACTACCCTTGTAAGATTGTTAAGCCTTGCGCAAAGTGCAGGCGGCAGCGATCACAACCCCAATATTTTGTGGAGGTAATAGAATATGTTGGTAAATGCAACCGAAATGCTTCTGAAGGCTCGTGACGGACACTACGGTGTACCTCAGTTCAACATCAACAATCTGGAATGGACCAAAGCTGTCCTGACCGCTTGCGAGGAAATGAAGAGCCCCGTCATTCTGGGCGTCTCCGAGGGTGCCGGTAAGTACATGACCGGCTTCAAGACCGTCGCCGCTATGGTCAGTGCCATGGTCGATTCCATGGGCATCACCGTGCCGGTCGCCCTGCATCTGGATCACGGCACTTACGAGGGCTGCAAAGCCTGCGTGGAGGCTGGGTTCTCTTCCATCATGTTCGACGGCAGCCACTACTCCATCGAGGAGAACGTTGCCAAGACCAAGGAGCTGGTCGAGCTGGCACACTCCAAGGGTCTGAGCATCGAGGCTGAGGTCGGTTCCATCGGCGGCGTCGAGGACGGCGTTGTGGGTGCAGGCGAGATCGCAGACCCCGAGGAGTGCGCAAAGATCACTGCTCTGGGCATCGACTTCCTCGCTGCCGGCATCGGCAACATCCACGGTGTCTACCCGGCCAACTGGAAGGGTCTGGACTTCGAGGCTCTGGATCGCATCCACAAGGCCACCAACAACATTCCGCTGGTTCTGCATGGCGGCACCGGCATCCCCGACGAGATGATCGCCAAGGCCATCAGCCTCGGCGTCTCCAAGATCAACATCAACACCGAGTGCCAGCTGGTCTTTGCGGAGGCCACCCGCAAGTACATTGAGGCTGGCAAGGATCAGCAGGGCAAGGGCTTCGACCCCCGCAAGCTGCTGGCTCCCGGCTCTCAGGCCATCATCGACAAGTGCAAGGAGAAGATCGAGCTGTTCGGCTGCGCCGGCAAGGGCTGATCTCCCCAGAGACTCCAAAGAACCATACAGCGGCCCCGCAACGTTGGCACTCCCAACGCGGCGGGGCCGCTTTTTTGCTGCGCAAGGCCGGTTTGTGCCAAACAAATCCCTGCGGGGAGGAGGCGATCCCATCGGTGCTTCATAAAAGATTTACATTTATCTCCAAAAAGATAGCTAACAATCCTGAGCATTTTGCGGTATACTATTTTTGTTTATTTCTGAAAATCTGCCGCCCCTGCTGCGGCCTGAAAAGAGGAGAGTCTTCGTGAAGATCAAGATCACCGCCGACAGCACCTGCGACCTGACCCAAGAGCTGCTGCTGCAATGGAACATTTCGCTGATGCCCATGCACATCCTGATGGGCGGCGAAAGCTATCTGGACGGTGTCACCGTCCACCCCGCCGATGTGTTCGTCCACGTCCAGAATGGCGGGCAGCCCCCGAAATCCGCCGCCGCCAATCTGGTGGAATACAGCGATTTCTTTGCGCCTTTTGCAAAGGAATACGACGCCGTCATCCACATTTCGGTCGGCTCCAAATTCTCATCCTGCTTCCAGAACGCCCAGCTTGCTGCGCAGGAATACGAAAATGTCTCGGTCGTGGACAGTGAGAACATCTGCACCGGGCAGGGCTATCTGGTGCTGCGCGCCGCAAAATGGGCGGCAGACGGCCTGCCCCCGAAAAACATTTGTATGCGGCTCCAGAACCTCGCCAAGCGGGTCGAGCTGAGTTTTGTCCTGAACCAGCTGGATTTTATGGCCAAGAGCGGCCGCTGCTCCGGCGTGCTGGCCTTCGGTGCCAACATCCTCGGCATCAAGCCCAGTCTGGCCGTCATCGACGGCGAGTTGAAGGTCGTCAAAAAGTACCGCGGCAGCCTGCCCATCTGCGTCGGCAAGTACATCACCGACCAGCTGGACGGCCGGGACGACATCGACAACACGATGGTCTTCGTCTCTTCCTGCCAGCCGAAACCCGGCTGCATGGATGCCGTCAAAGCCGGTCTGCGCAAGTATGGCAAGTTTGAGCACATCATCGAGACCGATATCGGCACCACCATCGGCGGCTACTCCGGCCCCGGCACCATCGGCATCGTCTTTGCGAAAAAAGCATAATCGGAGATCGTATCTCCTACAACAAAACAGCGGCCTCACCGCGTTGGGTTTCCCACACGGTGAGGCCGCTTTTTATGGTTTATTTCTTTTTATCGACCATTTCAAGTTGTGTAATGGACATTATTATACTAGTGGCTTTGATTTTTCTTCATTTGAAGATAGTCATCTATTTCAATCAGCTCTTCTATTGTCATTTTTTTGATCTCATTTCTTGTATATCCATCTGGAACTGACTCAATAAAACGTCCTCTAAGAACTTCATCGACATATTTTCGTTCTTTTTCAGACTCATAGTAGTCTTCAAGATCCGAAAGAATTTTTTGACAATTATACCTCTCAACGTCGCCATAGCCATCTTGTTTGAAGTGCCTATAAATTACAGGTAGGATTGCACTAAAAAGGTCACGCTGAAAAGTATATTGCTCTTCAAAATTCTTTTCTTCAAATTGCCTATATGAAATTTCAAACAGCGACAATATTCTCTTCAGCGTCTCACCAATTTTCTCTCGTCGCAATATCGCCTGCTCTTCACGAAAGTATGGGAAGTCCTCAATATGTGTCAAAGGATTTAAGTATAACTCTTGCATTATCGGATCTGATGTTTGAAATGCTCCTTTTACGAGTTCGCCGGTCAACAATCTTGAATCAACATCTAAAAATTTCGCAATCTGATCTATATATTGTCTACGCATCTGGCCTTTATTCAAAGATCTCCGGATTGTCTTATCTGAGCATTCGACAGTTAATTCCTCATCTAATTGGCGTATGCTGCTTTTCTTCAACTTCAAAACTCGCATAAACACACTTTTATTTATGGGGTCAGTTCTTACATACCCTTTTGGCATAAGCATTCTCCTTGCGGTCATTATAAGAATTTAGTCCATTGACTGCGGTCGTTATAAATGTTATTATACTTTTGTAGTCGAACATTCGCAATATCTATTTCACTTAATATTCCCGCCAATTAAATTTTTCCACTTTGAAAGGAGTATCTTTATGTCCAACGAAATAGCCACTGTCGTCAGCAACCTTTTCAATAGCAAAAATGGCCCATTTTACACCGGAATAGCCTCTATAAGCATTTTGGTTCTTGCTAATATGCTCATAACAAATAATTACAGTATTTCAAACTCAGGTGGAAATATTTCCACCTGTAACACGTCAAACGTTATAGAAGCATCGGCTAAATCATAAAATACAATTCATATTTTCTCGACAACGCAAAAACAAAACCCCCGAGGAAAATCCTCGAGGGCTTTTGTTTAAGTCGGCGACTACCTATTTTCACGCGCCGTTTCCAGCGAACTATCTTGGGCACGAGTGAGCTTAACTTCTGTGTTCGGAATGGGAACAGGTGGAACCTCACCGTCATCGTCACCGACCATATGACTGGCTTAGTATAACATACGTTCTACTATTTGTCCAGTGTTTTTAGAAGGACGTGCCTTCAAAACTGAATAATCACTGCTTACATTTTTTCGTTGACTCTCAGAGTCTCAAGCGAATTGTGGTCAAGCCCTCGACCTATTAGTACACACTTGCTGAATGGATCACTCCACTTACACATCGTGCCTATCAACCTTGTAGTCTTCAAGGGGTCTTACCTGATTGAATCAGTGGGATATCTTATCTTTGGGTCGGCTTCACGCTTAGATGCTTTCAGCGTTTATCCGATCCGTACATAGTTGCCCAGC
>ERZ869979.512-NODE-512-length-11857-cov-5.911121_pt1 | contig 11857 bp, 8 predicted proteins | sample MGYA00521269_ERZ869979 | MGnify/ENA primary metagenome ERZ869979 (study PRJEB32232, sample SAMN07284974) | human gut metagenome | biome: human-associated habitat; material: feces | host: Homo sapiens | place: Tanzania | collected 2014-04-05 ... | reverse complement strand
ATCATTCAACATGAAATTGATCACTGTAACGGTATCATCATTTAATAAAAGGGCTGTAACGAAATGAATTAATTTCGTTACAGCTTTTTCTTATGTAAAATTCGTAAAAATAAAAGAACGCTCCGGGAATCGAACCCTCAGCGTTCAGTGATATACTCTTTTTGTTCAGGAAAGAGGTATATCATATGAATCATTTTACGACTCATCAGTCGTTTTTTCTAGTTCCTCTAAGTACATATGATGAGGAATTTAAGAAAATCGATCAATTTCTAAAAATATTGGATAAATCCAATATAGATTCTATTATAGAATCTAGTTATTCAAAATGTTCTGAAAGCGGAAGAAAAAGCTATAATCCCTATCATCTTTTTTCTATGATTAGTTATTGCTTTGCCAAAAGTAGATCTTCATTAAGAGAAATGGAAGATATGTGCAGATACGACATACGTGTCATGTATCTTATGGATAATCAAACACCGAGCCATAAAACTATCGGTGAATTCATTAATGAAGTCATTGTTCCAAATCATCATCTATTATTTGCACGTATTACTGACACAATAATTGAAGAGTATAATCTTGATATATCTAATCAGTATTTAGATGGAACTAAATTAGAAGCTAATGCGAACAAATATAAATTTGTCTGGAAACCTGTAAAATATCACAAATCTCCAGATAAAAAAATTAGACTATATTTGGATAAAATAGGAATCTATATCAATCAAAAAGAGTATATTAAATCTTATCAATTCTATAATTATATAAATGATTACGCCAACTTAAAAAATATAAATATTGAAACTATACCATCAGGACGCGGGAAAAAAATATCGTTAGAACAAAGACTGTGTAAGGAAGGCTATAAGTATTTATTGAAACTTATAGAATACGAAGAAAAGGAATCTATTTGTGGAGATAACAGGAATTCATATTATAAAACAGATCATGATGCTACAGCTATGGCCTTGAAAACAGATTATTACTCTGGACATGGCACAAACATGCATGCAGCTTATAATGTGCAAATTCTGGTGTCTAGTGGAATAATCACATATTACGATATCTTTCAAGACAGAACAGATTATTACACTTTAATCCCAATGTTAGATGGATATTATAAGTATTATGGAAAATATCCTAAAAATCTATGCGCAGATTCCGGATATGGTATATATAGTAATTATCAATATCTTGATAAGCATAACATTGGAAACTACGTAAAATTTCTTGCTTGGAATGGTGAATCAAGTGGAAAGAATCCACAAAAATTTTTCTCTGACGGAAATACATTTTTATGTCTGAACAAATGTGTGGGAATAAAAATTCCATTTGATAAGAATCATCATCAAAGATATAAAGATGGCATATTATATCAGTTTGAAGGTTGTGAAGAATGTGGATATGCATACAAATGTAAAGAATATCTAAAAAATAAATCTGGAAATACCCGTACAATGGAACTGATTCCAAAATATGAATTTTATAAAAATGAAGCAAGGATTAATCTACTTAGTCGTAAAGGAATAGAAATTCGAGTTAATCGTAGCATTCAGGTTGAAGGTACATTTGGTCAAATAAAAGAAAATATGGATTATATCAGAATACGACGAAGAGGAATAAACAAAGTTGTAACAGAAATAATGCTTGTATGCCTAGGAAGAAACATACGTAAAATATTTGCAATGATAAAATCCAAAAAGACTTCTGATAAATATTGGATAGCAAGCCCAGATTTAGAAGCTGAAACATTTAAAATCGTTAAACTTAAAAAAACAAAAAAGCTGTAACGAAATTAATTCATTTCGTTACAGCCCCTTTCTTATACATTCGTGTAATTAAAGCTCATTAAATCAACTGGCTTATCCTTAATATAATCCTTAATTTCTAAGCCTTCTAGTTTAGCTGGACGAACTACGATTTCGTTTTTAACCACATCTTCTTTAACCAGCTTCATCTGTTTCATTTGTGCAAATAAATCCTGCAGAACTTCCATTCTCTTAGGAATGCCCCTATACACATATTCGATTGCACTCTCACTGAACGCTAGGCTTCTAGAAACATATTTCTTGCCGTTCTTTTCCGCATTATACTGAATATAGAACCAGAAACGTAACATCTGTAAGTTTTCACCTTTACTATTTTTCAAAAAGATGTCCTTCCAAGATGAATTGACTACTTCTTCTCTTTCTTTCTTTACAGAAGTCTTCTTTTCTTTTAATAACTTTTCGCTTGGCTTATCAATAATGCTCTTGTTCATCAATTCTTCCATTTCGATATCTGTGAATTTAATGACATAAATTTTTCTGCCATTCATTTCACTATCGCGAACCAAGCGAACACTTTTTAATTTACGAATCAACAAATCCATGGATGGTCTTTCAGTACTTTCATCCAATAAACGGAATACATATTGAGTGGCTTGGGCACTTGTCAATTCATTTTCATATACCCAGTCATGCGTTTCTGCATATGGATTTTTTACAGCCATAAATCTAGCGTAACAAAATAATCTTAAAGAAAGTGCAGCTGCACCATTCTCATTACTATTTACGTTTTTGATAAAACGTTCTCTATTTTTCATTAACATCTCTGTACTCATTAAATCTCCCCCAGAAAAAATTTCGAACGCAATAGATTATATCATCATTTTTGAACTTTTGCAGAAAAAAATTGCTTGTTTCCAAGCAATTATTTCGATAATTCGATAAATTCTTCAATTCTTGATTTTGCGGTTTCTAACGCAGAAATCCAGAATGCTTCATCCGTTAAATCAATACCCAATACTTTAGCTGTATCTTCTACAGAAGCAATGGTTGTTGTGTGTAACATCTCTTTATATTTAGGAACAAATTTTTCTTTACCCATTTCTTGATATTTCACAACTAAGCCTCGCGCAAACAATCCACCAAAGGCATATGGCCAGTTATAGTAGCTTAAATCTGAAGAATAGTAATGAGATTTACATACCCACATATATGGATGTAAACAAGTTGGATCCAGTCCATCACCATAAGCTTGTTTTTGTGCGTCCAACATAATTTCATTCAACTGATCCTTGAATAAGAATTCATCACTTCTTCTGTCAAATACAGCTTTTTCAAATAAGTAGCGAGAGTAAATATCACAGATAATTTGACATAGATCTTGAAGCTGATTTTCAATTAAACCTAGTTTAACTTCTTTATCTTCAGTTTCATCAATCACTGCATTCATAATGATATTTTCATTGAATGTACTTGCCGTTTCTGCTACCGGCATAGAATATTCCCAGTTTAATGGTCTATGACTTTCAATGTTTAATCCATGATATGCATGTCCAAGTTCATGAGCCAAAGTAACTACGTCTCCAAGTCCTCCATCAAAGTTTGTTAATACGCGTGATTGTTTCACAAATGGCATATTGCAGCAGAAAGCACCACCAACTTTTCCTTTATGTGGATAAAAATCAATCCAGCTATTGTCAAAAGCTTCTTCCATCATATCGGCCAATTCATCACAGAATGGTCTAAAATGATTAACTAAATATTCTTTTGTGGTTTCTGGTGTAAAACTTGTAGTAGCTGACTTTCCGACTGGCGCAAACAATTCATACCAAGGAAGTCCATTTTCATATCCAAGCATTTCAGCTTTTCTTTTCAAATACTTGTGGAATACAGGCAAGTATTTCTGCATAGCACTTAAAAGTGCATCTAATGTTTTTTGGGATACATGAGATTGATGTAGTGTCATATCCATTGGGCTTGTATATCCTCGCATTTTTGCTAACGTGATAACCTGTAGTTTAATATTATTCAATGAGAAACTAACGGCATCCGCAATCGGTGCATAACTTTTGATTTCCGCTTCATAGGCAGCTTTACGAACTTCTTTATCTGCATCATAAGCTAGATTACGAACCGATGCCAATGGTAATTTTTTTCCATCATATTCCACTTCAAGAGAACTTGTTAATAGACTTTGTTGCTTCTCCCAAGCTGCTCCTGCAGAAATATTCATTTTGGCAAGTGCTTCTTCTACATCTTCACTCAACAAATATTTTCCACTTTCGTGAATATCATTTAAGAAATATTTGTATTCACAAAGTTCTGGACAATCTAAATAGTTATTTAAATCTTTCATATCCGCAATATAGCGAGAGAATACGGCCATAGCCTTGCTGGCTGTACTTGCGATTGTGGCTACTTTATCAATGGCTGCTGCCGCTTTCGCATTTGCCGTGTTTGTGGATTGACTTAAAAAGCCAAAGCAACTCAAATGTTTTTCTAATAATTCAAACTCTTCTAATAATTTAACAATTTTTAGAAGATCTTCCTTCTCATTTTCATGACTTAAAGTCTTTGAAAGTTCATCTAATTCTTTTGCCTTTTTTTCAAAAGAACTCAAATCTTCACTAAATTTAGGATCATCAAATCCTTTGTACAATACGTCTAATGACCATTCTGCATTCATATCAATTTCCTCCAATTTTTTAAATTATACCATAATAAAAGCTTGAGCATATGCCCAAGCTTATAATACTTGTGATAAAAATTTGATGGTTCTTGGATTTTGTGGATGTTCAAAAATATCTTCTGGAGTTCCTTGTTCTTGAATAATACCTTCATCCATAAATAATACGCGATCACTTGTTTCGCGGGCAAATCCCATTTCATGAGTTACAATCACAATTGTCATTCCTTGATCTGCCAATTCTTTAATAACTTCAAGTACACCTTTAACCATTTCTGGATCTAATGCACTCGTTGGTTCATCACATAAGATTACATCTGGATGCATAGCTAGAGCACGAACAATGGCTAGACGCTGTTTTTGGCCACCTGATAATTTTCTTGGATATTCATCCTTCTTATCTTCCAAGCCTACTTTTTTAAGCAATTCGATAGCTTCTTTTTCAGCTTGGGCCTTTGGTGTTTTAAGTTCTAGAATTGGTGTGATGGTAATATTTTCTAAAACGGTTAAGTGTGGGAATACATTAAAGTGCTGGAAGATCATTCCAATCTTTTTACGATGTGTATCAATATCCACATTTTCTGCTGCAATATCCACCCCTTCAAAAATAATTTGTCCACTAGATGGTTTTTCTAATAAGTTTAGACAACGTAAGAAAGTAGATTTTCCCGAACCACTAGGTCCAATAATACTAACAACTTCTCCTTGATGGATTGTTTGATCAATTCCTTTTAATACTTCAAGATCTCCAAAATTTTTATGTAAGTCTTTTACAACAATTAATTCCTTAGTCACTGACACTCAACTTCCCTTCCATGTATTTAATTAATTTTGATAATGAATATGTAACAATAAAGTAGATCAAACCAACAATTACTAATGGTTCAATGGATTTATAAGTAGCTGATTTAATAACACTATTTACTGTCATTAATTCGCCAATATAGAATGTACTTGCCAAAGATGTTTCCTTGATCATCATGACAAATTCATTTCCTAAAGCAGGCAAGATATTCTTGATAGCTTGAGGAATAATGATTTTAGTCATCATATGCACGTTTGACATACCAAGTGATTTAGCGGCTTCTCTTTGACCTTTATCTACTGACTGAATACCTGAACGAATAATTTCAGCCACATATGCACTTGAGTTGATAATCAACGCAATGATAACACTGACGATCATTGGCATATTTCCATTTGTCAAATAAGAGAAGATATTAATGAATAACCATAATTGTAGTAATAGTGGTGTACCACGAATTAATTCTACATAAACACCGGCAATTGCTTGTACGATTTTATTCTTTGATAGTTTTACTAAGGCAAATAGTCCACCAATAATTGTACCAAAGATTACAGTAATTGCTGCAAGTCCTAAAGTAATTCCTAAACCTTTTAATAATTGTGGCCAGCAATATTGAACGATTTGAACACATGTTCCAAAGAATCCAGTTGCGGTTAATGTGAATTGTTCGCTACTTTGTTTCTTCGCATCTTTATACCATTTTTCATATAAGCCTTTTTTGTTGACTTCCTTTAAGATTTTATTAACTTCTTTCATCAATCTTTTTTCGCCTAAAGGAGCGCCAACACGGTTACCTGCATAATCTTGATCAATATTAAATAATTCATCTAACTTCGCAAGTTCAGAGTTCTTTTCAACATATTCATCCGCCGTACCTTCAGAACATGCGACAGCTTGTACAGTACCATTCTTTAGTAGGGCAACACCATCATCAATTGTCGAAATCGATTGTAGTTTTGCGTCTGGAATTTGATCTTCTGTATATTGTTGCTGGATCGATCCTTGTTGAGCAGCCACCTTTAAGCCAGTTAAATCTGTTAATTTTTTATATTTTTCTTCATCTTTTTTGGAAATGATAACAGCCTGTCCACCCGTATCTTCATTAATGTTGTATCCAATAGACATTTCCATCTGTTGAGCACGAGCTGGTGTATAAGCCAATCCAGTAATAGCTAAGTCAATTTCTTCTGTTTGAAGGTTTGCCAAAACTGTATCAAAACTTGAAGCCTTGATTGTTAGTTTAACACCCATCTTTTTTGCGATATATTTAGCCAATTCAATATCAGAACCTACATATTGAGCTTGTCCTGTTTTTGTGGAGTCAATAAATTCATTAGGTGGAAAATCAGGAGATGTACCTACAATCAATTCTCCTCTTTCTTGAATCTTGTCTAATAAATCGCCTGTTGTTGATGTGTCTGTTTCATCGGCAAATGCAGGCATAATACTAGACATCATAATCATAAAACTTACTAAAAATGCCGAAATTAATTTAAATCCTTTTTTCATATCTACCATTCCCTTTCTAATAAAAAAAGCCGCCCTTGAATATACAAGGACGACTATAAAATCGCGGTACCACCTTATTTCCTGCACGAATGTACAGGCCCTTAACTCATAACGGGAGTATCCGAAGCTTCCTCAATCTTCGAAAGCTTAGCTCTAAGACACGTTCACCCTGTGCTTACTGTTCCATTTCCACCATCAGGAACTCACTATCAGCAGCATCCACGACTACTTCTTCTTTTCATTGCCTTTACAAAGGATGGCTTTATTATAAACAAACATTTTTTTAAATGCAACAGAAAATTTATGATTTTATCAACACCTGAATTTCATCCACATTTAGTGAACAATATACAGATATTTGTTCAAGACTCAATCCAGACTCATGCATCTTACGAACCATCTGTTCCACTTTCTTATCAGCTTCTAGTATTGCCTTTCTTGCTTCTTCTTTCTCTTTACGAGCTTCTTCTTTCTCTTTACGAGCTTCTTCTTCCTCTTTACGAGCTGCTTCTTTATCTTTACGAGCTTCTTCTTTCTCTTTACGAGCCTCTTTCATCTGTCTTTGAGCTTCTTCAAGTTCAAGCTGTAGTTCAATTCGTTCTTCATTTTCATGTAATTTTTGAAAATCTTCTATTATTTTCTTCCAACGATCATCCGATATCGTTTCTACACGCTTCTCTAACATTTGAATCACCTCATCATTTTCTATCATCACCTTAATTTTACTATCATCCATTCCTTTGTGGCAATTCAAAAAGTAATAAATCATTTTCTCCTGTTCATTCATGTCTTCAAGTGGTTTATTTAAATCCACTTTTGGCATTTCTATTGTACGTAACTTCATACGATCTTCTTTTTCTTCTTTCACAAAAGGTAAGTCACCATCACATTTATACCTGAAAGTATTACATATATTATCATTTTCAAAAATACTCACATTAAAGAAAATCATGACAATGGTTTCCTTTAATTGACTGTAACTTTTTCCTTCCATGTCTTGTGAACCATGAAGCCTAGCCGAATAATAAGGAAAGCGATTCATCATATTATCTTTTGTTTGTCTTAACTGCATTTCTAAATCTACCGTTGTTTGATCATCAAATTCGACTAATAAATCTAATCGTGGACTTTTCATTTTACTATAGTCTTTAACCATTTCTGAATTCTTTACAACAACACTATTCACGTTCCTTTCTAAAAATACAGTGAGTAATGATTTTAAGGCATCATTAGCCTCCTTACAATCTTCGCCAAAAACATATTTAAAGGCGAAATCATTTAATAAATTTGCGCTACGCATGAGCACCTCATTTCTAGTAGGCATTTTCTACATACTCTTATACGTAAAAAAAGACACTTTTTCTAATAAAAATCAAAAAAAGCGCCTTTTAGAGACTTATTCAGCCTCAATCTCCTTAATGAGACACTCATTTCCTTGTAGTAGAACCGTATGTTCACTCTTACAATATGGACACTCTCTTCCATATTGAATCGTATCATACGTTTTTTCACATTCGTTACAAATCGTAATCGCATCAATCCACTCATATTCGAGTGTTGAATTTTCAATTAAAGGCACCTTCTGCCTATAATATTTCCAACAATCCACTAAATACTCAGGAACAATTCCACTTACTTTTCCAATTTGTAAAGTTACTCTACGAATATCTGTAATATTGTTTTCTTGGGCAAGTTCTTCTAATGTTTTTGAAATATGTACAACAATTCCTAATTCATGCATACTATTTCTTCTTATTACGAATGATCTTGATCTGGCGTTTAGCCGCATATGGTAAGATTGCCTTCATCTTATCTTCGGCCTTCACCATTCTTGCACCATCCTTGATATCACGTGTTAAGTGGATCGCATCAAATTCACATTTTGTCGTACACAAACCACAACCTATGCATTTATTTGTATCCACAATACTTGCACCACATCCTAGACATCGATTGGCTTCAATCTTAACTTGTTCCTCTGTAAATGTTGAACGCAAGTCTCTAAATGATTTTTCACCTAAGCCTTTTTTAATACCAGGAATCTGTCGTTTGGCATGATCAAAATCAATATCAATCAATGCGTTATTCTTATCGAATTCATTAAATAAATGTAAGTCTCTACCAATTGTCAAAGAATGACCCTTATGCACAAATCGATGCATCGATTCTGCTGCTTCTTTACCATGGCTAATCGCATCAATCGCAAATTTTGGACCTGTATACACATCACCACCCGCAAATACATCTTCAATTGAAGTTTGAAGAGTTGTACCATCGGCTTTGATTGTTCCATTTGGATTGACTTCTACATCAAATCCTTGAATTGGAATGATACTCTGTCCAATCGAAAGAAAGACATGACTACACTGCATAGTTTCCAAAACATTTTCATCATAGCTTGGATTGAATCTTCCAGTTTCATCTTTTACACTAACACATTGCTTAAACACAATGGAATCTTCTAAGATTTCCTTTGGACCCCAGCCACAATGAAGCAAAATACCCTCTTCTTTAGCTTCTGATACTTCTTCAAAACTTGCCGGCATTTCAGCTTCTTGTTCCAAAGAATATAAATGAACCTTTTCAGCTCCACTTCTTAAAGCAGCACGAGCTACATCTATCGCAACATTTCCACCACCAACGACAACCACATCTCCAGAAATTAAATTTGGATCTTCTGTTTTATTGACTTTACGCAAGAAATCAATTCCAGATTCAACCATTTCATTATCCTCGCCTGGAATGTTTAGTTTTCTTGATCCTTGAGCCCCAATCGCAATATAGAATGCTTCATAGCCTTCTTTTCTTAAATCATCCAAAGAAATATCTTTACCTACTTCTATGCCACACTTAAATTCAATGCCCATAGCCTTTAAAACTTCAATTTCAGCTTCAATCACAGACTTCTCTAAACGGAAAGATGGAATTCCATATACCAACATACCACCTGGTTTTTCTTCCTTTTCGAATATTGTAACAGGATAACCCATCATTCTTAAATAATAAGCTGCACTCATACCAGCCGGACCCGCACCAATAATGGCCATCTTATTTGTGAAGAATTTGCCTTCAACATTTTCACATAAAGGAATATAGCGCTTATCTTCATGAAGTTCTTGTTCGGCAATAAATTTCTTGATTTCATCAATAGCCAAAGGCTCATCAATCAAGCCACGCGTACATTGTTGTTCACACCTTCTATTACAAATAGCTCCACATACAGCTGGAAATGGATTAAAGTCTTTGATCAACTTTAACGCATCCATATAACGTCCTTCTTTAGCCATTTTTATATAACCTTGTACCGGTAGATGTGCAGGACATGCACTCTTACAAGGTGATGTTCCACTTTCGTAACAATTTACTTTAGCTGTATCTCTAAAGTTCCAATTCCACTTTTCAGGACCCCACTTCACATCATCTGGAAGTTCTTGTTGAGGATATGTAACTGGACCTGCTTTTGTACATAATTTTTGCCCTAATTTTGCCGCACCTACTGGACAAATTTCTACACACTTTCCACAAGCCACACACTTTTCACTATCCACATGCGCTCTATAAGCACTGGCCGACATATTTGGCGTATTGAACAATTGACTCGTTCTTAATGCGTTACATACGCCATGTGCGCAGTTACAAATCGCAAAAATCTTATCTTCTCCATCAATATTCGTAATCTGATGTACATATCCTTTTCTTTCACAACGCTCTAAAGTCTCGATAACTTCTTCATACGTACAATAATGACCACCCTTGTTTGTCTGTACAACATAATCAGCCATATCTCCTACCGCAATACAAACATCCGCTTCTACATCCCCAGTTCCTTCACCTCTAACACGTTGTTGTCTTCTACATGAACATGGAGAAAGAGCATACTTGTCATATTTATTCAGCCAATGTGAGATCCTTTCCACACTTACCGCTTCTTGATTGGCATGAATTGCCTTTTCTACGGGAATGACATGCATACCAATACCCGCTCCTCCAGGAGGAACCATTGGCGTTACTTTTTCAAGTGGTAAGCGTGTCATCTTTTCAAAAAAATCCGCAACAATTGGATGTTCTTCTACAAGATCTTTATTCATCACCATAAATTCAGCGGCTCCAGGCACAAATTGAGGAAGCACAAATTGTTTGTGATGATCCTCATTTTCCCAATTGTATTCAATCATTCCGATATCGCACACTTCATTTAATACACGATTCACTCTTCCTGCTGGCCATCCACTTCTTTTCACTACTTCTTCAAAAGAAAGTGGTTTGCGCACTTCAAAGCACAAACATAAATCGCATTGTTCATCATTTAATATTTCATTTAAACACTCATATTCAGGATCTGTTTCCGATAACTTCTTCACTTTTGCCGGAATACGATCTGTGATACGCCTTGCCAATTTATCAATATTATCTCGATATGCCATATTATTCCTTCCAGGCTTTTACTTCGTTTTCAAGCCAATTACACCAATCTTCAATTCCCTCACCCGTTTTTGCGCACACTTCAAAAATTTTCGCATTTGGGTTACGGTACAGAATGTTCTTTTTACATTTTTCTACATCAAAATCAAAGTATGGCAATACGTCCATTTTATTGATGAGAACCACATCACACACTCGAAACATCAATGGATATTTCAAAGGTTTATCATCCCCTTCTGGAACGCTTAGAATAGCCACATTTTTAGTGGATCCCGTATCAAATTCAGCAGGACAAACCAAATTTCCTACATTTTCAAGTATAGCCAAATCTAAATCTTCCATTCCCATTTCATGTAAGCCTTGACGAGTCATATCCGCATCTAAATGACACATACCACCTGTATGTAACTGAATCGTACGTACACCATATTCACTGATGGTTTTGGCATCCACATCACTATCGATATCCGCTTCCATTATGCCAATTCGCAATGTATCTTTTAATTTTTCTAACGTTCTAGATAGAGTTGTTGTCTTACCTGCTCCTGGACTTGACATAACGTTTAATAAGAATACACCCTTGTCTTTGCATTCTTGTCTTAATTTGTTCGCATCTTTATTATTATCTTCAAATACGCTTTGTTTCACTTCTATAATTTTATACAT
>ERZ869979.511-NODE-511-length-11876-cov-4.196203_pt1 | contig 11876 bp, 8 predicted proteins | sample MGYA00521269_ERZ869979 | MGnify/ENA primary metagenome ERZ869979 (study PRJEB32232, sample SAMN07284974) | human gut metagenome | biome: human-associated habitat; material: feces | host: Homo sapiens | place: Tanzania | collected 2014-04-05 ... | reverse complement strand
AAAAACAGCTAAACTTGTATTGTTGTATTTGTACAATGAAAACTAAATAAGGAGGTGCTCCTGTGACAACAACAATTATTGTTGCAATTGTCGCTGTGGTAGTCGCGCTACTTATTGCGGTTCCTGTTACTTGCAAAATTGCTGTGAACAACAAAATTCAGAAGGACGCTGAAACAGTTGGAACAGCAGAAGACAAAGCAAGAAGCATCATAGATGAAGCTCTGAAAACAGCAGAAACTAAAAAAAGAGAAGCTTTATTGGAAGTGAAGGAAGAATCTCTCCGTACTAAAAATGAACTGGAGAAAGAAACCAAGGAACGAAGAAACGAACTGCAGAAATATGAAAACCGTGTATTAGCAAAAGAATCCGCGGTTGACAAGAAAGCAGATGCAGTTGAGAAGCGTGAAGCGGAATGCACAGCGAGAGCAGCTGAGGTGCAGAAAAAAGAGAAACGAGTAGAAGAACTTGAGCAAAAAGGAGTACAGGAACTGGAACGAGTTTCAGGTCTTACCTCCGAACAGGCAAAAGAAGAATTACTGAAATCTGTAGAAGATGACGTAAAGGTGGATGTTGCAAGACTCTATAAGGAGCTTGAGAACAGAGCCAAAGAAGAAGCCAACAAGAAAGCCAAGGAATATGTGGTCAATGCTATCCAGAAATGTGCGGTAGATCACGTATCTGAGACAACAATTTCTGTGGTACAGCTTCCAAGTGATGAAATGAAGGGAAGGATTATCGGTCGTGAGGGCCGTAACATCCGTACATTGGAGACACTTACCGGTGTGGATCTGATCATTGATGATACACCGGAGGCAGTTGTTCTCTCCGCGTTTGATCCGATCCGTAGAGAGATCGCCAGAGTGGCTCTGGAGAAACTTATTGTGGATGGACGTATTCATCCGGCAAGAATTGAAGAGATGGTGGAGAAAGCCCAGAAAGAAGTGGAAACACAGATCCGTGAAGACGGTGAGACAGCAGCCATGGATGTGGGTGTTCATGGAATCCATCCGGAACTTCTGAAACTTCTTGGACGTATGAAATTCCGTTCCAGTTATGGTCAGAATGCTTTAAGACATTCCATTGAGGTTGCACAGCTTTCCGGACTTCTCGCAGGAGAGATCGGTGTGGATGTGCGTATGGCCAAACGTGCCGGACTTCTTCATGATATTGGTAAATCCATTGATCATGAGGTGGAAGGTTCTCATATCCAGATTGGTGTGGATCTCTGTAAGAAATATAAGGAATCCCCGATCGTTATCAACACAGTTGCGTCCCATCATGGCGATGTGGAACCGGAATCTCTTATCGCATGTATTGTACAGGCTGCTGACGCGATTTCCGCAGCAAGACCTGGTGCAAGACGAGAGACACTGGAAACCTATACCAATCGTCTGAAACAGCTCGAGGATATCACCAATGAGTTCAAGGGCGTAGAGAAATCTTTTGCTATTCAGGCAGGAAGAGAAATTCGTGTTATGGTTGTACCGGATCACGTAAGTGATGCAGATATGGTTCTCCTTGCAAGAGACATTGCAAAGCAGATCGAAGCAGAACTTGAATATCCGGGACAGATCAAGGTTAATGTGATCCGTGAAAGCAGAGCGGTTGATTACGCAAAATAAGCTTTCGCTCACAGAATACTCTGGAAATAATGAAAGCCGGACAGCTTTAATAGCTGGCCGGCTTTTTTGCTGCCCGGAAACAGGTTATATTACGGAGAGTTTGGACGTAAACTGGTACAGGGTGAGTGAATGGAAAAAAGAAATGAAAGCAGAAAATGGAAAACAGCTGGTCGTTTTCCGGCAGAGATTCTTTTTCTGACCGGTTTTCTGGTGGGAAATATCATACCGAATCTGATCTGGAAAATGGAATGGAAACAGAAAACCCTGGCTTCTTTCTATCTGATCCGGAATTTTGCGGGGAAAGATATTTCCGGCGGAGCATATTTGCTGGAAGTGTTACGACACAGGGGAGTACTCTTTCTTTTTCTGTTTTTCTGTGGGTTTACCATATTTGGGGTACCGCTGTCAGTGGCTTATATGCTGATTCTTGGGATGGAGACAGGACTTATCCTGACTTTATCCGTGCTGGAATTTGGTATTTACGGAGGTGTGGCCGGGGCCGGACTTCTGATTCCTCAGTATGTGATCTATATTCCGGTGTATTTTTATCTTGCTGGTCTTGTATACAGACAGTCCTATGATATCTGGAAAAACTATGGGCTTGTACCTCAGAAATCGAGGCTATATATCCGGCAGGGAATGACTGCATTTCTGGTGTATACAGGGGGAATTCTTGCGGAAAGTTTCCTGAATCCGTGGATTCTTGAGAAAGTTGTAAAGGGGCTGAAATTTTTTTGAAAAAATTTTTTACAATATGTAGTGATGGTTTCCATAAAATCTGCGATATTTGGTGGTTTGAGGCGGAAAGTGTTGAAATTGCGTGGTTTTGCGCTGAAAAACCGTTTGATTTTATGTAAAATACACAGTATAATTCAGTCATAAAAGAATACAGATTTTACGATTTTGTTGATAATGAGTTATTTAGAAACGGGATGTAAGAGAATGGACATAGAGATACGGGAATTTATTACATATTTACATAATAGAAAAAGAACATCTCATAATACAGAGGTGTCATATCAGAGAGATCTGAAGAAGATGGCAGCATATTTTGAAGAGCGTGGAATTTATGATATCCGTGAAGTGGGAGAGCTGGAACTGGAGGGATATCTCAGTTACATGGAGAGAGGACAGTTTGCCTCTTCTACCATTTCCAGAAATGTGGCTTCGATCCGTGCACTGTTTCAGTATCTTCAGCAGGAAGGCCGGATTGAGAGAGATCCATCCCTGGAACTGAAGCCACCTAAGGTTGAGAAGAGGATGCCGGAGATTCTTTCTGTGGATGAAGTGGACAGACTTCTGAGACAGCCGGATTTGAATACCCCGAAAGGAATTCGGGACAGCGCCATGCTGGAACTTCTTTATGCGACAGGAATGCGTGTCAGTGAACTGCTTCACCTGAATCTGGAGGATATGAATCTTCAGCTTGGTTATGTGGTCTGTCACGATGAAGAGAAGGAACGGGTCATTCCTGTGGGAAATGTGTGCAGGAATGCCATGGAGAAATATCTGAAAGAAGCCCGTGGAACATTTGTGAAAGAAAATGAGACACAGAGCCTTTTTACCAACTGTTCAGGAAAGTCCATGAGCAGACAGGGGTTCTGGAAAGTGCTGAAGGGATATGCGGAAGAAGCAGGAATCCAGCATGATATCACACCACACACCCTGAGACATTCTTTTGCCGCACATATGCTGCAGAACGGGGCGGATGTAAAGAGTGTACAGGAAATGCTGGGACATTCGGACATTTCCACTACACAGATCTATTTGAATTTTGGTGTTGCAAAAATGCGCGATGTGTATATGAAGGCGCATCCGAGGCATTAACCTGTAAACAGAAATATAATATTAAGCAGAAAAAATAAGAACCGACGCTTCCAAAAAAGGAAGGACGTCGGTTCTTTTGATGTGCATTTCAGTCAAGGGAATATTTGCAATCCCGTAGGGACCCCTTGATTTGTTAAAACTGCAGATCGGACGGATCTTAGCAGTTCTCAGCAATCGTATAAAGCAGTTTCTCAGACTCATCCCATCCAAGGCATGCATCTGTGATGGATTTTCCGTAGATGTGATCTACACCGATCTTCTGATTGCCTGGCTCAATATAGCTCTCGATCATGAGACCTTTTACCATAGTGTGAAGCTCAGGATCTACCTGACGGCTGTGAAGAACCTCGCTTGCGATACGAACCTGCTGCTCATAATGCTTGTTGGAGTTGGAGTGGTTGGTATCCACGATTACTGCCGGGTTGGCAAGGTTCTTTGCATGGTATTTGTCATAGAGAAGACGAAGATCCTCGTAATGGTAGTTCGGGATCGCTTCCCCATGTTTGTTTACCGCACCACGAAGGATTGCGTGAGAGAGCGGATTACCGGTGGTCTCAACCTCCCAGCTTCTGTAAATAAAACGATGAGCGCCCTGGGCTGCAACAATGGAGTTCAGCATAACGCTGTAGTCACCACTGGTAGGGTTCTTCATACCAGCCGGAACATCCATGCCGCTGACAGTCAGTCTGTGCTGCTGATCTTCAACAGAACGAGCGCCTACAGCTACGTAGGAGAGCAGATCAGAGAGATAACGGTAGTTCTCCGGGTAAAGCATCTCATCTGCACAGGTGAAACCACTTTCGCGGATAGCACGCATGTGCATCTTGCGGATCGCGATCAGTCCGGCAAGAAGGTTTGGTTTTTTCTCAGGATCCGGCTGATGGACCATTCCCTTGTATCCTTCACCGGTTGTACGTGGTTTGTTTGTGTAAACACGCGGGATGATAAGGACTTTATCCTCGATCTTTTCCTGAACTTTGCGAAGTCTTAAAAGATAATCGCATACAGCATCTTCGTTATCTGCAGAACATGGTCCGATGATAGCGAGGAATTTATCGGATTTTCCGGTGAAAACGTCGCGAATCTCAGCATCGCGTTTCTCCTTGAGAGCCTGAAGTTCAGCATCGATCGGATACTGATTACGGATTTCCTCAGGAGTTGGCAGTTTTTTTATGAATTCAAAACTCATAGTACTCTATTCCTCCATAACTATAGACATTTCGATTATTTATTATAAACGATTATTGGCCGATTGTCGATAGGGAAATTTTAGCGCTTTCACGTGTAGAAGAGTAAGCAGCAGCTCACCCAGAAAAATCCCGTAAAAATAGCCTCGGATCCCTGTTGCCGGAATTATAAAAACAACGGAGAAAATGCGGATGAGAATGCCGGCAATACTGTGGAGCAGACAGATCCCCGGTTTTCCAAGCCCATGCAGGATGCTGGTGAGCATGATGTTTGTATAAAGAAAAGGACAGATAAAGGACAGATACCGTATGTAGGTGCCGGCAGTCTGGCTGTGAAAAAGCAGTGCTCCGAGGAATGGGCCAAAAAGAAAGAATCCGCTTCCGCACAGAAATCCCAGGAACATGCACAGAAAAAAGGTCTGGTCTGTGACACGACGGATCTGCTTCTGCTCTCCCAGTGCATCGAGCTGTGCGATGGAAGGCATCAGCATCACAGCGGCGGAAGACGTAAGTGTGGAAGGGAACAGGAGCAGGGGCAGTGCCATTCCCGTAAAGATCCCATAGATCTTCAGTGAGTCTGAGGCTGTCATGCCGGAACGTAGAAGCATCTGTGGGATCAGGACCGCTTCTATGCTGCTGAGAAGTGTCAGAAGGATCCTGTTCAGGGAAATGGGAAAAGACAGTGTGAAAAGGTCTTTTATCAGCGGAAAGACCCTGACGGGAGTTTTTTCTTGTACAGGGTGATTTCCAAAATGGAAGGAAACTACCAGCAGCGACACCAGCGAAGCGGCAGCCTCTCCGGAAAGGGAGCCACCCGCTGCGATCAATGCAGTGATCGGACGTCCTTCGGAAAGAAAGATCAGATACAGGATATAGGTAGTGCCGATCCGTGCAGCCTGCTCCGAAAGCTGTACGACAGCCGGAACAGAGGCTTTTTTCCGGGCATAATAATAGCTGTCAATGCAGGAGTGTATGGCACAGAGCGGAATACTGACAGCTGTTATGCGAAGAAGACCGGCAGTCTGCGGTGTTTGCAGGATTGCAGAAGCAAAAAAATCTGCGTGCCGAAAAATCAGAAAACCGGCTGCAGCAGAAAAAAAGACAGCCACAAGTGTTCCTGTGACCAGCGAAAACCGTGCCTCCTTTTTCTCCTGAAGAGCAAGTCTGGACGCAATCAGACGTGAAAGAGCAGACTGGATCCCTGTATAGGATAAAGCGGCCATAAGTCCCTGGAGAGGAAGAACCAGCTGATACAGGCCAAGACCTTCCGCACCAATGGCATGGGATAGGAATATCCTATAAAAGAAACCAGCAATACGGCTGACAAGTCCCGTGCAGGCAAGAATCAAGGTTCCTTTGAGAAATACTTTTTTTGACATGGATAACCTGGAGCCTTTTTTGTCAGTATATGAAGAAGTTAGTCTTGACAGAACCATAGGTTTCTGATAGAGTAAACATGAAATCCGAGGAAAACACTGGGAATTGAAAAAGAGGTGAGCGGATGAAACTGTCAACAAGAGCAAAATACGGACTTAAGGCCCTGATAGACCTTGGTCTTTACAGTGAAAAAGAAGCGGTCTCGCTTCAGAGTATTGCGGGCCGTCAGAATATATCAGTCAGCTATCTGGAACAGCTGATGGCGCTTTTGAAGAAAGCGGGCCTTGTGAAGAGTGTCCGCGGTGCTGCCGGAGGATACTTCCTTGGAAGACCGGCAGAAGAGATTTCAGTGGGAGATATCCTTCGTGTCCTGGAAGGCGGCCTGGAGGCTGCGACATGTCCGGGAACAGAAGGTGACGGAGGCTGCCAGGGTTCTGATCTCTGCGTAGCTAAATTAGTGTGGAAGAGGATCAACGACAGCATCACAGATGCGGTGGATACACTGATGCTCAGTGAGCTGATCGAAGAAAGCCGGAGAATACACGAAAAATAATTATCCTGAACAGGAGGAAAAGAAAATGGGAAAAATGATATATCTGGACAATGCGGCTACCACAAAGACCGCACCGGAAGTTGTGGAGGCAATGCTGCCATATTTTACAGAGTTTTATGGAAATGCTTCAACCGTTTATGATTTTGCGGCAAACAGTAAAGCTGCCATCGCAAAAGGAAGACAGCAGATCGCAGACGTGATCGGAGCCAAGAAAGAGGAGATCTATTTCACAGCGGGCGGTTCCGAGTCTGACAACTGGGCTCTGAAAGCAACTTTTGAGGCATACAAGAATAAAGGTAACCATATCATCACAACAAAGATCGAGCATCATGCAATCCTTCATACCTGCGAATACCTTGAAAAAGAGCGCGGTGCGAAGGTCACATATCTGGATGTGGATGAGAACGGTTTCATTGACCTGGATGAACTTCAGAAAGCCATCACACCGGAGACCATCCTGATTTCTGTTATGGCTGCAAACAATGAGATCGGTACTCTTGAGCCGCTGAAAGAGATCGGACAGATCGCACATGAGCATGGAATCCTGTTCCATACAGACGCTGTTCAGGCATTCGGACAGATCCCGATCAATGTAGATGAGTTTAACATTGATATGCTCAGCTCCAGCGGACATAAGATCAACGGACCGAAAGGAATCGGTTTCCTCTATATCCGTAAAGGTGTTAAGATCCGTTCCTTCGTACACGGCGGAGCACAGGAGAGAAAACGTCGTGCAGGTACAGAGAACGTTCCTGGTATCGTAGGATACGGTCTTGCAGCAGAGCGTGCAAACAAATCCATGAAAGAGCGTACTGCAAAAGAGATCGAGATTAGAGATCATATGATTAACAGAATTCTCACAGAGATCCCGTACGTACGTCTTAACGGAGATAAGGTAAAACGTCTTCCGAACAACGTAAACGTAAGCATTCAGTTCATCGAGGGTGAGTCCCTTCTTCTGATGCTTGACAACTTCGGAATCTGTGCATCCAGCGGTTCTGCATGTACATCCGGTTCTCTGGATCCGTCACATGTTCTGCTGGCTATCGGCCTTCCTCATGAGATCGCACACGGATCACTCCGTATGACATTAAGCGAGGAGACAACAATGGAGGACGTTGATTTTGTAGTAGATAAACTGAAAGATATTACTGCAAACTTAAGAAGTATGTCTCCATTATATGAAGATTTTATTAAAAAGCAGAAAAAATAATAAAAACACTTGCCAGGAGGAAAAAATAATGTATAGTGAAAAAGTAATGGATCATTTTCAGCATCCACGTAATGTAGGTGAGATTGAGAACGCAAGCGGCGTGGGTACTGTAGGAAATGCAAAATGCGGCGATATTATGAGAATATTCCTTGACATTGATGACGAAACTCATATTATCAAAGACTGCAAATTCAAAACATTTGGATGCGGTGCGGCAGTTGCAACAAGCAGCATGGCAACAGAGCTTGTAATGGGTAAAACCATTGAGGAAGCTATGGAAGTAACAAACAAAGCCGTTATGGAGGCTCTGGACGGACTTCCGCCAGTAAAGATTCACTGTTCCCTGCTTGCTGAGGAAGCAATTCATGCGGCTCTCTGGGATTATGCAGAGAAACATCACATTAAGATCGAAGGTCTTTCCAAACCGAAGTCTGATATCCACGAAGGTGAAGAGGACACAGAAGAGGAATATTAATTCCTTATATTTACGATCATAACCGAGGCATGAGCAAGCTTCAATCGAACAGAAACCGTAAGCCATTGAAAGGACAGGTAAGTAAGAAGCATGACAGGACTTACGAACGAAGAAGTTCAGGAAAGAATTGCGCAGGGCCAGGTAAATAATAACGAAAACCCCAACACCAGGACATATAAACAGATCATTATGGAGAATACACTGACATTCTTCAATTTTCTGAACCTGGTGCTGCTGGTTCTCGTACTGCTGGTTGGTTCCTACAAAAACTCCATGTTTGTAGGAATCATTTTTATTAATACCGTGATCGGGATCATTCAGGAGGTCCGTGCCAAGAAGACGATCGACAAGCTGGCCATCCTGACAGAATCCAAGACGGTTGTTCTGCGTGAAGGAAAAAAATGGAAAATTTCTACAGAGAAGCTGGTTGTCGATGACCTGATCTTTCTGAAGGCCGGAGAACAGGTCCCGGCAGATGCGAAGATCCTGGAAGGAAACCTGGAGGTCAATGAATCTCTGCTTACCGGTGAGGCGGACAATCTTCCGAAGAATCCGGGAGATGAGCTTTTTTCCGGAAGCTTTGTGACGGCGGGACAGGCCTGCTGTCAGATCATCCATGTAGGAAGCGACAACTATGCGTCAAGGATCACCAGCGAGGCCAAGGAATTCAAACGCCATAATTCAGAGCTTAGAAATTCCCTGAATGCCATCCTGAAGGTGATCAGTATCATTATCGTACCAATGGGTGCGATGCTTTTTTATAAACAGTATTATTTTGTGGGAGACAATATCCGGGATTCTGTTGTCAATATGGTTGCGGCAGTTCTTGGAATGATCCCGGAGGGACTGGTCCTTCTTACCAGTGTGGCACTGACTCTGGGGGCACTGAAGCTGGCCCAGAAGAAGACGCTGGTGCAGGAACTGTACTGTATAGAAACTCTTGCACGTGTGGATACGCTCTGCCTGGATAAGACAGGAACTATCACAGAGGGTACCATGTGTGTGGCGGCGGTGGAGAGCTATCCGCCGGTGTATGATGAGATCTCAGAGAAAATATCCGAGAAAGATCCTGAGTCCGGCGAAGGTGACAGCAATGGAACTGAGAGTTCTGCAACTTCTGCAGCTTCAGCAACAGAGGCCATCGCAAAGGAGGATGGAAGCGCGAATCTCGTATTACAGGAAAATTCAGAAGCTGACCCGGAGAAACACAGTCAGGAAGATCCGGAGAAGATACGGGAGATCGAACATATCATGGGAAATCTGCTTTCTGTGCTGAAGGATCAAAATGCCACTGCCGATGCACTCAGGGCAAGATTTAAAGTATCTCAGGATATGGAGCTGGATCATGTGATCCCGTTTTCTTCAGATAGGAAGTACAGTGGAGCTGCATTTACAGATACAGGTACTTATCTGATGGGGGCAGCACAGTTTCTTTTCCCGGAAGGGAACCCGGAACTGATGGAGTACTGTGGCGGATTTGCAGAGGAAGGTCTTCGCGTGCTGGTTCTTGCCCATAGTGTAAATGTGAGTGAGGGTGCGGAGCTTCCGGAGGGACTGGAACCTGTCGGACTTTTGCTTATTACCGATGTGATCCGTGCAGAGGCGCCGGATACGCTGGCATATTTTGAAAGCCAGGGTGTTGATCTGAAAGTGATCTCCGGTGATGATCCGGTGACGGTTTCTGCCATTGCCAGACGTGCAGGCCTTAAAAATGCGGAGCAGTATGTAGATGCAACAACGATCACAACCCAGGAACAGATGGACGAGGCAGTTGCAACATACAGTGTGTTCGGACGTGTGACACCGCAGCAGAAGCAGGCGATGGTGAAGTCTTTGCAGGCACAGAAGCATACGGTTGCAATGACCGGTGATGGCGTAAACGATGTTCTGGCTCTTAAAGAGGCAGACTGTAGTATTGCCATGGCTGAGGGTAGTGATGCAGCCAAGAATATTGCAAATGTGGTATTGCTGGATTCCAATTTTGCGGCGATGCCGGAGATCGTGAATCAGGGACGACGGGTTGTAAATAATATCCGTACTGCAGCATCCATGTTTCTGATCAAGACGATTTTTTCCGTGCTGCTGTCACTGATCACGATCTTCTTTGGGGATTCCTATCCTTTTGAACCGATTCAGATGTCTCTGATCAGTGCCTGTGCAGTTGGTATTCCTACGTTTCTTCTGGCTCAGGAGAACAATTATGAGAAGATCGACCATACATTTTTGCGTCACGTGTTTATGAATGCGTTTCCGGCCGCTGTGACGATTACAGGCTGTGTGTTCAGTGTGATGCTGGTATGTCAGAATGTGTATCATTCCAATGCAATGCTGAATACGGCCTGTGTGCTTGTGACAGGCTGGAATTATATGGCGGCACTTAAGACGGTTTACGCACCTTTGAATACCTATCGTAAGGTGATCATTTACAGTATGCAGGTGATCTTTTTCGGGGCAGCCGTGATTCTGCAGAATCTGCTGACTCTGGGATCCCTGGAATTCGGAATGATCATTCTGGTATTCCTTCTGATGACGTTTTCTCCGATCCTGATCGATGTGATCACGGCCTGGCTCAGAAATATTTACAGCCGTTCGCTGGATAGTGGAGAACAGGGGAAATTTGCTGCATTTATTGATAAGCTGAGAAAATAATAAGCTGAGAAAAATAATGATATGAGAAATATAAAAGGACACTGCCTGTAAAATGGCAGTGTCCTTTTTGACGAATAAACAGTGGAGCAGTTATCCGTTGCAGAACTGTGTAAAGAATGCAGATCGTGGATATCCGCCTGACGAAACTATTATTTTGTGTGCATAAGCCAGATAAATCCGAAGGCCGGGATCTCTACAGCCTGTGCGTCTCTCTGAACTCCTGTGAGAAGATCTGTGTAGGTACCGTCCTGTTCATTGATCCAGGCTACCTTATCCTGGTCGCTGAAGTTGTAGATGCAGATCAGTTTTTCTTCAGAGGTTTCTTTTACCAGGGCGAGGAGAGCTTTTTCCCAGGTTTCCAGTGTATGTGCAGGAACTTCAGGTGCAAATACCGGATGGCTGGCACGGATGGATTCCAGCTGCTCGAGACTGTTGAAAATGCGTCCCTGGATCGTCTCGGCATCGGCTCTGTTCCGGGCAAGTGTCCAGTTGAAACGTCCGTTGTGGAGCCAGCGGGGATCAGAAGCTTTGGAAACGTCTGCTTTGTAGGTGTAGTCATTCAGCTGTCCGACCTCGTCACCGCTTCGAAGTACCGGAATTCCGGGGAGGGAAAGGAGCAATGCATGAAGTGCTACGTCATAGCGGATTCCCCGGCTGACACCCTCCATATTTCCTTCATAATCAAAACGCTCAATTCCTGCAAGAGATGCGGTTGTTCCGCAGAGCTCAGATTCCTCGGTTTCCGGATTTACATAAATTTCACCCCGGGCAAAGGAATCAGGGAAAATACCTGCCAGGAATTCATTCAGATAATCTCTGTGAGGCCCTTCTGTGATAAAGCTTCCTTTCAGGAAATCATAGTCCAGATTCCAGCGTACCGTGTTACGGTTACGGAGGTAATTCTGGAATACCGGCGCCTGCGGAAGGTCTGCAGCTCTGTCAATTCCCCGGCGGAGAAGGGCAGCGTCCTTTG
>ERZ869979.510-NODE-510-length-11885-cov-4.747121_pt1 | contig 11885 bp, 8 predicted proteins | sample MGYA00521269_ERZ869979 | MGnify/ENA primary metagenome ERZ869979 (study PRJEB32232, sample SAMN07284974) | human gut metagenome | biome: human-associated habitat; material: feces | host: Homo sapiens | place: Tanzania | collected 2014-04-05 ... | reverse complement strand
CATTTTATACCTCCTACTTTTCCTTTCCTGTGAAAGATCTAATAAATAAAATTGACATCATCATGTTTGCCATGTATTTTACTGATTTAAATGCGTTAAGATAGCTTTCTCCAAATTCTCTTTCTCTCATTTGAACTTGTACTTCTTTTACATTTAATCCTCTTTTAATCATATAAACAACAGTATCAGGTTCTGGTGTTAAGCTTGCATTTGTACAAAACATTTCTATAGCTTTTTTGTTATATGCACGCATACCTGATGTAGGATCGGTAATCTTCTTCCATGTTGTCAATTTAATAGCAGTAGAAATAAGTCTACTTCCAAGCATTCTCATAGTAAAAGGTTTCTTTTCATCTACAAATCTTGAACCAATTGCAACATCAACACCATTTTTTTCTATTTCATCTACTAATTTTTTTAAATATTTTGCATCATGTTGTCCATCACCATCAAATTGAATTGCAATATCATAGCCATATTTTTTTGCATATTTCATACCAACTTGAATACCACTTGTAAGGCCATAATTAATTGGTAGTGAAATCATATTGAAATTATTTTTTTCACATACTTCCTTAGTGTTATCTTTAGAACAATCATTAATTATAACATAATCATAATCTGTATTTGTAGTTATGTCTTTTATTGTTTTTTCTATATTTAATGCCTCATTATATGCAGGCACTATAACTAAAACTTTTATTTTAATCTCCCCCTTTATGTATCTTTTTCCATATTATATTATATTTATTTTTTGTTTTCAATTAATTTAGCTAAAAAACATGATAATTGTAGTAAATGCTACAATGTATGCAATAGATATACATATAGTATAAAATTTTTCTTTTTCCTTTATTTTTAGCCTAATTTTATCACTTGAACATCCTATATATAATAGTGCAGATGAAGCAACAAAATATCTTGCTTGTATACCATATACAGCACTTTTTCCTACTTCAGTCCATTGTGCAAAAGCTATTACATACACTATACCAATTATTGCAAGTCCAGCTAATATGAAAAATAATCTTGGTAAAATTTTTAAATTTTCATCTTCTTCGTCATAGCAGAATAATAATAATAAGTACATAAAGTTAAGCATCAATCCAAAGATAGGTTCATTCCAAATTGTTGAATATCCAAAGCAATCAAAAAATGATCTAAATATGTCTTGGTCTAATCTATTTATTGCAGTTCCCAAAAGTACTTTTAGTGAATCTATTGGATTTGTAAACAAATATTTAATGCTATATACATGTTCAGCTTCTTGTGACACTGCAACGTTTGTATTATACGTAACACCTAAGTTTACCATAAAAGATATGCATAAGGTAAGTATAAAGGCAATTCCTTTAAATAAGTTTGCACTTTTTTTATTTTTAAATTTTTCACTTGGAATCAATATTGCAAGTAATACTATTGGAAAATATCCAAACTTTACTACCGCAAGCACTAAACAAATAATTCCAAATATTCCCATTTCTTTTTTACTAACTTTTTCTACACCATATATTAAATATAATATATATGCTATAAGTAACAATACTGTTGCATTAGTTATATAATCCATATTAATTGCCATTCCCTGTTGAACAAATATAGGAAATAAAGCAACAACTAACAATACTTTTTTAAACCTTGGAGTTATTTTTAATGCCAAGTAACATAATACTGATGTAAGTGTTAAATCGGTTAATCTACATAGCAAAAATAGTACTAATGTTGGTGCTCCAATATGTCTACCAATAAATAGTACAATTGAAGATGGTAAATACGCTAAAAAGAAAGCATTTTTTACATTACCATAGTTAATTAATCCTGCAGTTAAGATATTATAATCTACAGTTTTAAATACTTCAGAAATATAATTTTCTGCATAGATTTTATTTGCACTGCTATGTAAATTACGATTAAATTTAAACGTAAAATCAATTACAGCACTAGGAAATCTCCAAAAGCCCCCATCATCTGTATTTCCAACTAAAAGTGAATCTTTATATGCTCTATAAAAATGTGATGCTTCATCCGGTACATTTGTAGGTGCCATAACATATATCATACTTATTCCAACTGTAACTATAAGAGTAGCATATATATTCCACACGCTTTTATTTTTCATTTTTATTATTACATATACATTGTATATTATTAAAGCTATTATTGGTATAACCACAAATTTTCTTAAAACAAGCATTAATAAGTAATAATTAAACATATATATAATAAACATATCTATCAATGCTAAAATCATATTGTATACTTTAATTTTTCCTTCTCTTATCTTAGCATAATAGTTATATAAATAATAAACCAAAGCAAACATGATAACAGCAAAAATAATTGCTATTGGTATTATATATCCATTAATAGAATTTTTAAATATTTCTGCTTTAGTAACCAGATATGTGTATTCAAAACTTTCAACTTTTTGTATTTCATTTTCTCTATAAATAACTTTATCTGTTTCTAGCAATTCTGATTCTTTATCATATGATACATAAAAATTATCTATAACTGATGCTGACAAAGTTATTTTTTTACCTGGAACATGTGAGTATAAAAAGCCTTCCTCATCTAAATCTAGTTCATTATCTTTAAATCTTTGTAAAGGTATATTACTTGTATTTATACCTATTGTTTTTATTTTGGTATTTTCACTAAATTCAATAGTATATTCCACTTGATTTTTAGCATAGCTATACATCATACAACTAATACTAGAAAAAACAGTCAATATAATTGAAATTATACTAATAATTATTATATTTTTTTTATTTTTCATATATAAACTCCTTTAATAGAAAGAACCTGCTAGTGTTGTAAATATTGTAAAATACATAATTAATATAGATACAACTTGTATAGTAGTTTTATATTTTTTATTTATTCTTAATATATCATTATCTAAAGACATATATAATAGTAAAGCTGGTATTATAAAATATCTTGATTGTAGTCCTGATACTGTTTCACTCCCCTTAACGGTCCAAGTAAAGAACAAGGAACAATAAATAACTCCAAGTATCACACCAAAAACAAAGAATAAAAATAGTCTTTCTGATAATTTTATTTTTTTCTCATCTTCATTTTTGGCAGTAAGTATCAAAATTAAACATGTATTACCCACAATAAAACTAGCAATACTATCTAACCACTTAGTTGATATACCAAACCCATCAGATAATCCAGAAAGTAAATCTAATTTACCTCTTTGTACAAATGTATTCCAAAAAATCTTTATAATCTTAAATGGATTTTCAATAGCATAACTTAAAGCATAATAATTACTTTCAGATTCAGCATCTGCTGCCCCGTTTATGGCACCACTATTTTGCAAATATGCGATAAATGCTGGTACTATAATAATAAGTGTTTTAAATATAATAGCTATTTTTTTATTTTTAAATTTATCATTTGGTATAGCTAATGCTAATAATGTAACAAAAAAATATCCAAATTTACAAAATGCCATACTTACAGCCATTAAAGATAAAATTAAAATATTTTTTATCTCTATTTTATCATATAAATATTTCATTTTAATTATATATGCTATAATCGCAATTCCCATTGCATTTGTTAACCAGTCTTGGTTAATTCCCATTCCTTGATGCAAAAATATTGGAAATAATGCCACTACAAAAATTATATTTTTAAACCTAGGAAGATTTTTTAGAGAATAGTAGCAAATTATTATCATAATCATTAAATTTGCAAACCTTCCTGAGAAAAACAAAACAAATGGTGATGCATTCATAATTCTAAGTACCGTAAATGTAATTATTGATGGAACATATGCAAGTATAGGCAAATTTATTGTATTTCCGTATCCCCTTGTATTATTACTTATTTTTTGGTAATCTCCGCTATCAAACAAATCTGAAAAGTATGACTTAAAATTCAATTTAGCATCATACTCATAACTTCCATGTTCATATTTATATCTAAAATTCTCAACAGACTCTGGTAAATTGCATTTAGCACTTTTATGGTTTAATGTATACTCAAAGCTTTTATTAAAATGAGCCCCTTCATCTGGCACATTAAATGGCGGTATTATAAACAACATTGCAATACCAAAAGTTGTTGATAAAATTAAATATGCCTTTTCTAAATTTTTATTAATCTCATCTTTTAAATAAAATAGCATGCCTGATATTACTATTACCATGAAAGTAACTGTTACCAAACTAGATATATACATACAAAAATAAAATGCAAATAAATAAAAAAGAAAAATACTAAGCATAAATAATATTATGTGTATCAATTTTGCCTCATCATTTTTTAGCTTAATTAAAAATTTCTTTATATATATATTAATTCCAAAGACTATAGGTAACAATATAACAAATAACAAAATAACATATTTCATATTATTTTTTAATAATTTTATTCTTCCTATAACTCTATTGTAGTGCCCATCTCCTGTATATACTTGAGTACCATTTAAAAATACCTCTACATTACCATCAAATTCTATGTATAAATCATCTATAGTAGATAACATTATACTAAATTCTGAGTATTCTTCTTCTGTTGTAATAACTTCTTTCTCATCTTCTGAATCTTCTTCTTTTTCAGTTGATATTTTTGAAGTATCGCTTAGATATCTTTCTAATGGCATGTCTGCTTTATTTATAACTACCTTTTCTATACTAGTATCTTTTGAAAATTTTATGTCGTATTTATCATATTTTCTACTTTCAATTGCAACGCTTAAACTTGAAGCCATTGCTAGAGAAATTAATATTGTCACTACTAGTAATGATATTTTATTTTTCATTTTTCACTTCCCACTTAATGCTTTATTTAAGACATTCATTGCAGTAATTAATAATAAAACACAAGCTGTTGCACATGTTAAATATATCACACTTACTGTAGATACACTCATTAAATGTATTGAATTTGCTACAACTATTACTGCCAAAAATATATAATCCATTTTTTTAGTTATAGCTATATTTATAACAACTAGAACTAAAGACATAGCTAACAATGTATTAGTTAATACTCCAACATTACTTGTTGTATTTTTTATATTATTAAAGAATAATTGTTTACCTGCATTAAACTCTGTAATAGCAGAATTATCTTGAGTAGCAATTTGATTATATTCTTCTACATTACTATCAGATACTATATTTAATCCTACATTTACTTCTTTTATATTGTTAGCATTTGATATTCCAAAACTTAAAGCTGTAAATAGTATTGCAGCAACAATATAAGATATTACAAAGCTTTTTATTCTTTTTGGTTTTACCTTATATGTTTTAAGTTTAATCATTATAAATATAAAAGTAGCAACTGAAGTAATAATACCCATAGCTGGATTTACTAAAATCATAAGTCCTAGTACTATTGCATATGGTATTAATTCTAGTATTCTATATTTAAATTTCTTTTTAATTCCTAGATGTATAAAATATATATTAACCAAACTTAAAATAGTAAATATAGCTATACCACTTGGAATAGCATTTACTAATTGAATAATTGGTAAAAATGCTACAATAATAGTCAATAGCATTTCAAAAATATATAGTCCTTTTTCTCTTTTTTTAAATTTAGTTGTTTGTTCAAAATTTAATTTATATGGTTTATACTCTTCTGCATCTGGATCTACATTTGTTAGATCATCCAAATAGCGATTTAAATCTATATTTCTAACTTTAGATGTAATGTATGTCCACACCATAGAAAAGCCTAATATTTGCCAAATTGATGCACTTGTAATATACATACTATTATCTACCGGTTTTATTGAAAACATAGCTAGTAACATTGTTAAAAACATAACAGCAAATATTGTTATATCTCTATAATTACTAAAGAATTTTATTTTATTCTTTATTGATATAAAGAAATCTATAACATATACAACCCAAATCATATTTTTTCTTTTCATTTTTGTCTTGAATTTTTCCATTGGACTTATCCAAGTTGCATCAAAATGATGTATCATAACAGAATTGTCTGTAAATTTATTGTGTTGATAATCATAGCTTAGTGGATAAAAATATTCCATTGGATATATATATACTTTTCCATCATCAAATATCTGTATCTCATCTTTTTCACCATCAAATCCAAATTGTGAAAAATATTTTGTTAATACTCTTGGAACACTCTCATCATATAAGTCACCAGTTTCATTGAAGTGTTTTTTAGATTCGTATATATCGACAATATTTTTAATATGAGGATTATGTGGTTCTTTAGCCCATACAACAGCAGCATTTATCATTTTTGAATCTTCTACACCCATGAATAAATCTTTTTTCAAAAATTCTGCTATATCCGCTGTAATTTCCATATCTGTATCAAGATATATTCCGCCGTATTCCTCTATAACTTTAAACCTTGTATAATCGGCTACAAATGCCCATTTTTTTTGCTCATATGCCTCTTTAATAAATGGACATTGATTTACATCAAAAGTTTTTTCATTCCATTCCATTATTTCAAAATCTGGCAGATACTTTTTCCAAGTTTGTATACATTTTTTAGTTAAATCAGATAAAGGATTACCACCAAACCAAATATAATGGATTATTTTACTATTCTTCTTATCCACAAATCTACCTCCTAATCATTTAGAAATTCTTCTTTTAATCTTCTTACTTCTTCTATATATTCCTTTTTCCATTCGCTATATAATTTCATTATTTTATCTTTATTTTCTATAGCAATATTAATTTTCTCATAAATTTCATCTATACTATCTTCTTCTTTTACAACAACAAGTTCTTCTAATTCGCTATTTTTGAAGAAATCTGTATTATTTCCAATGATACAAGGAACTCCTAATTCAAAGCTCTCTAATGGAATCATAGGTGAACATTCTGTAAAAGTTACATAAAGATTAACTGTGTTCTTAGCCATTCTTTTTAAAAGCTCTTCTCTGCTTAAAGCCATTGTAGGTTCATCATTTAATCTTTTTATATTCATTAACTTACAAAAGCTTGTAGCTAATTTTGTCTCTGGTACGATATCTACATATGCATCTTTTACCATTGCACAAGCACTAAGTTGATTATACGTATTCTTTTCCCATCTGTCCCCTGAAGAATAAAGTCCTAGTTTTATTCTATTATCTTTTAAGTCATTATCATAATGTTCTTTTAAATTAACAGAATTCATTAATAAATGTGCTCTATATCCTTTTTGAGAATAAAACTGTGCCATTGCACTTTTAAAGAATCCTATTGAGTATACTATTCCTCTTTTTTGCATTTGTAAAAGATCTTCAAGAAATTTTTGCTCATTATAATTTACAAATAATGCATGTGAACCATGCCACATAAATTTTATTTTTATATCTTGATTCTTCTCATAAATCTTTTCTGCTAAGTCTTTATATCCATATGCCATTGTAGCAAAAATAACTTGTTTAAATCCTTTATTTACAATTGCTTCAGCTATATTTAATATTTGTTTTTTATTGAAAATTTCATATAATTCAATACTATTATCTTTTCCAAATAGTTCTATTGTAGCATTCATAATTCCTTTTGTTTCAGGGTTATAAATAGCTATAAAAGAAGTATCTTTAATATCGTTTATATTTTTTATTACTTTATCTGTATATTTTTTCTGATAGAAAAATATAGAGTTAACTTTTTTTATATGTCTATTCATACTCTCCTCCTACATATTTAAGAAATCTTGAACACTTTGAGCACTTTCAGCATCATTTTGCTTTTTCCATTCTTTGTATAGTTCAAAAATTTCGTCTTTGTGCTCTAAAGCATATTTTATTTTATTTTCTATATCTGTTAAATCATCTTCTCTTTCAACTACTAAGTAATCATGTAACTTAGTGCCTTTAAAATAATGATGGTTATGACCCATTATACAAATTGTTCCAGCTTCTAGAGCCTCTATTGGTAACATTGGTGCACATTCAGAGAATGTAACATATAAAACAACATCTCTTTTTGCCATTTGTACTAATAAATCTTCTCTTTTTAAATGTGATTGTGATCCAACTATTTTTAATTCATTATAATATGCAAGCTTCTTAAGCTCATATTTTAATGGTACTACTTCAAGCTCTGCATTTTCAAAACTTGATGCTGCCATAACTTGATTGAATGTATTTTTTCTCCAATCAGTACTTGCAGAATAAAGTCCAAATTTAAGTACTCCATTGTCTTCTTTTTTAACTTGTGCTATTTTTTCCTTAACATCATCTGTTAATCTAACAGTATTTTTTAGAAATGCTGTAACATATCCTTGTGACTTATAAAAATCAACTAAGCTTTCCTTACATGTTCCCATAACATCGATTATTCCTGCTTTATGTAAGTTTATAACCATCAAGTTTGTTCCCCAGTTTATTTCTTCTATTACTTGAGAATGACTTCCATGCCAAAAGCTCTTTAACTTAATACTTGGTTCTTTTTCTCTTATTCTTGTTGCTATCTTGTCCCATCCATAGTTAAAAGCACTAAATATTACTTGCTTTGGCCCTATTTCAATGATTTTATCTACAATTTTTTCTACATTTGAATTTAAGAATATTTCTTGCATTGGAAGATAATTTTCAAATAATTCTTTTGTAGCACTAGTTACGCCTAACCATCTAGGATTATGTATAATAAGATAATCTGGTGCTTTTCCTTCAGCTTTTAATTTTAAATAATTATCAAGAGCTTCCATTGTTTCTTCTATACCAGAATCTTTTTTAACTGAAAATTTTGACTTTAAATTTTGCATTGTTATATACTTTTTATAACCTATATGATTTTTTATTACTCTCATTCTTCCAAAGAAGTATTCACAAGCAGTTGGTCCAATTTTTCTTAGCATATTTACTTTATAGCTTTGTCTAAAGTTTAATTTTTGAGTATTGCTAAAGTATATAGCCTTTATATTATCTGTATAACCTTTTCCTACTCTTTCATAATCTATAGGATAAAAATAATCATACGGATAAATAAATGAATTTTCATCAAACTTCAAAACATAGTTATAGTTTTCATGAAGGTCTCTTCCAACTATTTCTGATAAAACATCAGTTATATTATCATATTTTTCTCCACGAATTATATCTAAGATTTTTGAAATTGTACTATTATTTGCTTCCTTAGTGTAAATTATATTGCTTGCAATATTCTTGTCATCTGAAAAACCTATGAAGAAATCATTTTTAAAGAAACTATTTATTGAATTTATAAATTCAAAATCTCCATCTAATAGCATTCCACCATTTTCATATAAATATTTAAATTTTACATATTCATTAAATAGTTTATTATCTTCTCTTAACTCTCTTTTTGCTTCATCTATTAAGCCTTTTTTATCTACTTTAATTAGTTGTGCAAATTTGAATTTTTCATTATAATGTTCTTCATATTTTTTGGATGAATTGATATAACTTATTTTAATATTATCTTCCATAAAAATATCTTACCTTTCCTTATGATTTTGCTTTTTTAGCCTTGTTCTTTAATGTAAGCCTCTAGTACTTCATCTGTACCGCCATCCATAACAATTTCACCTTTTTTTATCCATAAAGCTCTATCACAAAAGCTTTTTATTTGTGATGTGTTATGTGATACGAATACCATTGTTTTTCCTTGTGCTTTTAATTCTTTCATTTTATCTAAACATTTCTTTTGGAAATGCGCATCTCCTACTGCTAATATTTCATCTATTAATAGTATGTCTGCTTGAACATTAACTGCAATTGAAAAAGCTAGTCTCATATACATACCAGATGAATATGTTCTAACTGGAGACTCTATAAATTCTCCAAGCTCTGAAAATTCTATTATTTGATCTATTATTGGATCTACGTCTTTTTTTCCTAATCCATACATAGATGCATTAAAATATATATTTTCTCTTCCAGTAAAATCTGTATTAAATCCTGCTCCTAATTCAATCATACTTGATACTTTACCATTTATTTGAATTGTTCCTTTTTGAGGATAAATGATTTTATTTAAAAGCTTTAATAATGTAGATTTTCCACAACCATTAACACCTACTAGTGCAACTGATTGTCCTCTTAATATATCTACAGATATATTATTTAAAACTGTATGTTTTCTTTTTTTATTTCTGCCTAGATGTCCTATTTTTTCTTTTAAAAAATATGACTTATCTTCATACACAGTAAATTCTTTGGTTACATTTTTTACAGAAATCGCTATATCGTTTTTTACTTTTTTAGCCATCTTCATTATACCTCCTCTGCAAAACGTTTTTGAAGTTTGTTAAATATTAGCCATCCTATAACTACTAATATAACAGATACTCCAAATGTAATTCCTAAAGATTTAAAATCTGGTAATACCTTATTGTATAAAATATCCTGGTAACCTTGTAAAATAGAAACCATTGGATTTAATTTATATATTTTCAAAAACTTCTCTGGCACCATTGATATACTATATAATATAGGTGATGCATACATCCATATCATCATGATTGGATTCATCATATATTGAACATCTCTTACGAAGACATTTGCAGCAGAAAGCATTAAAATTAAACCAAATGCGAATGTAATTTGTACTAAAATAATTAATGGTAAAAATAGTGCATTTACTGATAGTCCTATTCCAGAAATTAAAATAGCTACTATTGTTATAACTAAACTAAAACAATATTGAATAGTATTACTAATGATTACTGATAATGGTAATACCTCTCTTGGAAAATACACTTTTTTTAATATACTTGCATTATTTGAAGCGCAAGTTGTTCCTCCACCTATCATACTGTTAAATGCATTCCATGGCATTAAACTTACAAATAGGTATATAGGATAATGTTCGATTCCAGATTTGAATACAAATTGGAATACAACTGAATAAATAAGTAGCATAAATAATGGATTTAATAATGTCCATAAAAATCCAAATACTGAGCCTTTGTATCTACCTTGTAAATCTTGTTTTACAAGAGTAAATAGCATATGTCTATATTGATAAATTTCTTTAACTTTGTCTATAAACCTCATCTTTTTCTCCCTTTCTTAAAATAATGTTGCATTTGGTAACTGTATCTACTACAGAATATCGACTAGATTATATCATATAATATAATTTATTTAAAGTTTTTTATTTTTTTATAATAACTATTTTTATATTACATAGTATTAATTGAACAGAGAGTGAGGTATTTATGGAAAAGATTGATGTTATTAAAAGTATTTCAAAAAGATGTGGTGGTGATATTTATTTAGGGGTTGTAGGGGCTGTTAGAACTGGTAAGAGTACATTTATTAAAAAATTTATGGAAAGTATGGTTATTCCTAATATACCAGATGAATATGAGCGAAAAAGAACATTAGATGAACTTCCTCAGTCCGCTGCAGGAAAAACAATTATGACTACTGAACCTAAGTTTGTTCCTGCAACAGCTACAAAGATTCAAATTGATGATTTTGAAGCGGCTATTAGAATGGTTGACTGTGTTGGATATGTTATTGATGCTGCTAAAGGTTATGAAGATGAGAATGGCCCAAGAATGGTTATGACTCCTTGGTCAGAAAGTCCAATGCCTTTTACACAGGCTGCCGAATTTGGTACAAGAAAAGTGATTCATGATCATTCAACGATCGGTATTGTTGTGACAACTGACGGCTCTTTTGGGGATTTGCCAAGAGAGGCATTTGAAGATCCGGAGAAACGAACGATCCAGGAATTGACAGCGATAGGAAAACCATTTGTGGTACTTGTAAATTCGGCAAAACCTTATGGTTCGGAGACTGCAGCATTGGTGGAAAAACTGGAGCAGACATATCATGCGGTCGCTATGGCTGTTAATTGTAACCAGCTTCGCCGGGAGGACGTTCTTGCAATTTTAGAAAAAATCCTGTCTTCTTTTCCGGTACGCCAACTAGCCTTTCATTTGCCGAAATG
>ERZ869979.508-NODE-508-length-11910-cov-5.384518_pt1 | contig 11910 bp, 14 predicted proteins | sample MGYA00521269_ERZ869979 | MGnify/ENA primary metagenome ERZ869979 (study PRJEB32232, sample SAMN07284974) | human gut metagenome | biome: human-associated habitat; material: feces | host: Homo sapiens | place: Tanzania | collected 2014-04-05 ... | reverse complement strand
AGGAGGTATAAACATGTTGGTATGGATGTTTGAACTAATATTTTGGCTTGTAGTGATGCGATTTATTGAAGAGATTGGCTTCTGGGGAACCTGTGGAGTATGTGTATTATTGCACGTGTTTAGTGCAGCAGTTACTACAGTGACACTAAGTACTTTGTTTAATGCACTTGTATCTGGATTTGTGGCAGGAATAATGGTTTATTTATTTGCCAAAATAGGCTTGTTTTTAATACGAGTACTAGGTTCACTTGGCTCTATTCTCATAGGACTAGTTTTCATACTTGCATTACTCGCAATAATATTTTAGTTTGGCTTTATTAAGCCAGAGTAACAACGAGGGCACATAGAAATATGTGCTTTCTTTTTTTGTCGAAATTTTGGGTACGATTTTCTTTGACTTTACAGTATTTGAAATGTATAATTGATGTTGCCTAATGGAGGTGAGACATTGAATGTAAGAAAGTTTTTTATCTTAATTGTAATTTTAATTCTTGTTTGTTTTTTTAGTTATTATTTCATGTTTTCTAATATTAAAAATATTGCCCCCAAACCTTTAAATTTTAATATCATAAAATTATATCAAAAAAATGAACTTTTTATTCAAAACGATTGGAATCTTTCAATTTTAAAATTAAATCTTAAAAATATCCCCATAAAAGATGGTGTAGACTCAGATACATTAGAAAATTATATAGGACACTTTCAAACAACTTCATACATAAATGGAAATGTTTGCTTAGCAGCACACAATAATGGCTTTAGTAATAATTATTTTAAAGAGTTATATTTGTTAGAAGTTGGAGATAAGATTGAATATAATTATTATGGAACATCTAAAGTGTATAATGTGTATCAAAAGTATACAATAAATGAAAAAGATTTTAGTGTATTAAATCCAAATAACAAAGATAAACTAACACTAATTACTTGTATCAGTGGTTCGCCTCAATTAAGGCTATGTATTGAAGCTGTAAGTGAGGAGGAAAACTATGAATAAAATTTATGAATATAAAAATACTATTTTTTATATCATTCAAAAAAATAAAAGAAGAATAAATGCTTATGCAAGACAAAATTTAATTAGAAGAATAAAGGTATTTATTATGCTAATATTAATATTATGTACTAGTGTTCAAAATATTTTTGCAATTGAAAATGATAAAATATGCTATGGAGATTATCAGATATTTTGCAAAAAAGATCCGTACATGTACATAAAATATAATGGAAAAATGCAACCTAATTATGAGTATTATTACGTACGTGATGGTAAAAACTATCCAGCATATTGTCTAAATCTAGGATTTAAAGGTGCAGAAGATTGTGATAATAATGGATATAATGTTGATGGAAATGAAAAAATAACAGATGGAAAGCTTAAGGTTATAATTTTAAATTCATATCCATATAAAACAGTAGAAGAATTAGAGTTAAATAATGAAGATGAGGCTATATTTGCAAGTCAGTTTGCTATGTGGTGTTATCTAAATAATTTAGATTTGAATTTGATTGAACCAATAAGTAGTATGAATGAAAAGATAGTAAGTGTAATAAAATCTATTTATTATAAAGGATTAAATGAAAATATAGATGAAAAAGATGTTAATTTGAATTTTAATTTTAGTAATCAGATTACAGAAGAAATAGATGGTAAAACATATTATTCTAAAACTATGGAAATTCAATCTAAGAATATTAATAATATAGAGCTATCTTTAGAAGATAATGAAATTAAATTAGAAAAACTATCAAGCAGTAAGTATAAGTTTAGTATTCCTGTTGAAATTGTAAAATCTACATATAAGAGTGATTTTAACGTAAAAATAAATGCTAAAGAAAATGTTGTACTGTTTGGAAAAACTAAATTATCTGGATTTCAGAACATGGCTATAACTCTTAAGACTCAATTTGATACAGAAATAAAAGAAAATATTGAATTTACAGAGTATAATAGCAAAATTATTATTACTAAAAAAGATAAAGATGCAGGAGTAGTTATTCCTAATACGCAGTATAGTATTGAATTTGAAGATGATGGAAAAGCTCAACAATATACAACAAATAATGATGGAAAAATTGAGCTTGAATTAAATAACAGCAACATTGTAAAAATAAAGATAAAAGAAATAAAAGCAAATGAAGATTATAGAATAGATAATGATGAATATATTTATGAAATAGCTCCTAATAGTGAGGAAAATATACAATTGTATAATGAAAAGAAAAAAGGAATAATAGAGGTAATAAAAAGAACCAAAGAGTACAATAAAGCTACTAATTTACCAGAAAATTCTCCACTTAAAGATGTAGAATTTGAAATATTAGATGAAAATAAAAATATAGTAGATAAAATTATAACTGATGAACTTGGCTATGCCAAAACAAAAGAGTTGCCTACCGGAAAATATTATATAAGAGAGACAAAAACAAGTATGCATTATAAAGTGCTAAGTGATGAACTTGAAGTTGAACTTGTAGAAGATAATCAAAAAGCTACGGTTAATGTTTTAAATGAAAATGCATATTATGAAGATAAATTGCCTGTAACTGGAAGATAATTATTAATAAAATTTGTATAAAAATGTTGTTTTTAAAATAGTTATATTATATAATTTAGTCCGGAGGATGATTATTATGCCTAAAACATGGTATAAAGTTGTAATTGCTATAGTATCAATTATTTTATTGATATTTCTTATAGGATTTTCTATTTTAGTATTTTCAGAGTATTTTCCAGATGATAGGGAAACTCTTTCAATAGATGGTGAAAGCACCAAAACGCTTAAGCAGGGAGAGAGCACAAGTATTATTACATATAATCTAGGATATTTGTCTTTAGATAATACACAAGACTTTTTTATGGATGGTGGCAAAGGCGTACGTCCACAAAGTGCTACAAACGTTACAAAGAATTTAGCTGCTGTAAATAATTTCATAACAAATCAAGATGCAGATATTTATTTACTTCAAGAAGTAGATACAAAAGCTAAAAGATCATATAATATAAATGAGTATGAAGGCCTTAAACAAAACTTTAAAGGTACAGCTACATTTGCATATATGTTTAATTCTTTATATATTCCTTATCCTGTATTTAATACAGTAGGACACGTAGAAAGTGGAGTAGTTACTCTAAATAAATATAATGTTACTGATGCAACACGTATTGCACTTCCAAGTGCATATAGTTGGCCAAAAAGAGCTGTAATGTATAAAAACTGTCTTTTAGAGCAAAGAATATCTGTTGAAGGTACAGATAAAGAATTAGTTATATATAATGTTCATTTAGATGCTTATGGTAAAAAGAATGGAAAAGAAGGACAACTAGAATTACTTATTTCAAATATGAAAGAAGAATATGAAAAAGGTAACTATGTAATAGCAGGTGGGGATTTTAACCAAATTTTCCCAGATGTAGATTTAGAAAAATTCCCTGTTATGGACACAAAAAACTTTAATCCAACTCAAATGTCAAATGATTCATTACCAGAAGGATGGAGTTTTGTTACTGATACACAAAAACCAACATCTAGATTATTAAATGAAGAATATAGTGGAAGTTATGAAAATACTCAATTATATGTAATAGACGGCTTTATAATAAGTCCTAATATAGAAAAAGAAAGTGTTGAAACTATAGAGAATAACTTCTCATATAGTGACCATCAACCAGTAAAATTAAAAATAAAATTAAAATAAATAAGAATAAAGAGGAAATAATATGGAAATAAAGGAAAATGTATTTTATGTTGGTGTAACAGATGAAAAACTAAAAGTTTTTGATGTTGTTATGCAAACAGAGTATGGAACAACTTATAATTCATATCTTATAAAAGGAAAAAATGAAACAGCACTTATTGATACTGTAAAAAGTGAATTTTGTGATAAGTTAATTTCAAATATAGAAAACTATGTTGATATAAATAAATTAAATTATTTGATTGTAAACCATACTGAGCCAGATCATGCTGGTTCTATAGGTAGAATACTAAGTATGAATCCAGAAATTGTTGTATGTGGAACTAAAATGGCAATTGATTTTGTCAGAAATATAGTAAATTTTGATTTTAAATCAAAAGTACTTACAGCAAATGACAGTTTGGATTTAGGAGGAAAAGAATTAAAATTTTTTGCTTTTCCTATGCTTCATTGGCCAGACTCAATGTTTACTTATTTAAAGGAAGATAGAATGTTATTTACTTGTGATTCATTTGGAGTTCATTATGCAACTAAAAAATTATTTAATGATTTAGAAGAGCCAGATGGAGTACTAAAAAATAACATTATTGTTGAACAATATAAATACTATTTTGATGCAATACTAAGTCCATTTAAAAATCCTTTTTTAATTAATGCACTAAATAAAATAAGTTTAATTCCTTTAGATTATATATGTCCAGGACATGGTATGATAATAAGAAAAGATGTAAACAAATATATAGAATTATACAGAAATTGGTGTAGTGAGAAAAAATCAACTATTCCAAAAGTAACAATATGTTATGTTTCGTCTTATGGATATACTAAAAAAATAGCAAAAGCATTAATAGAGGGAATAAAGAAAGAAAAAAGAATAGAAGTCAAAGAATATGATTTAGAAGTAGATGATATTGAAGAGGCAAAAAAAGACGTAGCAACATCAGATGGAATACTTATGGGTTCACCTACTATTTTATCAGATGCACTGCCACAGATATATGAAGCAATGTCAAGACTAAATCCAATATTAAACAAAGGAATTTATGCTTTAGCTTTTGGATCATATGCGTGGAGTGGAGAAGCTGCTTTAAATATTGCATCATGCTTTAAATTATTAAAGTTTAATATGCCTTTTGAACCATTAAGAATAAAATTAAATCCTTCCGAACATGATATTGAGGTTATCAGAAAAATAGGTGAAGAATTTGCAAATAAGATATTAACAGAGTAAAGAATGCAGAACTACTGCATTCTTTTTCTTTTAAAATTAATGTGTCTATGATATAATCTTACAAGGTGAATTGTATGGAATATATATTTATTGCAATTATTCTTTGTATATTATTTTTTAGCTTAATGATTTATATAAGTAATAATTGGCTAAAAGTAGCAAAATATACTGTAAAAAATAACAAATTACCAAATAGCATGAACAATTTAAAAATTGCACATATTAGTGATGTTCATGGAAAATTATTTGGAAAAAATAATGAAAAATTTATCTCTAAAATAAAAGAAATAAATCCAGATATCGTAATAATGAGTGGAGATATAATAGATGATTCGTGTGAAGATGTAGAAGAGTATGTAAAATATTTTAAAGAAATATATCAAAATTATCCAACATATTATTCTATTGGAAATCATGAAAGAAAGCTAGGATATAGTAAATATAAAAAATATGTTGAGCTATTAAAACAAAATGGTGCAAAAGTAATCATTAATGGAAGCATGGAATATCAAAAGAATAATGAAAAAATAGTAATAAATGCTTTGAAATTTAGAGAAAATATGCAACCTAAGGTACTTACAGATGAAAGAAAACAAAAGTATATTAAATATATGAAAACTAAATTGAAAGATTTAGATAAAGATAAATTTAATATTTTAATAGCACATGATCCAGAAAATTTTGAACTGTACGAAAAATTAGGTGTAGACTTGATATTTAGTGGACATGTTCATGGTGGATTAATAAGATTTGGAAAGTTATGCTTACTTTCTCCAAGAAGGAAATTTTTCCCTAAATATTCATATGGAAAATATAAATTGAACACTACTACACTTATAACTAGTTCTGGAATAGGTAATGCTACAATTCCTATTAGAATGTTTAATCAACCAGAAATAGTAGAAGTAATATTAAAGAAATAATTAAGACTCCTGTAAAAATACAGGAGTTTTTGCATTAAAAAATATAAAATAATTATAAAAATATTGCAAAGTTATGTAATATGTGCTATAATCAGACTACGCGTTTATGGGAGGAAAAAATGGAAGAGTTAGATATAATCGAATTATTATATGCTCTAAAAGACAAAATAAAATACATTGTAGTAACTGTAGTAGTTTTTGCAGTAATGGGTCTAATATATTCTAAATTTTTAGTTACTCCAATGTACAAATCAACAACAACTTTTGTATTATCAAAAACAAAGGATAGTACATCACAATCAGAGAATGTGGACGAAGCAATAACACAAAATGATGTTACTTTAAACTCAAAATTAGTTTCAACATATAGTGAAATAATAAAGAGTAAAACTATAGCAAAGGAAGTAATTAATTCATTAGGATTAAATATGACTACAGATCAATTTATATCTTCGGTATCAGTAACTTCTAAAGATGATACAGAATTAATTCAAATTACAGTGTCAAATAGTGATCCTAAGTTAAGTGCAGATATCGCTAATTCTCTTGCTGAAGTATTTAGAGAAAAAGTTAATGAAATATATAAGATAGACAACCTATCTATTATTGATGTAGCAGAACCAGCAGATGCACCATACAATGTTGGAACAGTAAAAAATATATTATTGTTTTCAATTATAGGATTAGTATTATCTTGTGGTGTTATATTCTTAATTGTATACTTTGATGACACAATTAAAGACGAAAAAGATATTGAAAGCTTATTAAACACACCAGTAATTGCTTCTATACCTAAATTAGAAGATGACGAAAAAGGAGGATTATTTAAATGGATAAAAGTGAAATAATTGTAAATGATTTTCCTCGTTCACCAGTTTCAGAAGCATTCAGATTATTTAGAACAAACTTATTATATTTGTTTGAAAATTCAGAAAGTAAAACAATATGTTTAACTAGTTCAGATGCTGGAGAAGGTAAAAGCTGGGTATCTGCAAATCTAGCAATATCTTGTGCTCAATATGGTAAAAAAGTACTAATAGTAGATGCAGATTTAAGAAAAGGTAGACAACACAGAATATTTAGAAAATCAAATAGAACAGGTTTATCAGATTTACTTAAAGATTTAAGAGGAAATCTAAAAGAAGATGATGTTCAAAAAATTGAAGAAGAACTTACTCTAAAAATTCAAGATACAGAAGTACAAAATGTATATTTATTACCATCAGGACCAGTTCCTTTTAATCCATCAGAATTATTAGGAACAGCAAATATAGATTTTCTTTTAGACTTACTAAAAAAAGAATTTGATTTAATAATTATAGATACACCACCAGCTTCAATTATAGCAGATGCTTTATTATTTGCTACAAAAGTAGATTATATGTTTTTAGTTGCTAGTTCAAGAAAAACTAAAAAAGAAACTTTGTTAAATACAAAAAAAGCAATAGAAGCTGTTGGAGGAAAAATACCTGGTATTATTTTAAACCAAATTTCAACAGACAGAAGAAAAGAATATGCAAAATCATATCAAAAATATGTTATTGAAAAATAATTAATAAAGATTGCAGAGTAGATAGCAAATTTACTCTGCTTTTTTGAGGAGGAAAAAATATGTTAGATATGCATTGTCATATTATTCCATATACAGATGATGGAGCTGTGGATGTAAATGCTAGTTTACAAATGGGAAGAGAAGCACAAAAACTAGGGTATACAGGAATATTTGCAACATCACATTATATAATTCCTAACAATATGCTAGTTAATAGTGATTATGTAACAAACATTCAAAAGCTAAACGAATTATTTGAAATGGAAGGCATAAATATAAAATTATATACTGGAAATGAAATATTTTTTACAAATGATATTATAGATTTAATAAAAGAGAAAAAAGTATGTACTTTAGGAGATTCAAGATATGTTTTGGTTGAGTTACCTTTATTTAGTAATATAGTACCTATGAATGTATATGATGAGTTTAATAGATTACAAGATGAAGGTTATGTTCCAATACTTGCTCATCCTGAAAGATATGATTTTGTTACTAAAGATGTTAAGTCACTAATTCCTTTGATAGATTCTGGTGTATTATTACAATCAAATATCGGAAGTATTAGTGGAAAATATGGAAAAGAAGCACAAAAAAATATAAAGAAAATGCTAAAATACAACATGGTACATTTCTTCGGAACAGATTCACATAACACAAGTGTTTATGAAATGTATGAAAAATCTATAAAAGCAATAAAGAAAACATTAAAAGATGATGAAATGTTTGATAAAATTATTAATGAAAACCCAAATAAAGTTTTAAAAAATGAAAAAATATCTATTTGGTACCCTAAAGAGTAAGATGTTCTTACTCTTTCTTTTTTTATTTTGTTATGGTATAATACAAACGGTGGTTATATGAAACAAGAAAAAGAAAAAGCAATAATTGTAGGCGTAAATATAGATTATGGTGATAGATTTATTAAGTTAATGGATGAACTTGAAAATTTAGCTCTTGCCTGCGATATAGAAGTTATTGGTAGAGAAGCACAAAATTTAGTAGAAGTTAATAATTCTTTATATATTGGCAAAGGAAAAGCAGAGGAAATAGCCAGAAAAGTTGAAGCATTAAACGTAGATATGGTTATTTTTAATAATGAATTATCTGGAACTCAAATGAGAAATTTATCTAAGATAATTAACTGTGAAATATTAGATAGAACAGCTCTTATACTTGAAATATTCTCAAGACGTGCAAGAACTAAAGAGGCAAAATTACAAGTAGAGGTGGCTAGACTTGAATATATGATGCCAAGACTTGTTGGCATGCATGCTGCACTAGGTAGACAAGGTGGTGGCTCAGGATTTTTCAATAAAGGTTCCGGTGAAAAAAAGATAGAACTTGATAGAAGAAGAATTGAAGAAAAGCTTACTGACCTAAGAAGAGAACTAAATGAGCTATCTATAGATAGAGAAGTGCAACGTAAAAAAAGAGAAGAATCAGATATTCCTTTAGTATCACTTGTAGGATATACAAATGCTGGAAAATCTACATTAATGAATTATATGATTGATAGATTTGTAAAAGATGAAGAAAAAAAGGTATTTGAAGAAGATATGCTTTTTGCAACTCTTGAAACATCTGTTAGAAAAATTGAGTTAGATGATAATAGAAAGTTTTTATTATCTGATACTGTTGGATTTATTAGTGAATTACCTCATGATTTAGTTAAAGCATTTAGATCAACACTAGAAGAAATAAAAAATGCAGACCTATTATTAGAAGTCATAGATTATTCAGATCCAGACTTTGCAGAGCATATAGAGGTTACTAAAGAAACACTAGAAAAAATAGGAGCATCAGATATTCCAATTATATATGTATACAATAAATCTGAATTAATGCTAGACAAATTACCTCTGATAGATGAAAATGAAATTTACTTATCTATTAGAGAAAAAAGAGGAATGGATGAACTTATAGATATGATCATAGAAAACATTTTTAGTGATTATAAAAAATGTAAAATGCTAATTCCTTTTGAACATGGTAGTGTTGTTTCATATTTAAATGAACATGCTACAGTACTATCTACAGATTATGAAGAAAGAGGAACTTTACTACAAGTAGAATGTAATGAAGCTCAATATAATAAATATAAAGAATATATAATAGAAGATATGTAAGCATAAAAGAACTTGGAAATATCTGAAGTTGTCAATAAAAAGTAGACACCAAAAGAACAGTTATTTAAACCCTAATTGGATTTTATATTCAATTGGGGTTTTGTAATTTAATGCATAACTTGGTCTGAATTCATTATTATCCTTTACAATATCTTTTATAAATTCTTGTACTGTGCTATAATTATTTATGTCAAAATCAATATACATTTCTTTCTTAAGCCATCCATTTTTGGATTCAATTACTGGGTTATCTGTTGGTGTTCCAACTCTAGACATAGATCTAGTAATAAAGAGATTTTTAAATATATTGTTAAATGACACAGAGGAATATATTGCGCCTTGATCTGTATGAAAAATTGTGTCAAGTTCGCTATATCCTCTTTTTATTTTATTTTCTAGCATTTCATTTAATGCAGCTCGATGATTTAGAACGTTGCAACCATGTTTAGATTCTCTAACATCTGAACCTACGATTTCATTATTGAAAACATCTAGATAGAAAGTCCAATCATAAGGTTTCTTTTTGAACCAAAATGTAGTAGTGTCTGAAACGACTTTTTCAAAAGGGCGAGAAACGTTCCAGTTACCCTGTATTAAATTAGGATATTTAATGGACTCTTTACCAGCCTTTTTATATTTGTAATGTCTAGCTTTTGATTTAATATTTAATGCTTTACAGACTTTATGAACTAAATTATCTGAAACAAGCCATCCAGTTTCTCTACGTATTAAAGCATTTATCCTACGATAGCCATAACTAGGCTTATTAGTATGAATTTCTTCAATTAACTTTTGCAAGTCTAATCTATTACTTTCGTACATATTTAATTGATTTCTATTTTTTAACCATTTGTAATAGCCACTTCTTGATATTTTCATATATTTACATAATGATTTAATATTAAATTTAGAGCTTAAAGCTAAAACGATTTCAAATTCTCCCTCTTTTACTATTTGAATATTACAACAGAACCATCTCCTTTCACAATGTATCCTTTTTTTAATCTTTCATTTTCAATTCTTAATTTCATATTCTCAAATTCTAATGCTTCTAATTTAGTTAATTCCTTTTTTCTTTGATATTTTACTAAAGGGTTGCCTGGTTTGTTTTTATTTTCTAGAGCTTGTTCTCCACCGTTAACAAATTTTTCTACCCATTTTGCAACCATACTTTTAGATATGCTTAAATCTTTTCCTAATTGAGTTATTGATATTCCGTCAATAATATGTTTATTTACAATCTCTAATTTTTCTTCTTTTGTCCAATATTTATTTTTACCACCTTTAGGTCTGCCCATAATTTACCTCCTCATTTATATTTTAACATAAAAAAATAAAAGTGGACTTTTTGTGTCCACTTTCATTTTACCACTTCAGAAATATCCAAGTCCTTTTTTTATAAAAAAATATTTTTATGGTTATAATATAAATATGGATATTTTTATATTTATTTTAATTGGTATTATTAATGGTCTTTTTTCAACTGGTGCAGGCCAAGTGTTGATTTTTTATCTAGTATATATTTTAAAGACAGATACTAAAGAGGCAAGGAATTTTTCTTTAACTTTAATGCCATTAATTTCTATTCCAACATTTATTATATATTTTTTAAATAATAAAATAGAAATAAGTAAGATGATAATTTTAGCTATTATTTCTTTAAGTTTTGGACTTTTAGGAAATATAGTAATGAAGAAAATAAATCCAATTGTATTAAATTTGATTTCTGGAATTTTTTTAGTAATAATAACTTTAATTAGTCTTTGGAGGATGTTTACATGATATACATAATAGCTGGAATTTCATCATTTTTATCTGGAATTGGTATTGGTGGAGGTGCTGTATTTATACTACTTAGTATGTTATTTAAAATAACAGATTTAAATACTGCTAAAACATACAATTTACTATTGTTTATTAGTGTAGGAATAGTAATTTCAATTAAAAATTTTAAAATTATAAAAAAAGAAAGAAAAAAATATATTAAATATTTAATTTTATTAGTTGTTGGAGCTATTTTTGGAACCAAAATTAATAATTTTATGCCTGAGAAAATAACTAAAATTTTATTTTATATATTTATGCTAATAATAGGTGGATATGAAATAATTGTCAGTTTAAAACAAATAAAAGAAGGAAAAAATATTATTGAGAAAGGAGAAAATTAAAATGGATTTTATGAAAGGAACTATAATAGGAATAATTGCAGGAACATGTATTGGATATGTAGGAAATGAAACAATATGTGGAATTATGAAAACAGGTAAAAAAGAGCTTAAAAAAATGAAAAGAAAAATAAACTTTTAGACCTAAAATGTAAAGTAATACATATTACTTTACATTTTTTATGTAAAATAAAATCTTTTTACTACTTTT
>ERZ869979.507-NODE-507-length-11933-cov-6.626012_pt1 | contig 11933 bp, 8 predicted proteins | sample MGYA00521269_ERZ869979 | MGnify/ENA primary metagenome ERZ869979 (study PRJEB32232, sample SAMN07284974) | human gut metagenome | biome: human-associated habitat; material: feces | host: Homo sapiens | place: Tanzania | collected 2014-04-05 ... | reverse complement strand
CTCGCGACTGTTACCTGAGAGTGAAACTGCTGGATGAGAACCAGGAGGTTGTGCTGAGTACACGCGTGGACCAGCTGACCGAAATAGATGGTTTCAGCGAGACAGAAATCCCGATTCTCCTTTCGGTTCCTGCCCAGCTTGCTCCGGGATATTATCAGGTAAAACTGGAGATTACTTCGGATGAAGCCGAAACCCAGGATTGTCCGGTCAACGGTATCCACGATCAGGATGCAGCCTATATAGAGGTGGTAAAAGGAGAGGAGAAACCGCTGATGGCAAAAACTGAAGTCTTTCTGGCTGATGATGCGCACGGGAAGATAGAAACCGGAAGCGTCGATGTATCGAAGGTATCTCTCTTCAAGATGGGTGTTTCGCTGCGTACGACAGAAGACCGCAGTTACGAGGGGCATGTTTCCCTTATTTCTGAAGATGTAGATACCAAGGAAGAAAAAGAGGTAAATGGAATCAGCGATGAGGTAAGCGTCTCATCATCTTTCGATGTGCCTCTTTACAGCTACTGGCTGCGCAAGAGTAATCTGCCTTGGACCGACGGTCATACCTATCTGTTCAGGGTGATGGGCGAGATAGGAGGAAAGAAAGTGGAACTGAAGAATCCGCAGGAACCTTCTTATTTTCTCAAGCGAAAGGGCGATATCCTTATTCTCTATCAGGATATAGCTACAGGAATAGAAAATGCTACTATCTCTGATACTGAAACCGAGATCAGTCGCGAGGGACACCAACTCCTGGTTTCGGGCAAGGACGTGAGAATGATTAAGCTGTATCATGCGGGAGGAAACCTGCTCAGACAGGCCGCTGGTACAGATGGAAAGCTAGTAAGCCTCTCTTTACAGGGTATCAGACAAGGCGTATATCTGTTGCGGGTAGAAACCGGTATGCAAAGCAAGACATATAAGCTGCTGCTTTAAATGGATGTTCTCTATTTTGGAAACAGAACAGCGTAATCCGAAGTAAGTATAAAAAGAAAGCTCAGGGCAATCTGCCCTGAGCTTTTTTCATATCATGATTTCTGTATCATTTACTTCTGGCATTCCTTGCAAGGAGTCCAAGGCTTCAACTGCTTGAAGAAGTCGTTGCCCTTGTCATCTACGAGGATGAATGCAGGGAAGTCCTCTACGGTAATCTTCCAGATTGCCTCCATACCGAGCTCAGGGTACTCTACGCACTCGATGCTCTTGATAGAACTCTGAGAGAGAACGGCAGCTACACCACCGATAGTTCCGAGGTAGAAACCACCGTGCTTCTTGCAAGCCTCTGTAACAACATCACCACGGTTACCCTTGGCAATCATAACCAGGCTAGCGCCGTGATCCTGGAACTCATCTACGTATGGGTCCATACGGTTGGCTGTAGTAGGTCCCATAGATCCACATGGATAACCCTCTGGAGTCTTGGCTGGACCAGCATAGAGGATAGGATGGTTCTTGAAGTACTCAGGCATCTCCTCACCAGCATCCAAACGAGCCTTGAGTTTAGCATGAGCGATGTCACGAGCCACGATGATGGTACCCTTCAAATTAACACGGGTGCTTACAGGATACTTGCTCAACTCAGCACGAACTGCGTCGATACCCTTGTCGAGGTCGATTTCAATACCCTTGGTACCCTCACCTGGGTTGCGGAGCTCCTCTGGAATCAACTCTGTTGGATTCTCATCCATCTTCTCCAACCAGATACCGTCCTTGTTGATCTTAGCCTTGATGTTACGGTCGGCAGAGCAGCTTACACCCATACCGATAGGGCAGCTTGCACCATGGCGAGGCAGACGGATCACACGGATATCGTGAGCCAGATACTTACCGCCGAACTGTGCACCCAGACCAATCTTGTGAGCTTCTTCGAGAAGCTTGTTCTCCAACTCTACATCACGGAAAGCACGACCAGTCTCATCACCTGTAGTAGGCAACTCGTCGTAGTACTTGATAGAAGCCAACTTCACGGTAAGGAGGTTCTTCTCTGCAGAAGTACCACCGATAACGAATGCGATGTGGTAAGGAGGACATGCTGCTGTACCCAGACTCTTCATCTTCTCTACGAGGAATGGGAGCAGTGTACCCTCGTTCTGGATAGTAGCCTTAGTCATAGGGTAGAAGTAAGTCTTGTTGGCAGAGCCACCACCCTTAGCTACCATTACAAAGCGGTACTCGTCGCCCTCTGTAGCCTCGATATCAATCTGAGCAGGAAGGTTGCAACGGGTGTTCACCTCATCATACATGTTGAGAGGAGCGTTCTGAGAATAGCGGAGGTTGTCCTGTGTAAAGGTGTTATATACACCCAGGCTCAAAGCCTCTTCGTCCTCGAAGTCGGTCCATACACGCTGACCCTTCTCGCCGTGGATGATAGCAGTACCTGTATCCTGGCAGAATGGGAGGATGCCCTTAACGGCAGTCTCTGCATTGCGAAGGAACTGGAGAGCTACGTACTTGTCGTTCTCTGAAGCCTCTGAGTCGCTGAGAATCTTAGCAACCTGGAGGTTGTGCTCACGACGGAGTTTGAACTCTACATCGTGGAAACCCTGCTGTGCCAGCAAAGTCAAAGCTTCCTTGGAAACCTTGAGGATAGTCTTACCCTCAAACTCTGCTGTGCTTACGCCTTCCTTAGAGATAAGGCGATACTCTGTCTTGTCCTCTCCAAGCTGAAACATTGGAGCGTACTTGAAATCAGGAATGTTTGCCATAACTACGTTTTTGTATATTTATAAGTTATTTATAATGTTTATGTATATTTCTTACTTAACTTTTGAGCCTTAGTTCTCGTATTCAACTTCCTTGTCGAGGTTGTCCACGAAGTTTCTGAATACTTCTTCCTCCACATCTCCCATCGCATACTCCTTCTCTGCATCCTTCTTGATTTCCGCAATCCAGGAGCGGCGGGCACGGATATAGTCTTCGTGAATGCGGTTGGCATCTTCCAGCGTAATCTCTGAGATGCCGTAGTAATCGCAGATCACGCTGTAGGTCCATGCCCACTGATACTCGCGATAGTTGTTGTTGATCTCCTCGAAGCGTTCCAGCAGCTGCTGGATGGTCTCGATGTTGCCTTCTCTCATATCCTTCACGATACGGTCTTCCTCGCTTACCGGCAGCAGGAGTCCTGAGAGATCATCCCAGTCGCCTACGCCTATCTGGGTAGATGGAGGGGTAATGGCTGGATCCCGTTTCAGCACTCGCTTCAGCACGGCACCCATATAGATTCTCAGGGCGATGTCGTAGTACTTGATGCCCTTGTGCAGCGATGTGGCAGGGATGATGTATTCGTGATAGAGATACTGCGATACGTTGTCGCCCGTTACCTCACGGAGACTCTCCAGAATCTTCTTGCCCTTCAGAATCTCGCCTACGGAGAAAGGAGAGAGCCAGTCGAAGTTCACGATGCTCTTGCGGTTTTCTGGAGCACGGAGGTCTCGTTTCGGCCACTTCTTGATGTCGCGGTACAGACCCACGGTGGTGATGTTTCTGCCTGGGATGAGGAACATCTTGTCGCCATCAGCTATCAGATAGGCGAATGGCAGGTTGCGGGTGTTAGGGTGGTGCATCAGCTTGCCGAAGCATACAGAGAACGAACCCAGGGTGGCTGGCATCAGCAGGTAGGCACCACTGGCTGTCTTCGAACCGCGCTCCAGGATGCCCCAGTGCATAGGACCCATCTTGTAGGCATGGTTGCTGAAGTTGGTGGCTGAACCGGCATTATAGAATGAGAACATTCCGCCGATAAGCAGACTGCTCTTATGATGCGATGCTGTGAATGGACCACAGAAGGCGGCGCACGCCTCACCGTTGCTCATATAGCTGTTGGCAAAGAATACGGAGGCTGAGGCTGTGAAACCGTTGCTCAGCTGGCAGGCTTCGCCCACGAAGCAGTCCTGTATCTTCACGCTGTTGATGACGCTGGAACCCTCGGCGATGATGGAGTTCTCGATGATGACTCCCGTGCCGACATAAACGTTGCCGTGAACCGAACCGAGCAGCGTACAGTCGCTGAGTCGTGAAGCACCGTTTACCTCGCAGAGGTCGTTGATCACGCAGTTGGTAATCTCCTTGGTGTTCACAATCTTCACGTTGCTGCCAATCTGTCCTCTTTCCGGCGCCTTGTTCTCGATGTCGGTCTTGATGAGCTGTCGGATGTTCTCCTTCAGTTCCTTGTCGGAGAAATGCTTTACCATAAAGGCTGCCAGCTGACTGTTGAGGTCGGAGAAGAGAATCACGTTTCCTTCGCCCACCTCGTTGAGCACACTCACCAGGTTGCCCTCGCCGAAGGTAGCTCCCTCGGTGGTTTCCATCGTAGAGATGTTGGAGATGTAGCAGTCATCACCAATGGTGTAGTTGTTGATGAAGTTGCCCACGTTCTCGATGAGACAGTCGTCTCCGATGGTTACGTTTCTCAGAGTGGCATTGTTGATGCCGGAATGCTTTACGAAGCCTTGGCTCACCTCCACATTCTTGTTGAAGGCGCCGATGTTAACCTCGCCATAGAGCATCACACGATGCATGTAGTTGGGCTTGAAGTCTTCTGAAACATTGATAGAAGTCCAGTCTTCAGCCCAGCAGTCATTGCTCTTGAGTACCTCGATTTCCTCGGAGGTCAGAGGTCTGTAGTCATTCATTGTTGATATGTTTTTAGGGAATTATTCGTAATCTTGGTACAGGAAGTCGTTGTATGGATACTTCTGTACGTGCAGTTCTCTTACCTTTTTATATAGCACCTCTCTGAACTCGTCGATGTTCTCCTTGTTCTTTGCCGAGATGAAGAGACAGTCGTCGTTGAGTTTTGCCATCCAGGTTTTCTTGAGATCTTCCAGCGGGATGTTCTCCTTCTCCATCGGAGTGAGGTCGTCTTCCTCCTTCTCCACCCAGGAGTAGTTGTCTATCTTGTTGAAGATGATCATCGAAGGTTTGTCGGAGCATCCTATCTCCTCCAGGGTCTTTTCCACTACCTGGATCTGCTCCTCGAAGTCAGGGTGAGAGATATCCACCACGTGCAGCAGGAGGTCTGCCTCACGGGTCTCATCCAGGGTACTCTTGAAGGAGTCCACCAGGTCGGTAGGCAACTTGCGGATGAATCCTACGGTGTCGGCAAGGAGGAATGGCAGGTTATCTACCACCACCTTTCTCACGGTGGTATCGAGGGTAGCAAAGAGCTTGTTCTCTGCAAACACCTCGCTCTTGCTGAGCAGGTTCATGATGGTGGATTTTCCCACGTTGGTATAGCCCACCAGTGCCACACGGATCATTCTTCCGCGGTTCTTGCGCTGGGTAGTCTTCTGCTTGTCTATTTCTGCGAGTCGCTCCTTGAGCAGGCTCATTCTGCCGAGGATGATACGGCGGTCCATCTCTAGCTGGGTCTCACCCGGTCCACGCAGACCTACCGATCCCTTTCCGCCACCGGAACCTGAACCACCACCCTGGCGCTCCAGGTGAGTCCAGAGTCGCTGCAGTCTTGGCAGCATATAGCGGTATTGTGCCAGCTCTACCTGCGTCTTGGCAGCTGCAGTCTGGGCACGCATGGCGAAGATGTCGAGGATGAGCGAAGTACGGTCGAGAATCTTCACCTGCAATTCCTGCTCGATATTTCGGATTTGCTTGGCAGAGAGTTCATCATCGAAGATCACCATACCTACTTCTCTGTCTTCCTCTTCCTCGTCCTTGATGTATTGCTTGATTTCCTCCAGCTTACCCTTTCCCACGTAGGTGGTCTGGTTAGGCGACACCACCTTCTGCGTGAATCGCTTCACGGTGACGGCGCCTGCGGTATCTGCAAGAAATTCCAACTCGTCGAGATATTCCTTGGTCTTGGCTTCGTCCTGTGTCTTGGTAATAAGACCCACCAGCACAGCGGTTTCCGCCTTGACTTCTGATATTACAAATTCTTTCATTCTTTACGTACGTATTATTATAGGTGCAAAGATAATAAAAAAAATGCTCTTATTATATATATAAGGTGAAAATTATGTTTTTTTTATGAAAGGGGCTGCAAGGCTTGGGTGTGGAAATCGGTATTGGCGAACGCTGAAATCGGCGTGTCTGAACGCAGAAAACCGAAAACTCGGGCGCTGAAATCTGAAAACGTTTACGTCTTTTTTCAGCAAAAAGATGCGTTAAATTTTGATTCATATCAGTTTTTTGCGTACTTTTGCAACCAGAAAAGAAAACTGATTTTCAAAGATACAAATCATAACTACATAAAAACACAAACTGCTGAAACATTCAAAAACTCAAAAGCCTCGACGTGATGTCGGGGCTTTTTGGCATTAAATCCCTTTAATTTAGTGAAAAGTATCTGTTTTTGAATGATAATTCCTCCTCTTTCTCCGAGATTTTGCTTATCTTTGCAAGCATTAAAACAAGCATTAAAATAAATCAAACCTAAGAAGGAAATAATATGAAGCAAAAAATGAGTATCGCTGGTATTTTGTTGCTTGCTGCTTTGGGTATGCAGGCGAAAAACTATACAGTGAAGTCGCCAGACGGTAAATTGGTAGTGAATGTTGCTTGTGAGGGAGGCAAGGCTTCCTACACGGTAGATTACAATGGCAAGCAGATGCTGGGAACTTCGGCGCTCGGACTGGTTGCCAATTACGGTGATTTCTCAAAGGATCTCACTATGGGCATCCTGAAGGGTGGGGAAGTGAAGCCACTTTCTTACAAGATGACCCGCATCAAGAAGAGTGACATCCAGAAGGATGTGGTGGATGCTACCATCGGTTTCCTCAACAGTAAGAAGGATTCCATGACCCTCCATCTTCATGTAAGCAACAACGACATCGCCTACAAGTATGAGATGATCCGTCCTAAGAAGGATAATCCTAAGTCGGTGATTATATATAATGAGGTGAGCGGATTCAATTTCCCTGAAAAGACCACCACCTTCCTCTGTCCTCAGATTACTCCGATGACCGGTTGGGAGCGCACCAAGCCATCTTACGAGGAGGAATATACTCCCGATGCTCCGATGAACGTGAAATCACAGTTCGGTGTGGGCTATACCTTCCCATGTCTCTTCAAGGTGGGCAGTGACGGATGGGTATTGGTCAGCGAAACCGGTGTGTCGAGCGCTTATCCAGGCAGCCGTCTTTCTGATTACGAGCCGGGCAAGGGCTATACCATCGCCTTCCCTCAGAAGGGTGAGAACAATGGCATCGGTTCTGAATATGCCGGAATCCCATTGCCGGGCGAGACTCCTTGGCGTACCATCACCGTAGGTTCTTCGCTGGCTCCTGTCGTAGAGACCACCATCCCTTACGATGTGGTGAAGCCATTGTATGAGGCATCCCAGGCTTACAAGCCATCGCGCTATACCTGGAGCTGGCTTATCTGGCAGGACAATTCCATCAACTACGACGACCAGGTGAAGATGGTGGATGTAGCTGCCGCCCAGGGTTATGAAGCCATCTTGGTGGATAACTGGTGGGACAAGCAGATTGGCAGAAAGCGCATCGAAGAGTTGAGCAAGTATGCGCAGGGCAAGAAGGTAAGCCTGATGCTCTGGTATAATTCCAACGGTTTCGAGAATGATGCTCCTCAGACTCCTCGTCAGATCATGAACAATTCCATCGCCCGCAAGAAGGAGATGGCTTGGATGAAGAAGATTGGCGTGGTAGGCATCAAGGTGGATTTCTTCGGTGGCGACAAGCAGGAGACGATGAAGCTTTATGAGGATATCCTCAGCGATGCCAACGATTATGGTCTGGAGGTCATCTTCCATGGTTGCACCATGCCTCGCGGTTGGGAGCGCATGTATCCTAACTATGTTTCCAGCGAGGCAGCCCTGGCTTCAGAGAATGTATATTTCATAGATTATCATGCCAAGAAGGAGGCTTTTGAGATGACGATGCATCCGTTCTCAAGAAATGCCGTAGCCAGTTTCGACTGGGGTGGCGTGATGATGAACAAGTATTTATCTAAGGATAACAAGAGCCGTCATCAGCGATATACCAGCGATGTGTTTGAGATGGCTACAGCCATTACCAACCAGAGCAGCGTAAACTGCATCTGTCTCTATCCTAACAATTTGCAGGATGTACCACAGTGGGAGTTGGATTGGCTCAAGAATGTTCCTACAGCATGGGAGGATACCAAGTTTATTGCCGGTTATCCTACCAAGTATGCTGTAGTGGCTCGCAAGTCGAGCGTAGAGAATGGTTCTGGTGCAGCACTTACAGCCGGCAGATGGTTTGTGGGCGGTTTGAATGCTACAGACAAGCCTCTTGCTCTGACCCTGGATTTGCCGATGTTTGCGGGTAAGACCGTTACTTATATCACCGACCAGCCAAAGAAGAAGGGCGAGAAGTTCTTCACTTCTATTAAGAAGACCTTGAAGGTTGGCAAGGATGGTAAGGCAAAGGTTGTGATTCAGCCTAATGGCGGTATCATCATCGAATAAGCTTCATGTTTATAGGCATCAGTTGCCTACGTGAAAATATTATAGGCATTGATTGCCTACGTGAAAAAGTTTTTTTTCTCGAAAAAAGTATCAAAGTCTCATTTTTGCTTGAAAAATGGGTTCTAAATAATTGATATATAGGAAAATAATAAAAATGAGACTTCTCGGTTTTTGAGCCGAGAAGTCTCATTGATGTATCATTGAAGTCTCATAGATTTTAATTCTTGGTCGGTCATCTGTACATAGATTGAAACACCATAAACGGTATCTCCATTTGATTTTACGCCCAGAGGATGAACCATGCAGAAACTTGGTTGATTACCGCGAGTCCATCCTGTTATCTGGAAGTATTCGTTGTTGCCAAGCAGTAGAACCGTCCGGGGATTATTGTTGTACCTATTATTAAATGTATATGTAGTTTCGCTCTTTTTCATAGAACTTTCTGCAACATCAGAATAATAGTAAGCAGTCATTTGGGTACTACTGTCAAAATAGTAGTTTTGTGGCGACATGCCAGTTATGCTGCTGTAATATTCGTTAGGCAGTCTTTTTCCATTCTTGTTAATTTCCCATGTGGCGTAGTGCTTCCATCCATGCCCAATGAACATTTTTTCAAAGTTCTCTTTACTGATACCACCGCCATCGCCAAAGCAGTATCCGTCGTCACTAAAGTCGTATGCATCTCCATGATTATCCAATACATGAGCCCATTGCTGCTCTAGAGATTCCTCGTCATCATCGTTGCATGATACAACAAAGACGAATGCAAGCATGACTAATAACAGTCCAACAAAATAATTTATTTTTTTCATATCAATGATAATTAATTGTTCTCTTCATTTCTTTAATTTTAATCTTTTGCAAAGATAATGCTAAATAATGAAAAAACGATGGAAAATTGGGAAAAAACGCCGATAGTGGTGCCAAAAGTTGCTTTTTTAGGCACTTTTGGCACCATTATCGGCACTTTTCTCTGTGTTTTCTGTGTGTTTTCTCTTTGTTTTGCTGTTTTTTGCTGTGCGTAGATGTTCTATGGTTGTGTCAATATAATCAGGATAAGTCATGGTAATGTGTCTACTTTTTTAGTTCATCAGTTGGTCTCTCTAAGCCCTTCGGTTGGTCTGTTTGTGCCCGTTACACGGGCATCCACAGCCCACTACGTGGGCATCGGTAGACCGTGTGCTGGGCAACTGTTGCCCAAAACGTGGGTAACGAGTGCCCAAATATCGGACTCGTTTTTGGGCAATATTCTTTAGGTTCTTTGCGATGTTTAAATAGTCTTTTTGCGATGTTTAAATAGTCTTTTCTCGTGCATCGTGCTGTCTTTAATGATACTTCTATAGTATTTCATGATACTTCCATGATACTTCTTTTCGCTTTTTCTGAGAAGTCTCATTCTTTGTAAATGTCTCTCTATCATAAATATAAGATGCTGATACCTTCGAAAAATGAGACTTTGATACTTTTTTTGAAGAAAATAAAATCGTGCGTGAAAAGAATCGGATAGAAGCGATGTCTTTGTTCGCAATGTTACTGTAGTAGAAAAAATGGGATGAAAACTTGGTATATTCAGATTTTCTTTGTAATTTAGCAGCGCAAAACGTAAAGTAGATAAGATTATGGCAGAAATAGTGAATAAATATCCTGTGGGCATACAGACTTTCGAAATGATTCGAGAGGAAGGTTACCTCTACGTGGATAAGACGAAATACATCGTGGATTTCAGGAAGAAAGGCATGAGGAATATCTTTCTAAGTCGCCCTCGGCGATTTGGAAAATCGCTTTTTGCCTCTACTTTGCAAGCCTACTTCGAGGGCAGAAAGGAACTCTTCGAAGGATTGGCTATTGCTGATCAGAAGTTAAATATATTGCATAAAGCTGCTGCTAGATTCTAAAAACAGAAACAAAGCATGGATACAGATAAGTTTATCATCCCTCCTTGTCAATCCTCTCGCTGATAGCACACTGGTTGCTATCATAAATCACAGCAAGAAGCTTCTCCATCCCAATCATCACCTCCTGGTTAGGATACCCCAGCCTATAACTCTTGGTAAACGGCTTATACTGCTTGATGGTGAGATAACCACTCTGATAAAGCAGAGGCAGGGCTGAAGTCATCTGCTCGGGCAACACATCGAAATCATCCACACTCACGCTCTTCTGCTCAATATCAGTCACGTTAACATGATATTTCTGCAAACTCTTGATGAGATAGCTTGGCGTACCGGAACCAAACCAGTAGGCATCAATCTTCTGTCCAGATAATGCTCTTATCAGACTGAACGGATTGAACACATCCTCAGAATGCTCACTGAAATGGTAACCATCATAATATTGACGCAATTCCTCCAGGCATTCCTCGTAAGATACTCCTAATGCCTTACCCAAAGCCTCAACATCTGGCTTCATCGCTGTGGTAAGCTCGGTCTTGCTGATACCACAGATGGCGGAGTACTGGTCAAACATGCTGATGTTGTCAAGATTGTTCAACTCGCTGAAGATACTGAGCTGGGAGAACTTGGTAATGCCTGTAATAAAGAGGAACTCCAAATGAGGTCCCAGCTTCTTCAATGGACTGTAGAAGTTCTGCATGATGAGGCGAAGCGCCACCAGATTTTCCTTCTCATGTACCACGTCGAGCAATGGTGCATCATATTCGTCGATGATAACCACCACCTTCTTGCCAGTCTGCTTGTGGGCCCGTTTCACGAGTCCATCCAATCGGTCGTTGGGGTACAATTCTTTTTCATCCCTACCATAGAGTTCCTCAAATGTGTTCAGCTGCAAGTCGAGATAATGCTTCAAGCCTTCCCCGTCAACATGCTTGGCACCGCTCATATCGAAATGAAGCACTGGGAACTTCACCCAATCCTTCTCATAATCAGCATTATCCGTTTGAACTGCCGAAGGGGTGGGAGTGGACGACTTTAGGTGAGGTTATATCTATAAAATCAGGAAATGCAATTAAAGTGCGAAATAATAAAAATGGTTCATTTCCTATTTATGGAGGAAATGGAATAAGTGGCTATAGTGATGAATATAATATAGACAAACCAACAATTGTAATTGGACGTGTTGGCTTTTATTGTGGATCGATTCATTATGTAAAAAGCAAAGCATGGGTAACAGATAATGCCTTCATTACCAGCATATATGGAAATGTTTATGATATTGATTTTTTGTATTACTTATTAACATATTGTAACTTGCGTCAATACTCAAACTCTACAGCTCAACCTGTAATATCTGGTAAAACTATTTATCCAGTACATGTTCCAGTTCCACCAATCAAAGAACAAAGAAAAATAGTAGAAAAAATAGAGTTTTGGCTTTCATGCATAAGTCAATTAGAGTTTTCGCAAAGCAAAGTTAAATCAACTATAAAGCAAGCCAAGAGCAAAATCCTCGATCTCGCCATTCACGGCAAACTTGTACAGCAAGACCCGAATGACGAGCCTGCCAGCGAACTGCTCAAACGCATCAATCCAAAAGCAGAAATCACTTGTGATACCCCCCAATATGGCAAGCTGCCG
>ERZ869979.503-NODE-503-length-11996-cov-12.382582_pt1 | contig 11996 bp, 10 predicted proteins | sample MGYA00521269_ERZ869979 | MGnify/ENA primary metagenome ERZ869979 (study PRJEB32232, sample SAMN07284974) | human gut metagenome | biome: human-associated habitat; material: feces | host: Homo sapiens | place: Tanzania | collected 2014-04-05 ... | reverse complement strand
GCGATATCGAGATGCAATGAGCTCTAAACATAGTAAATAAGCGAATAATCACCACCCATTTGCAAAAGAGGAACTTTTTTTTAATAGGGGTGTAGATGATGTTGGTAACGGAGGTTATCAACATGAAAGAAAGTATTATTAAAGAAATTGAACAGAAATTGTTACGTTATCTAGACAATGCACAGATGGAAATGTTACATAGAACATTAAAGTCTTGTCTGGATAACGTAACTTTTATTATGCAAGAAGATAGTATTCAGGATATTTTTGAATATTCTAATATGGAACTCATAGACAAGTTTATTGCATCTAAAGAGATAGAAGGATGTTCAAAAAGAACAACTCAATACTATAAGTCTACTTTAGTGATGTTGGAGAATAGAACAGATATACATTTTACACATATGACTACAGATCATTTAAGAACATATCTCACTGATTATCAGAAGATAAACAATTGTTCTAAGGTAAGTATTGATAATATTAGAAGAAATCTAAGTAGTTTTTTCTCTTGGCTAGAAGAAGAAAACTATATTCTTAAGAGTCCTATGAAGAGGATTCATAAGATAAAAACAGATAAAGTGATTAAAGAAACTTTATCTGATGAGGCTTTAGAGTGTTTAAGAGATAGTTGTGATAATTTAAGAGACTTGGCTATTATTGATTTGTTAGCTTCTACTGGTATGAGAGTAGGAGAACTAGTGAATATCAATATAGAAGATATCGATTTTGAGAATAGAGAATGTGTTGTATTTGGTAAGGGTAATAAAGAAAGACCTGTATACTTTGATGCAAGAACAAAAATACACTTAAAGAATTATCTAAAGAGCCGAACAGATGATAATCCTGCATTATTCGTCTCTTTAGATAAGCCTTTTAATAGGTTACAGATTAGTGGTGTAGAGATAAGACTAAGGAATTTAGGTAGACGTTTAGGTATACATAGAGTACATCCACATAAGTTTAGAAGAACAGTAGCTACTAGAGCTATAGATAAGGGAATGCCTATTGAACAGGTACAGAGTTTATTGGGTCATTCACAGATAGATACGACTATGCATTATGCTATGGTTAATCAGAATAATGTAAAGGAATCACACAGAAAGTTTGTGGCTTGATAGAGTGAATAATTGAGTTGGGAAAGTGCTCTATAAATCCTGGTTTATGGTTAAGTGCAAATCTGCATTTGTAGAGTGAATGAGAGTTAAGTTAAAAGATATTACCAAATTCTCAAAAGGAACTCAAATCAATGGAAAAAATCTAATAGATGATGGTGCATATTCATATTTAAATGGTGGAATAAATCCTTCTGGTAAATGGAATGAGTTTAATGTTGCTGAAAATACAGTAACAATATCTGAAGGCGGAAATTCTTCTGGATATGTGAATTATATGAATGAAGCATTTTGGTGTGGTGCTCATTGTTATTACTTGTATGATGGTCCTAAAAACAGCAAATATTTATATTATGCATTAAAAAGTCAACAAGAAAGACTGTTTAGGATTAGATCTGGAGCTTGTATGCCTAACATAAAAAAATCTGATTTGGGTAATTTTGTAATTGAGTATGAAAAAGACGAAGTTCGACAAGAAGAAGTTGTTAAAGTATTAGAAAAGTGTGAACTTCTGATAGAGGACTATAATAAGAAATTAACTTTGTTGGATGAAGCAGTTAGAGCCCGATTTGTGGAGATGTTTGGGGATCCTATAGAAAATCAAAAGGACTGGGAAGTAGTAAAAATTAGAGATATTGTTACAGATGTGAGATATGGCACTAGTAAACCTGCTGTTGAAGGGGGCAGATACCCTTATTTGAGAATGAATAACTTAACTGTAGATGGCGGTTTGGATTTAAGTGATTTGAAGTATATTGATATTCCGGATAATGAAATAGAAAAATGCGTAGTACGTAAAGGTGATATACTATTTAATAGAACAAACAGTATAGACTTAATTGGAAAGACAGCAGTTTTTAATTTGTTAGATGATATGGTTATTGCGGGATACATAATACGAATAAGATTAAATAATCAAATATTGCCAGATGTATTTTCTCAATATATGAATCTTGAAGCGATGAAAAAAGTGTTAAGAGGAATGGCTAAAGGGGCTGTTAATCAAGCAAATATAAATGCTCAAGAATTACAAAGTATTAAAGTGTATATTCCAAATATGGAATTACAAAAGCAGTATGTTGAATTTAAAGAAGAAATCGATAAATCAAGGCTTCTCAGTAACCACTCACTATTCCTCCTAAAATCCATAACCTTCTAACCACTAAAAAAGCAGCCTTAGCTGCTAATGATCACTACCTAACATATCTCTCAAATCTTTGAAAGTATCTTCTATAGGTGCTACTCTACCATTTCTAACATCCTCTTCAGACTTCTCAAGTAATTCTAATAATTCACTATACTGTTTTAAATCCATAAGATTACCTCCATAGAATATAACTAAGTATACCATTCTTTAAGTTAAATAGATAAGGTAACCACAATTATTCCCAACAAACTTCTTTTTTAGGATATAATAGAAGCATAAAGGAGATGATACTGTTGAACTTTACTTTTTTAAAAAACAAAACAGAATTCCAGGACTTTGCTTCTACATGTATAGAAGCAGAAAAAGGATTAATGGTATCACCTGCTAACTGTGCAATACTTACAAGACGTGCATTAGAACAAGCAGTCCATTACATGTATAAGAATGACATAGACTTACAGATGCCTTATAGAGATAATCTAAGTGCTTTAGTCAATGAATATACATTTAAACAAATTATTCCTACAGAAGTCTATGAAGGGATTAGATATGTTATTACTTTAGGAAACTTTGCTGTACATACAAGTAGAAAAGTAAAAAGAGAAGAAGCAGTTCTTGCTTTAAATAACCTCTATAGACTTGTTAACTGGATGAACTATTCTTATGGAATAGACTATCAACAACAATTACCTGAATTTGATCCTACTAAGTTACCTGATCAAACACATATGTTTGTGAATAAGGATCTAAAAGAACAGGTAAGAGATATTCTTAATAAACAGAAAGAAAAAGAAGAAAAACAAAAAGAAGAACTTGCTAGATTAATTGCTGAAAATGAGGAATTAAGAAGACAAGGGGCAGCTAAAAGAAAAGAAGATAAAGTTGTTGAATTTGTTGATGTAAATAAGATTCCTGAATGGAGGACAAGACAACTTTATATTGATTTAATGCTGAAGGAAGCAGGATGGGATTTTGATACAAATGTAGAAGAAGAATATCCTGTTCATCATATGCCAACAGATTCTCAAGATGGTTTTGTAGATTATATATTACGTGGAAGAACAGGAAAGATTATCGCTGTTATAGAAGCGAAGAAAACAAGTGTAGATCCTCGTGTAGGACGTAACCAGGCAAAACTCTATGCAGACTCTATTGAACAGGAATATGGGTTAAGACCTGTTATATTCTATACAAATGGTTTTGAAACATTTATCTGGGATGACATGATGTATCCAGATAGAAGGGTTTCTTCTATCTTCTCACAGGATGAAATACAGTTACTTATAGATAGAAGAGATAGTCGTAGAAGTATTTCTAAACCTGTTATACAGGATGCCATCACAAACCGTTATTACCAGAAAGAAGCTATTGTAAGAACATGTGAAGACTTTGAAAAAGGAAGTCGTAAAGCATTACTTGTCATGGCAACAGGGAGTGGTAAAACACGTGTTTCGATTAGTTTAGTAGATGTACTCACTAAAGCAGATTGGGCAAAGAATATACTATTCCTTGCAGATCGTACTGCATTAGTGAATCAGGCAAAGAAGAACTTCGTAAACCTTCTTCCTTCCCTGACAACTTGTAATCTATGTGAAAACAAAGAAGATCCAGAAGTATCAAGAATGATCTTTAGTACTTATCCTACAATGATGAATGCGATAGATGAAACAAGAAGTAAAGATGGTAATCGCTTATTCACACCAGGACACTTTGACTTAATTATTCTTGATGAAAGCCATCGTAGTATTTACAACAAATATAAAGATATATTTGATTACTTTGATGCATTACTCATAGGTTTAACAGCAACACCTAAAGATAGTATAGGGGCTAATACATATTCTATATTTGATTTAGAAACAGGTGTCCCTACATATGCTTATGAATATGAAACAGCTGTCAAAGACAAATACTTAGTCAGTTACCATTCCTATGAAACTAAAATGAAGTTTTTAGAGGAAGGTATTCACTATGATGAGTTATCAGAAGAAGAGAAGAAAGAATTTGAAGAACACTTCTCTAATACTGATACAATTGCTTCAAGTGAAATGAATAAGTTTGTTTTTAATATTAATACAATTGATACTGTGATCAGAGATTTAATGGAACATGGTATTAAAATCGAAGGAGGAGATAAAATAGGAAAAAGCATCATCTTCGCTGCCAATCAAAATCATGCCAATAAGATTAAAGAGAGATTCGATATACTCTATCCTGAATATAAAGGGAAGATTGCTGAAGTGATCACATTTAATACAAAATATGTACAAAATGCGATAGATCGATTTAGTAAAACAGACAGTTACCCTCAAATAGCTATTAGTGTAGATATGCTAGATACAGGTATAGATGTACCAGATATTGTCAATCTTGTATTCTTTAAGAAAGTAAGAAGTAAAGCAAAATTCTGGCAGATGATTGGAAGAGGAACAAGACTAAGAAAAGACTTGTTTGGTCCAGGAGATGACAAGAAAGGATTCTTGATATTTGATTACCTAGGAAATATGGATTACTTCAGAGTAGACCAGCGTCCAGAAAAATCAGGTATTATTGAATCACTCTCTCAACGTATCTATAAGTTACGTGTAGATATTCTTTATGCACTCGAACAAAATGCATCTGATCAGGATTATGTAGATGAAATCAATAAACAGATCAAAGAAATGTCAGGTTATATTCAATCACTCAATGAAGATAGCTTTAATGTAAAGATGCACTTGAAATATGTGCATCAATATAAGAATCCAGATAACTGGATTAACTTGAATGAAATGGATACACATTATATTAAAGACGAATTGTCTTCTCTTGTTGTCATTCATGATGAAGATAAACGTGCAAAGTTCTTTGATAGACAGATGTATATGATTGAAATGGCATATCTCAATCATTATGATGCAAGTCAGGTAATTAATAAGGTTATTATGATTGCTGGTGAATTGTATAAAAAACAAACAACACCTGATATTGCAGATAATGCGGAATATTTGAAATGTGCCAAAGATCCTGATTACTGGAAGACGGCTAACTATTTTGATTTAGAAGTACTACGTGAGAAGATTAGAGGTTTGATTAAGTATTTAGACCCTGGTCCAAAAGTAGATCCAGTAGATACACATTTTGAAGATGAAATCATTGAAACAAAGATGAATGATGCTTTCTATAATGATGAAGGATTAGAAAACTATAAAGAGAAAGTCCAGCATTATTTAAAAGCACATGAAGATGATGAAGCTATCTATAAGCTCAGACATAATCAAGTCATTACACCGGATGAAATGAAACATCTAGAAAACTTATTATGGATAGACTTAGGAAGCAAAGATGATTATCGATTACACTTTGGTGATACACCTATCACAAGATTAATTAGAAAGATAGTGGGATTAGATAGACAAGCGGCTATGGCTGAGTTCTCACGTTTCTTAGATGATCAGAGCTTGAATTCTAGACAGATTCACTTTGTAGAATTATTGGTAGATTATATTGTGAAGAATGGTTTCATTGAAGATAAGAAGGTCTTATTACAGGATCCTTTCAAGTCAATTGGTAGTATGAGTGCCTTATTTAAGGATAAGATGAATATTGCAAGAGAGATATTAAAGACAGTAGATACGTTCAGCGAAAGATGCTAAAAGAAAACGTTCACAATTTTGAAAGTATTCTATCACTATAAAAAATAATTATAATTAAAAATTATGATAAAAACTAAGCACAAAATAGCACAATCGGATATCCCTAAACTGCAAACGTTTTCAGTAAATGCTATGTACAAATTGTGTAAATTTTCACAAAAGTATGCTTGTTTTTTCACAAGAAGTCATGTATAGTGAACTTACAAAATATGAAAAGAAATATTTTGGTCAATGGAGGATATAAAAATGGCTGATAAGAAAGTCGAAAAGAAAGTTGAAGAATGGACAGAAGAAAAGACTGATGCTTGCATTGATGAGTTAGTTAATAACGCATTAACAGCATTAGACGAATTCGAAGGTTATGATCAGGAAACTGTTGACTACATCGTAGCAAAGATGTCAGTAGCTGGTCTTGACAAGCACGGTGTTCTTGCAGAAGCTGCAGTAAAAGAAACTGGCCGTGGTGTATTTGAAGACAAGGCTGTTAAGAACTTATTCGCTTGTGAATATGTTACTAACAACATGCGTCATACAAAGACTGTAGGTATTATTAATGAAGATCCACTTACTGGTATCACTGAAATCGCTGAACCAGTTGGTGTTGTTTGTGGTATCGTTCCAGTAACAAACCCAACATCTACAGTTATCTTTAAGTCTTTAATCGCTATTAAGACTAGAAACCCAATCATCTTCTCATTCCACCCAGGTGCTCATGACTGTTCAGTTATGGCTGCTAAGGTAATGTTAGAAGCTGCTGTAAAAGCTGGTGCTCCTAAGAACGTAATCCAGTGGTTACCAATGAAAACTATGTATGCAACTGGTGCATTAATGAATCATCCAGGTGTTGCTACTATCTTAGCTACTGGTGGTAACGCAATGGTTAAGGCTGCTTACTCTTGTGGTAAACCTGCTTTAGGTGTAGGTGCTGGTAACGTTCCTGCATACGTAGAAAAGTCTGCTAAAATCAAAATGGCAGCAAACGATATTTATTTATCAAAATCATTCGATAATGGTATGATTTGTGCATCTGAACAGGTTGCTGTTGTAGACCACGAAATCTATGATGAATTCAAGAAAGAATTCGGTCGTTATCATGTACATTTCTGTAATGCTGAAGAAAAGAAGAAACTTGAACAGTTCATGTTCGGTGTAACAGCATACAGTGATAACGTAAATGAAGCTAGATTAAACAGCATCGTTCCAGGTAAGAACGCTACTTGGATCGCTGAACAGGCTGGTTTCAAAGTATCTGATGATATTCAGATCTTAGTTTGTGAAGTTAAGGAAATCGGTCCTAACGAACCAATGACTAGAGAAAAACTTTCTCCAGTATTAGGTATGATCAAAGCAAACTCTACTGAAGATGGTATTGAAAAGGCTGCACAGACTGTTGAATTCAACGGTTTAGGACATTCAGCTGCAATCCATACAACTAATCATGAAATTTCTAAAGCATTTGGTAAGAGAATCAAAGCTATCCGTATTATTGAAAATGCTCCATCTACATTCGGTGGTATCGGTTCAGTATACAACGCATTCTTACCTTCATTAACACTTGGTTGTGGTTCTTATGGTCATAACTCAGTATCAAACAACGTAAGTGCAATCAATTTATTAAATATTAAGAGAATAGGGAGACGTAACAACAATATGCAATGGGTTAAACTTCCTCCAAAGATTTATTTCGAAAGAAATTCAATCAGATATCTTAGAGATATGAAGGATATGAAGAAAGCAATGATCGTTACAGACAGAGGTATGTATGACCTTGGTTATGTAGCAAAGATCGAAGATGCTATCAGAAGAAGACGTAACAAAGTAGACGTTGACTTATTCATCGACGTTGAACCAGATCCATCTTTAGATATGACTCTTAAGGGTCTTGAAATCATGAAGAGCTTCCAGCCTGATACAATCATCGCTATCGGTGGTGGATCTTCAATGGATGCTGCTAAGGTTATGTGGTTAATGTATGAACATCCAGAAGTTAACTTCGATGACATCAAGCAGAAATTCATGGATATCAGAAAGAGAGCATTCAAGTTCCCAGAACTTGGTAAGAAAGCTAAGTTAGTATGTATTCCAACTACTTCAGGTACAGGTTCAGAAGTAACTCCATTCGCAGTTATCACTGATACTAAGGAAAACAAGAAATATCCATTAACTGACTACGCTTTAACTCCAACAATCGCAATTGTTGACCCTGAATTCGCTATGTCTATGCCACCAAGAATCGCTGCAGATACTGGTATCGACGTATTAACTCATGCTATTGAAGCATATGTTTCAATCTTAGCTTCTGACTTCACTGATGGTTGGGCTAAACAGGCTGTTAAGTTAGTATTCGAAAACCTTGAAAAGTCAGTACTTGAAGGTGATCCTGATGCTAGAATTAAGATGCATAACGCTGCATCAATCGCAGGTATGGCATTCGCTAACGCATTCTTAGGAATGAACCACTCATTAGCTCATAAGATCGGTGGAGAATGGCATATTCCTCATGGACGTACTAATGGTATGTTATTACCACATGTAATCAGATACAATGGTACAGTTCCAACTAAGTTAAACATCTGGCCAAAGATCGAAGACTATAAGGCAGATAAGAAATATAGAGAATTAGCAGAATTAATCGGCTTACATCCAAAGACTGATGCAGAAGGTGTTGAAATGTTCGCACAGGCTGTTGAAAAGTTATGGGTAAAAGTTGGTGGTGCTTACAACGTTAAGTCACAGAACATCAGCAAAGCTGATTGGGAAGAATCAGTACATAGAATCGCTATGAACGCATACGAAGACCAGTGTACTCCTGCTAACCCAAGAATGCCTATGGTTAAAGACATGGAAGCTATCCTAGAAACAATCTACGATTACGAATCTCCATTCGCTAAGAAATAATTCTTAAAACCATTTAGAGGAAAGCCTTACGGCTCTCCTCTTTTTTGCACATAAAAAATAGATTGACTTACTTGATCTATTCTATGAAATATATAATTAATTACTCTGTAAGGTATTACGCATCATTAGTTCTATCAAATACATAATCGATATTCTTAACTATATCACGATATTTTTTCATCATTTCAAATAGAGGATCACTTCCTTAAGAAAGTAAACGATAGTAAACTCTTATCATTCATCTTGCATCTTTCTCATAAGAGGAGATATATTCTTGTATAATCAATTCATTGATTATACAAGAAAGGATAATAATTCAACTAAAAAGGTTGAAACAATAAGTGACATATGTTAAAATTATAACTGTGCAAAGATGGAGGATGAAAGATGAAAGGAAGATTAGCGAAGTTTTTAAGAAGATTAAGACTTGAAAACGATGAGTATTTAAAAGATATGGCTTCAAAGACAGGGGTATCAATTTCTTTTTTATCTGCTGTTGAAAATGAAACGAAAAAAATGACTGATTCATTGATAGAAAAAATAATTGAAAATTATCATTTAACAAAAGAACAAGAAGAGGAATTACGAATAGCAAGTATGGAAGCCAATAAGGAGACAACTATATATTTAGATAAACTAAATAAAAGTCAGACAGAACTTACATATCGATTTGCCCGTAGAATTGAAAATATCGATGATGATACACTATCAAAAATAAAGAAACTATTGGAGGAAAATAAATGATCGATCACATTGTAAAAGCTAGAAGCATGATGGATATAAGGGAAATTGTAAATACAATCAAAAAACACTGTGGTTTTTACGATCGCTTGCAATTTCCGATTATGTTTTTTTGGGAACAAATAATTCCTAAAATTTTTCATGATTATAGATTTTTATATGTTGAAGACGATGAACTTAATGGTGTTGAAGCTTATACTGATCATAACTTGAAAATTGTGAAAGTTAAGACTAGTGTGTATTTAAAAGCATTAGAAGGATCCTCTAAAGATCTAATTACTATTGCTCATGAAATAGGACATTTATTCTTGCATGATGGTGAAGCTCTGGTTTTTGCTAGAACGAATGAAAGATTTCCTGCATACAAAAGTGCTGAATGGCAAGCAAATTACTTTGCAGCAGAAATGCTGATGGGATCTCATTTAGTTATAGACATGTCAATTGATGAGATTGTAAATGCATGCAATGTATCTAAAAAAGCTGCGGAAATTCAACTTGAACATGCTATCTCAGAGAGAGAAAAAGGGCGTTTATAGTGGCTTTCACAAATTTGGTTATTGCAGTAACTAGATTGAAAACAACCCCTTTGATTGAGGAGGTGATGAATTATGAGAATAAAAAAAGAATTCATTATTTGTTGCAGCAAATAATGAATTCATACTCGGAAATGTTTCCAAGAAATTACAAATGTATAATAACACTTCCGAGTAAGTTATGTCAAAGTGTATTTATATAGGAGGTGTTTATAGCATGAAGAAATTAATATACGATGATGATTTTAACAATTTTTTAGTGGAAGGAGCTACTTTTATTGGAGAAGCAGGTATTCCAGTGTTACAAAATATGAATAACCTTCAAGTGCCAAAAGAATTGGTTCCATTTACTAAATCAAGAAAGAACATTGACAGAAACAAATATGTTCATTTTTATGTGCATGATAAATATTTTAAAAGTATATTAACTCATCCTGAGAAATACGTTGAGTTATTTAAGACATATGATGGGATAATTTCACCAGATCCAACTATGTTTATTGATAATTCTAAATGTTTATTAGAAACTAGCACATATATGAATCGAGCAATTGCTTTTTTTCTTTGCTAAGAAAGGTATTCCTGTAATACCAAATGTTAGATGGACAAATGAAAAAAGCTATGAATTTTGTTTTTTAGGCATACCAAAGAGGTATATAGTATCTGTTAGTACGCACGGATGTTGTAAGTCCAAACAGCAAAAAGAAAATTTTAAAAATGGGTTATCTAAAATGATAGAAGTCTTGGAACCTACTGATGTTATAGTTCATGGGTGCATGCCAAACTCAATATTTAAAGAATTTGAAGGTCTTACAAAATTTCACAGATTTCCTAGTGAATTTGAAATGACTCATATGAAAGAGGTTTAACATATGGGTGTTACTTATAAGGGTGGAGTGCAAAGTTATCACGGTATTACTGATAATCTTACTGGTCTTAAAAGTTCGTTTAAATATAATAATGGATTTAATTACCCATAATCAACAGGTGAATCCAATTAATGAAATTATTTTTATACATAAATGCCAAGAAAATTGAAATTGTCATTTTTTATTTTGACAATTACCTGTGGAAAGTGGGTATTCAAAAAAAAAGTTATGGCGAATACGATTTGCCATAACTTTTTTAGTCGTTGAATACAGTTTTAAGACTGTATGTATATTGGTCTCCTCTATAAAAAGTAGAAATATACTCAAATGGACGACCGTCGGATAAATAAGTGACGTGTTCACTCTTGAATAAAGCAACATGATCTACCTGTAAGAGTTCTTTTTGTTTCTCTGTAGGAAGGACCGCAGAATATTCCGCATCGATACCATTAATACTATATCCAAGCTTATTGATATACTTATATAAAGAGCCTTCTAATATCTGTATATCTATAGTAGGGATTATAGAAGCAGATAAATAAGTATAGCTGATAGCGATAGGGACATTGTCACCAGTTCTAACGCGGACAAAGTAATGAATGAAATCATCGTCTTTGAGCTTGAGTGCATTTTTGATATGTGGCACTTCACGACCTCTTACTAACTTATATTCTATGAGTTTAGATCCAGGCACTTTGCCTGTTGCAATCATATCATCGGAAAAGCTACCATTTGTACCTAATTGCAGATTTTTTATAACACGGTGCTCTTTCACGAATGAACCTTTACCTGCAATACGTTCGATTAGGTTCTTTTCACATAATCTAGAGATTGCTTTGTTAACGGTCATACGAGAAGTGTTATAAAGTTCGCATAAATCTTTTTCTGTAGGGATCTGATCTCCTGCCTTTAACGTTTCGTCTTTTATCTGATTTTCGATATCAGACATAATCTTTACATAAATTGGTTGTTTTGCCATAATTAATTACCTCATTTCTATTATAACTGAAATAAAATGTATATACAAATGTAATGTTTAGAAATGAGATAAATGAGAT
>ERZ869979.496-NODE-496-length-12076-cov-4.249937_pt1 | contig 12076 bp, 9 predicted proteins | sample MGYA00521269_ERZ869979 | MGnify/ENA primary metagenome ERZ869979 (study PRJEB32232, sample SAMN07284974) | human gut metagenome | biome: human-associated habitat; material: feces | host: Homo sapiens | place: Tanzania | collected 2014-04-05 ... | reverse complement strand
GTTAATACTATTTCTGAATAAAATCTTCAACATATTTCAGCGTAGTTTTCAGATTGAAAATATCTCTCTGAATATCGCCGGTTTCCAGAGAATGATTCGCATTTTTGGTGAGAAAAAGAGGAATTTCTTTTTGCTCAGCCAGTGCACATATGGAGCTTGTTTCTGCCCATGGATCGGCAGTACCATGGAAAGCAATACTGCCCTGAAGCGGGAAGGAGAAGGTGTCTTCTAAAGGGGTAAAGAGGATATTTCTTACTTTTAAATGATGTTTGGCTGCATAGGCAGAAGAGATGGCAGTACCAATACTTTTGGAAATAAAAAGGATGCTGCCGCAGGAGGACCAGTCGATAGTATTGAGAGCCTGTTCTGTCTGTGCAAATGCAAGCTCAAAGGCCTGTTTCATTTTGATGGAATCGCCTTTGACATTTCCCGGGAGGTTACTGTAGGATACCGTATGGACCTGATAGCCGTGTTTCTTTGCAAGGCGGCTGGCGTAGTACAGAAGCGGCTTATCTGCAGTATAGCCGATGCCTGGAAAAATGACAGCCAGTTTGGGAGTATTTTTATCTGCTTCTGTGAGGTGACTGGTGACTTTGGTGTACAGCATCTGCCGACGGATATTTTCCTGAAGATCCTTTAAAGTTGTGGAGATATTGTAGGAATCGGATGGAAGGTAATCGTAATCGGTAATGACATTATTTTCTTCCATGGAATAAACGATATGTGACGCTCCCATGAGTTCAATATCGTCTTCGATATCTGAGAGTAATTCTTCGTATGTTTTCATTTGAATCAAATCCTTTTTATTTAATCAATGTATGGGTAAAAACAAAATAATTATTACATGTTTCAGCAAAAGTGGCAATACTCTGGCACTTTTTATTTGTTTCGTATATAAGAGTAGTTATAAACACAAAAATACAATTCTCAGAGTTATACTGTTTTTGTAAGAAGAATATGGGTAACTGTTCACAGGTAATATCCCGCGAGGTGTTTTGCCATGAATATGGCAAAATCCCGAGACATACGGGGCAAAATGCCATCACCGAAGGTGATTTGGAATGCATTTTGACCAAGTTACTGCGAACGGAGTGAACAGTAACAACTAATTTCAGGAGGATCACAGATGGACAAATCTACAGTTTATTTTACAGATTTTCGCTGTCCGGTGGGAACCAGCCAGCTTGACAAGTTAAAAAAGCTCTGTATCGCAGCCGGTATTAAGGACATTGATATGGATGGGAAATTTGTGGCGATCAAGATGCATTTCGGCGAGCTCGGAAATATGGCATTTCTTCGTCCGAACTATGCGAAGGTAGTAGCAGATTTATGTAAGGAGCAGGGCGGTATGCCGTTTCTGACAGACTGTAACACATTATATCCGGGAAGCAGAAAGAATGCACTGGAGCATCTGGACTGTGCAAATCTTAACGGATTTAACACGATCACAACCGGATGTCAGATCATCATCGGTGACGGAGTTCGAGGAACCGATGAAGTAGAAGTTCCGGTAGTAAACGGAGAATATTGCAAAACTGCCCTGATCGGACATGCTATCATGGACGCAGATATTTTTATCAGTCTCAGCCATTTCAAGGGACATGAGGCAACCGGCTTTGGCGGCGCTCTGAAGAATATCGGTATGGGTTGCGGAAGCCGTGCCGGAAAAATGCAGCAGCATGCCAGCGGAAAGCCGGCCATCCATGAAGATGTCTGTCGTGGCTGCCGCCGCTGTGCGAAAGAGTGCGGAAGTGATGCGATTACATATGTAAACAAGAAAGCAGTTATCGATTACGATAAATGCAAAGGCTGTGGCCGCTGTATCGGTGCCTGCAGCTATGATGCCGTATACAATCCGAATAGCAGTGCAAACGAGCTTCTTGACCGCAAGATGGCAGAGTATGCACAGGCTGTCTGTCACGGACGTCCTCATTTCCATATTGCACTGGTACAGGATATCAGCCCTAACTGTGACTGCCACGGAGAGAATGATGCACCGATCCTTCCGGATATCGGAATGTTTGCAAGTTTTGATCCGGTTGCACTGGATCAGGCCTGTGCGGATGCCTGTCTGAAGGCAACACCGATCGCTAACAGCCAGCTTGGAGAGCATCTGGCAGAGCCGGGATGGCACTGTCATCATGACCACTTCAAGGATTCCAATCCGAATATTGAGTGGAAGGCAACTCTGGATCAGGCAGAAAAGATCGGCCTGGGAACCAGGGAGTATGAGCTGAAGATAATCAAATAAGCAACAGAAATCATATAAAATTACGAAAGCACGCCTGTAGCATGGCGTGCTTTTTTGCACAAATAAAGAAATATAAAATAGAAAAAACGGATAAAGACGGTATTTTAAATAAAAAATATATGCGTGCATACGCGTGCCTAAAAGATTGCCGTTGTGAATAATATACAAAGAAATAACAGGAAAATTTGGACAAAAATGAGAAAACAGAAAAAGCTGTAAATTTATATTGCATAATAAGACTGCGTGTGATAACATACACACAACATAATTAACACGCATTTGACACGCAAATTTGAGAAAATAGCACGCAAACAAAAGAATATCAAAGATAAGTGAAGCTAATGTGCAGGAAAACGTGCAGATCGTGTGTACAGAAACAGGCTGCATTCTGTGAGCAGAGAGTACAGAGCAGGCCGGAAATCTTTTTCAGAGGAGGAAATTATGACAGGAACACAGAAAAAACAGCGTCTGCTGACTATGATATTCGGAGCTTTCGCGATCTTTTTTACCGGATATCCGCATGTATGGTCCATTTACCAGCCTCATGTGATGGAGCAGGCAGGGTGGAGTCAGGGACAGGCATCCATGTGCTTTTACCTGGCACTGAGCACCTTTGTATTTGGAAACATCGTAGGCGGAAGGATGCAGAACCACTTTAAGGAAAAAACGATCGTATGGATCGGCGGAGGAATCTTTGCGGCAGGAATTCTGGCATCTGCTTTCCTGATCGTGCCCACACCGGTTCCTATGTATCTTACCTATGGCGTGATGCAGGGATTTGGTCAGGGAATGATCTATACGGTGATCCTGGCAACCGTGCAGAGATGGTTTCCGGACCGTACCGGATTTGCTTCCGGTGTTGTGGTAACTGCCAACGGACTTTGCGGATTTTTCCTGGCGCCGCTGAGCCGAAAACTGCTGGAAGCGGAAGGCGTGCAGAAAACCCTTCTGATCGTTGGCGTGGCCATCACGGTTTCCTGGATCCTGTGCGGCATCTTTTTTCAGGCACCGGAAAAGAGCCTGATAAACGCAGGCGGCTCTGGGGTAAAGGCAGGGACACCGGAGGTGAAACAATACACATCCGGAGAGATGATGCGTACAAAGAATTTTTATCTTCTCCTTGCGACCATGTTCTTTGGACTGACCTCTTATTTTATGGTTTCACCAGTATCCCAGACCTATCAGATTGATCTCGGGATTCCGTCCGCAGTGGCAGTCAGCGCCGTTATGCTGGGTTCCATTGTCAATGCAGGAGCAAGACTGGTACTTCCCACACTGGCAGATAAAGTGGGAAGGATCGTCTGCATCAAAGGAGTACTGATTGTGGCAGTGATCGCTATGGGAGTTCTTTTTTCATCCAGATCTCTGGCAGTAACCGTTGCCGTTGTTCTGATGTACGGCTGCTACGGCGGTATCATGGGAAGTTTCCCGTCTCTGACAAGTTCCATTTTCGGAATGAAGCACACAGGGGAAAATTATGGATTTGTCATGTTTGGTATCGTATTCGCAACCTTTGGCGCACCGGCAATTTCCGGCCTGGTAAGAGGCAATGGTTATGGAATGAACGTGGTATTTGGAATCGGAGCTGTTTTTGCGGTGATCGCATTTGTATGCCTGACTTTGCTTGGACGAAACCTTGTAAAAGAGCGTGCTGAAAAATCTGTCAGCACAAAGATTGGTACAGCGTTATAAGTTGCCGGAATCTGATATTTCTGCTAGGATAATTGTCAGGATGAGAAAATTGGAACGGATAGATCACGATGTGACTGCGTTCATGAGCATATAGAAGCGGGGAATAAGGTTTACTTTCCGGTATTTATGAAGGAGAGCGTGTGAAATATTGCAAAGATAAAGGAGAATGCATATGATCACCTGTCAGGATATACTGGAGCTGCAGCTGGACGGAGTGGAGCTGATCGCCGGGGAAAAAGGCCTCACAAGACCTGTCACATGGACCTATATGGTGCAGACCCGGCCTTTTGAGGAGCATATGAACCAGGGAAATTTTGCCCTGTGTGTGGTGGACTATGTCCGGTTTAACCTAGAAGAAGCGCAGAAAGCCATGGAAGAACTGTATGGGCTTGGGATTTCCGGCTTTGGGATCTCTATCACCGATGACAAAGAGCCCGTCCCGAAGGAGATGATCGACAAAGCCAATGAACTAAAGCTCCCGCTGTTTTACATCCGGTGGGAGGGAGCTTCTTTTGTGGATATTGCCCAGAGTGTGGGAAAGATCATCCTGGAATATGAAATGCAGAATAAGCGGATGGGAGATTATCTGTATAATCTTCTGTTTGGCTATGATATCAATGACCGTTATATCGAGAAGATCTCCCAGCAGTTCGGGATCAATTTCACCACACCCTGCAGAGTTGGGATTATTGTGGCTGACCGGAAGTATGGCATCAATCTGGAACAGGATGAACATATCTATGAATATTATGCCAATTATCTGAACCAGGAAGTTATGGAAATGGAAGGAAAGCCCATGTTCCTCAGGTTTCTTAACAAGTTTGTTCTTCTTTTTGAGGCAAAAAAAGACAAAAGCATTGAACATGAGCTGGAGAAAGTCCTGCAGAAGATCGATGCCAGCCCCCAGTTTCACGGAACCATCCGGAGCACCTGTATCCTGGGCGGGATCTACACCAATCCGGCAGATTTCGGTACCAGCTATCAGGAGGCAAAACGGCTGATCCCCAAAAAAGACATGCTTCCAAATCCTAAACACAAGAAAGTTTTAAGTGCCACAGCCATGGGGATTTACCAGTATCTGTTCAATAACGATAACCATGATGAGATCCTGAATTACTGCAATGAACGGCTGGGAAAGCTGGAGGAATATGATCATGCAAACGGAACGTTTCTCCTGGATACCCTGCTTGCCTATTACATGAACGGATTCAGCGTGGGAAAAACAGCCCAGGAACTTTTTATCCACAGAAATTCCCTGCAGTACCGGCTGAACAAGATCCAGGAACTGGTGGATTTTGAGCTGGATGACTACATGGAATATCTGGATGTGGTGAACTGCATCCTGATCAAACGGCTGATGTTTTCCTGATGGTCAGGTTCATGCGAATACAGTATCAGGCATCTGCACTGTGCAAAATGAACAGCTAATTTGTGCAAAATGAAAGTTGACGAAAAAATTCTCCTGAGTATAATGGAGTTCATCAAAACAACAAAGGCGTTGAAGGAAATGAAAAAATTCTTTCAGCGCCCTTTTTGTTTTCAGGCGAAAACGTTCAGGTCGACCAGGTAAATATGTTTTGTGCCAGCTATGTAGAAGAGGAGGAAACGAATATGAAAAAAAATCTTTTAGGCAAAATGGTGATCACAGGTATTATTTCCGCAGCAATGTTAGCATCTACAGCAGCTTCCACATGGGCAGCAGACAAATCCGATAAGGATGTGTTAAGGGTTGGTATGGAATGTGCATATGCACCGTTCAACTGGACCCAGGATACAGACACAACCCCGGACGGAAGCAAGGCAGAACCTATTTACGGCAGTGATTATTACGCATATGGCTACGATGTGGCAGTAGCCCAGAAGCTTGCAGATCAGCTTGGAATGAAGCTGGAGATCCACAAGGTTGAGTGGTCCTCCATCGGAATCTCCATGGATGCCGGCGATTATGACTGTATCATCGCAGGTATGGGAAAAACGGCAGAAAGAGAAAAATCATATGCATTTACAGAACCATATTATTACAGAGATAACTGTATCGTGGTAAAGGCAGGCGGCAAATATGACGATGTCAAAGGTCTTTCCGATCTTGCAGGAACAGGCTGCAAGGTTACCACACAGCTTGGAACCGGATGGGTACCGCTTCTGGATCAGATCGACGGTGCAGAGCAGTCCGGAAACTATGAGACAACATCCGAGTGCTTTATGGCAATCTCCAACGGAGTTGCAGATGTCTGCGTTGTAGATGTTCCTACAGCAGAATCAGCAGCACTGACAAACAAGGATCTGAAGATCATCAACCTGGATGAGAAGGATACCTTTAAAAATGATGATGAAATGGTCAATGTCTGCATCGCAACAAGAAAAGATGACACAGAGCTGAGAGATAAGCTGCAGGGTGCCATGGATGACATCGGCTGGAACGATAAAGAGAAAATGGATGAGCTGATGGATACTGTTCTGACACAGCAGCCGGCAGCGAACTAGTCCAAGTGAGGTGGAGATATGTTAGGCTTTTCAATCACAGATCCTTCCAATTCCCTGGAATGGATGATCTTTCTGGCAAAAAAATATTCCAGTATGTTTCTGGAAGGAACCTGGCTGACTCTCTATATAGCTGTAGCAGGAACCATTCTTGGTTTCCTGCTGGGCTATATCATCGGTATCATCCAGGATATCCGTATCAATGAAGGCGACAGCATTCTGAAAAAAGGAATTTTTAAAATCTTAAAGGCAATCTGCAGGATCTATGTGGAGGTTTTCAGGGATACGCCAATGATCGTTCAGGCAATGGTCCTGTATTATGGTATCCGTCAGGCAAATGTGAATATTACACCATTGTTTGCAGGTGTTATGGTAACGGTACTGAACACCGGAGCTTACATGGCAGAAACAGTCAGAGCCGGCATCGGTTCCATTGATATGGGACAGAGGGAAGGCGCCTGGGCCATGGGAATGTCACCTATGAAGACCATGATCTATGTAGTACTTCCACAGGCCTTCAAAAACATCATCCCTGAGATGGCAAATACATTTCTTACAAATCTGAAAATGACTTCCGTTCTGAATGTTATCGCAGTTCAGGAGCTGTTTATGGCAGCGAAAACTGTAGGCGGAAATTATTATAAATATTTTGAGTCCTATCTTGTTATTGCAGTGATCTATTTTGTACTCTGCTTTGTATTCAACCGTCTGTTTACATTCCTTGAAAAGAAGATGAAGAAAACAGAGAACTACGCACTGGCAGTGGAATATATGGAAAATCCGTAAGGAGGGAAAAATAATGGGTGATGCAATCATATCCGTTGAGGAATTAAGTAAAGCATTCGGGCAGCATGAGGTACTGCGAAAAATCGATTTCAACGTGGAGCCGGGTGAGATCATCTGTATCGTTGGTTCCTCCGGTTCCGGAAAATCCACTCTGCTTCGCTGTATCAACAAGCTGGAAACCCAGACCAGCGGAAAAATCCGCTATCATGGAAAAGAGATCGGAGCAGTCCAGAAGGAGATCAATGATTACCGGTCAAAGGTCGGCATGGTATTTCAGTCATTTAATCTCTTTAACAACATGACTGTTCTCCAGAACTGTATGCTCTGTACAAGAAAAGTCCTTCAGCTGTCAAAGGAAGAAGCCTTTGACAGGGCGATCACACATCTGAAGCAGGTAGGAATGGCACCGTTTATCAATGCAAATCCCACACAGCTTTCCGGTGGACAGAAGCAGAGGGTTGCCATTGCAAGATCGCTCTGCATGAATCCGGAGGTGCTGCTTTTTGATGAACCTACATCAGCACTGGACCCGGAGATGGTAGGCGAGGTTTTAAATGTTATGAAGGAGCTGGCGACCACAGGCCTTACCATGATCATTGTGACTCATGAGATGGCATTTGCCAGAGATGTTTCCACCAGGACGATTTTTATGGATCAGGGTTACATTGTGGAGGATGCACCTCCGGCGGAGCTGTTTAAAAATCCTAAAAATGCCCGTACCAGAGAATTTTTGAGCCGTTATCTGGCAGGATAGGAAGGAGTATAAAATGGAAAATTTTATTGTAACCTTTGCCAGAGGTTTTGGAACCGGCGGAAAGGAAATCGCCTCCATGCTGGCAAAAGACCTTGGGATCCACTGTTATGAAAACCGTATCCTGACACTGGCAAGCCAGATGAGCGGACTGGATGAAAAGCTCTTCCTGGATATCAATGAGCGTATCCGGAATAACGGAGGCTTTACAGGATTCCTTAAAGGGCTGCCCAGATCCAGACAGTACATTGCAAGAAATGAAAAATTTGTTTCCGACGACCGGTTGTTTGAGTATCAGTCACAGATCATCAGAAACCTGGCAGATCAGGAATCCTGTGTGATCGTCGGAAAATGTGCGGATTATGTCTTAAAGGGCAGAAAAAATGTGGTAAGTATCTATATCGAAGCGCCGCGTGCCTTCTGTCTGGAGCGGACCATGCAGAGGATGAAGGTATCCGCAGATGTGGCAGCAGCCACCATTGAGAACACAGATAAGTACAGAGCGGACTATTATAAATATTATACAAAAGGTAATTACTGGACCAATCCCGTTAACTACGATATGACGCTGAACAGTGAAAAAGTCGGAATTGCAGGATGCGTAAAGATGATCGAAGAATATCTGGTAATGAAAGACCTGATCACACGGGATCAGATCTTATCAGAAAAAATGGTAAAAGGGGAGGAAACGAAATGAAGCTGGAAGAAACAGGACTGACATTTGAGGATATCAAGGAAAAAGTAAACAAATACATGATCGAGACTTATGAGAGAATGGATTTTCTGGCAGAAAGTGCAAAAGATCAGTATATCTACAATGAAAAAGGAGAAAAATATCTGGATTTTTATGCAGGTATCGCAGTAAACTCCGCAGGAAGCTGCAATGAGAAGGTAGTAAAAGCGGTGGTAGACCAGGCGCAGACACTGATGCATACCTTCAACTATCCGTACACCATTCCCCAGGCTCTTCTTGCTGAAAAGGTCTGCACAACCATCGGAATGGATAAGATCTTTTTCCAGAACTCCGGTACAGAGGCAAATGAGGCCATGATCAAAATGGCAAGAAAATACGGAATCGAAAAATATGGTCCGAACCGTTATCATATCGTAACTGCAAAGATGGGATTCCATGGAAGAACCTTTGGTGCCATGTCTGCTACCGGACAGCCGGGAAACGGATGCCAGGTTGGTTTCGGCCCTATGACTTACGGATTTTCCTACGCACCGTACAATGATCTTGAGGCTTTTAAAGACGCCTGCACGGAAAATACTATTGCCATTATGATAGAGCCTGTACAGGGCGAGGGCGGTGTCCATCCGGCAACCATGGAATTTATGAAGGGACTCCGGGAATTTTGTGATGAGAACGATATGCTCCTTCTTATTGATGAGGTTCAGACGGGCTGGTGCAGAACCGGTAAGGTGATGAGCTATATGAATTATGGGATCAAACCGGATATCGTGTCCATGGCAAAAGCACTTGGAGGCGGTATGCCGATCGGCGCGATCTGTGCTACAGAGGAAGTGGCAAAAGCTTTCACACCTGGTTCTCACGGAACAACCTTCGGCGGACATCCGGTTTCCTGTGCTGCAGCGTTGGCCGAGGTTGGTGAACTTCTTGACAGAGATCTGGCTGGCAATGCGGCAAAAATGGGCGCCTATTTCATGAAAAAACTTGCAAAGATCCCTCATGTAAAAGAGGTTCGTGGTCAGGGTCTTCTGGTAGGCGTGGAGTTTGATGATACTATTTCCGGTGTGGATGTAAAGCATGGCTGTCTGGACAGACATCTCCTGATCACTGCCATCGGAGCACATACTATCCGTATGGTACCGCCGCTGATCATTACAGAGGAAGACTGTGATCAGGCGGCTGCCATCATTGAAGAGACAGTAAAAGCACTTTCAGAATAAGCGGAGGAGATGGACAGCATGAAAAGATTTACATTTTCCGTACCGCAGAATATTCTTTTTGGTGAAGGTGTATTAAAGGAGCTTCCCGGGGCAGCCGGGAAGCTTGGCGGAAAACATGGCTTTATCATTTCCGGCCCCACACTGAACAGACTTGGCGTAGTGGGGCAGTGTGAAGAAATCCTTACACAGGCCGGCATTGCAGTCAGCACCTTCTGTGATACAGAAGGAAATCCATCCGTGGAGACTGTGGAACGTGCAGCCGAAGCATTCCGGGCAAGCGGAGCGGATTTTATTGTTGCTCTTGGCGGCGGTTCCCCTATGGATGTGGCAAAAGCCGTAGGCGTTGTGGCGAAATACGGCGGCAGCATCACAGAATATGAAGGTGCGGACAAGGTTCCGGGGGAGATCATCCCACTGATCGCCATTCCCACAACTGCCGGAACCGGTTCAGAGGTTACGGCTTTTTCTGTTATTACCGATCACAAACGAAATTACAAGCTTACAGTATTTTCCTATAAGCTGATCCCGGCTTATGCACTTCTGGATCCGCTGCTTCTCACCTCCGCACCGGCTTCCGTGGCGGCTGCCTGCGGGATCGATGCGCTGATCCACGCAGAGGAATCCTACGTTTCTCTGGACGCATCCCCATTTTCCGAGGCAATGAGCGAAAAAGCAATGGAGCTGATCGGGCGAAGCATCCGCACCTACGTGACAGACCGCAGCAATCTGGAAGCAGCTTCCGATATGCTTGCAGGCTCTCTCTTTGCCGGGATCGCTTTTTCCTGGGCAAGACTTGGAAATATCCATGCCATGAGCCATCCGGTCAGTGCTTTTTTCAATGTGCCTCACGGTGTTGCAAACGGAATCCTGTTTCCGTATATCGTGAAATATAACGAAGAGGCAGCCTTCGGAAAATATCAGAAGATTTATAATTATATTTCCACGGAAAAGAAATGTGAGTCTGAGTTTTCAAAAGGAATGCTGGAACAGGCAGTCCGTGAGCTGAACGCCCAGGTTGGAATCCCGGCAAAATTATCGGACGCAGGGGTTACAGATGAGTATTTTGCGCAGATGACAGAGGATGCCATGAAAAGCGGAAACATTGCGGTAAATCCTCAGAAAACCGTTCGGGAGGATATCCTGGCGCTGTATAAAGAGGCACTGTAAAATAGTATCAGGTAAGGGTGTGACGCCTCTGTAAAAATAAAATCTGTCATCAGTGTACTTGCGTAAATAAAAAAGATATTGGCTTCCCGAAATCAGTAAAAAGCTGTTTTCCGGGGAGCTTTTTTGCAGTGAAAATTATATTATAAACATAAAGATTTATATAACGAACATGTACGGATAAAATATACGATGCTATTGTATAGACAGTAACCAAGCTTACCGCAACAAAGCAAAATACAGAGAAAGAAGAATGCATATGGAGAGCATAGCGGTTAAAAATCTGTACAAAAAATATAAGATCTCACAGCGACAGGAAGGTTTTACCGGAATGGTGAAATACTTATTCCATCCCCAATATAAAGAGAAGGAAGCTGTAAAAGGAATTTCTTTTTCCATACAGCAGGGTGAATGTGTAGCTTTCCTTGGTGCAAACGGGGCAGGAAAATCAACGACTATTAAAATGCTTACAGGGATCATGAAACCGACAGAGGGAAAGATTTCCGTTATGGGAAATGATCCATTCAGGGAACGGCTCATAAATGCCGGGAAGATAGGCGTTGTGTTTGGTCAGAAGACACAACTGTGGTGGGATATTCCGGTAAAAGATTCTTTTGAACTGCTGCATAGTATTTATGAAATCCCGGACAACGTTTATGAAGAAAATCTGGATCTGTTTAAGAAAATTCTGGAACTGGAAGAATTTATGGATCAGCCGGCAAGAAAGCTGTCTCTCGGACAGCGAGTAAGGGCAGATATAGCAGCAGCTCTTTTACATGATCCGCCGGTTTTATTTCTGGATGAACCAACAATAGGGCTGGATGTGGCAGTCAAACAGAAAGTATATCAGTTTTTACAATACATAAATAAAGAAAAAAAGACCACGATTTTGCTGACGAGCCATGATCTGAAAGATATGGAATGGCTGTGCCGGAGACTTATCATTCTGGAAAAAGGAGAAATTTTATTTGATGATGAAATAACAAAAATTTTTGATAATTATCCGGAAGCAGAAACACTGGAAGAAATTATTATTGAAC
>ERZ869979.495-NODE-495-length-12084-cov-3.307237_pt1 | contig 12084 bp, 8 predicted proteins | sample MGYA00521269_ERZ869979 | MGnify/ENA primary metagenome ERZ869979 (study PRJEB32232, sample SAMN07284974) | human gut metagenome | biome: human-associated habitat; material: feces | host: Homo sapiens | place: Tanzania | collected 2014-04-05 ... | reverse complement strand
TTCTGCTCTAGAGCTTGTTTGAAAAATGCTTTCTGTAATCTGCACGCTCTAGTATACCCTCGGAATCTTTTTTAGGCAAAGACTCCAAGAGTACATTTTCAAGATATAGCATATATTTTTATTTTCAGAATACACTTTAATAAATAGTAATCGGAAGGACTGTTTTTTTTGAGTGCAAAAACCAAAATTGTTGTTGTAAAAGCAAAAGAACTTATCTATACTGCATTGTTTGTCTGCCTGGGTATCATACTGATCCTTCTTTTGATCTTTATGTTTGCTCCGGAAGAAAAAAGTACAAAAACAAGTGCAGGTGTTTACACACCCGGAGTCTATACTTCTACCATCGCACTTGGTGATAATACATTAGATGTTGCCGTTTCGGTCGATGCCGATCACATTACCTCCGTCAGCTTAAATCATCTTTCGGACAGTGTCAGTGCCATGTACCCGCTCCTTGAGCCATCACTTGAAGAAATCAATGCTCAGCTTGAAAATATTTCTTCAATCGATGATCTGAAATTAAATTCAGAAAACAAATATACGGGACTGATTCTCCAGCAGGCAATTAAAAATGCGCTTTCCAAAGCAAAATCCTGACAAAGCAGCATTTTAAAACGAAAAAACTTTACAGCCCCAGCTTATCCTTTAACTCGTCCAGTTCGCTCATCCAGACTGCTGAACTTGCATCACTCGGCATTCGCAAATCTCCTCTCGGTGAAACCGCAATCGAACCAACCTTTGGGCCATCCGGGAGGCAGGATCTCTTAAAATGCTGTGCAAAGAAACGCCAGCAGAATGTACGAAGCCATTTATAACAGGTGGCTGCATCATATTCTTCTCCAAATGCCTGGCGGGTCAGACGGAAAATCTTTTCCGGATGGAAGCCAAAACGAAGCATATAGTATAAGAAGAAATCATGCAGTTCGTAAGGTCCTACCAAATCTTCTGTTTTCTGTGAGATCACACCATCTACCGGTGGAAGCAGTTCCGGACTTACCGGAGTATCTAAAATATCAAGAAGTACTTCTTTTAACTCCTGCTCTTTGCTTGTATCTGCGTAATACCGTACCAGATGTCTTACAAGAGTCTTTGGTACAGAAGCATTCACTGCATACATGGACATATGATCCCCATTATAGGTCGCCCAGCCAAGTGCAAGCTCGGACATATCTCCGGTTCCAATTACCATTCCGTTCGTCTGATTTGCGATATCCATCAGAATCTGGGTTCTTTCACGTGCCTGTGAATTCTCATAGGTTACATCGTGATTCTCCGGATCATGGCCGATATCTGAAAAATGCTGTTCTACCGCTTTATTAATACGTATTTCTCTTAAACTTGCTCCAAGCTTCTTTGTGAGCGTTACCGCATTCGAATAGGTTCTGTCTGTTGTCCCGAAACAAGGCATCGTCACACAGACAATGTTCGCTCTTGGAATATTCAGCATATCAAATGCCCGCGCTGTCACTAATACCGCAAGTGTTGAATCGAGGCCTCCGCTGATTCCGACAACCGCAGACTGGCAATGTGTATGCGCAAGACGCTTTTTCAGTCCCATTGCCTGGATCGTAAGAATCTCATCACATCGTCTTTCTCTGTCTGCTTTATTTGAAGGAATAAATGGTGTGCGTTCAAATGCCCGGCTAATCTGGGTTCTTTCTTCTTTTAATCTAAAATATACTCTCTCATACTTCTTATCTGCGCCCTCAGTTACAAAAGTAGTCATCCTTCTTCTATCTGCCTCTAATCTTTGCAGATCGATCTCTGTCTCAATATAACTGTTCTGGAATCTTCTTGATTCTTTTAAAATAGAGCCATACTCTGCGATCATGTTATGTCCGCTGTATACTAAATCCTGTGTAGACTCTCCTTCGCCGGCACAAGAATAAAGGTAGGCACAGACAAGCCGCGCAGACTGCTGTGAAACAAGATTACGACGGTACGTATCCTTTGTCGTTGTCTCATCACTGGCTGACGGATTACAGATTACCGTTGCACCAGCTAATGCATGATGTGTAGATGGCGGCAGCGGAGACCATAAATCTTCACAGATTTCACAGCCAATCACTAATTCCTCCATATTCTCACAGCAAAATAAAAGATTCATCCCAAAAGGTACATCCTTTCCGCCAAGACGAATCATCTTTACCTCTTCTTCTCCCGGAGCAAAGTGTCTTGCCTCATAAAACTCCGAATAATTCGGCAGATAATGCTTCGGTACTACCCCTAAGATCTTCCCTCCCTGTACAAATACCGCACAATTATAAAGCTTATGATTCACTGTTAACGGAAGACCCAGAACAGTAACCATATCCTGCCCCTTTGTCTCCTCTAAAATAACAAAAAGCTGTTTCTTTGCTTCATCTAGTAATGTCTTCTGTAAAAACAGATCATTACATGTATATGCAGTAAGCACAAGTTCTGGAAAAACTAAAAGCTTCACTCCATTCTTATCTGCCTTTTTCATTACTTCCATTATCTTTTCTTTATTGTGAATCGGATTGGCAACTTCCACATCGACAGATGCCACTCCGACTTTTAAAAAGCCGTCTTTCATAAAAACCTCCAAAAATACAAAATGGGAATCCTAAGTACCTTAGTCTTCCCATTATTGTAATCAATTATTTATCTTTTGGCAACAAACAGTATACGAAAAATGTGTATATCACAAAAATTGTGACAACATCTTCATAAAAAGCTTACTCAAGGAAATCCTTAAGCTTTCTGCTTCTGCTTGGATGACGAAGCTTACGAAGCGCCTTCGCCTCAATCTGTCTGATACGCTCTCTTGTTACGTTAAATTCCTTACCAACTTCCTCAAGAGTTCTTGTCTTGCCATCATCAAGACCAAAACGAAGCTTGATTACATTACGTTCTCTTTCTGTAAGAGAAGCCATCGCTTCTTCAAGCTCTTCCTTCAACATGGAGAAGGATGCGGAATCAACTGGCGAAAGGAGAGACTCATCTTCAATGAAGTCACCTAACTGGCTGTCCTCTTCTTCACCAATCGGTGTGTCTAAAGATACCGGATCTCTTGATGTCTTTAAAATCTCATCAATCTTGGCAACCGGCATATTCATCTTCTTAGCAATCTCTTCATTCGTAGGTTCTCTTCCGAGCTCCTGAAGTAACATTCTTGAAGTACGAAGAGTTTTATTAATCGTCTCTACCATATGTACCGGTACACGAATGGTCTTCGCTGTATCAGCGATACCTCTTGTTATCGCCTGACGAATCCACCAGGTAGAATATGTACTGAACTTATTCCCCTTCTTATAATCAAACTTCTCAACGGCCTTCATCAGACCCATATTCCCTTCCTGAATCAGGTCAAGGAAAGACATTCCTCTTCCTACATACTTCTTAGCAATGCTGACAACCAGTCGAAGGTTCGCCTCGATCAGCTGCTTTCTCGCCTGCTCATCACCTTTCTCGATACGCTGCGCCAGAAAAACTTCTTCTTCCGCAGTAAGCAAAGGAATATTACCAATCTCTTTTAAATACATACGAACTGGATCCTCTAAGCTTACACCTTCAAGAATATCCGCATCGTCAATAATCTCTACTTCCTCTGCATCATCGTCTATAAAATTATCATCGTTATCTTCATCTTCGTTGGTATTTAAAACATCAACACCCTGTTTTTCAAAATAATCAAGAATCCACTCAAACTTCTCAGGAGTTAATTCGATGTTCTTAAACGCATCATTAACTTCCTTATATTCTAACACATTCTTATTCTTCTGTGCCTGCTTAAGAAGCTTCTCCATAATATTCGAAAAAACTAATCTTGTATCTTCCATTCTGTTCTCCCAACTCTACTATACCAATCTAACTGCTGTACCATATACTAACACTTCAGCAGCCCCCTGCATCACTTCACTGGATGAATAGCGAACACAGATTACTGCATCTGCTCCCATCTGCTGTGCATTCTTCACCATCTTATCTGTTGCAAGCTTTCTGGCTTTCTCCATCATCTCCGTATACGAAGTCAGTTCTCCACCCACTAAAGTCTTTAAACTGTTCATGATATCCTTCCCTGCATGAACAGTCTGGATCGAAGAACCTTCCACAATCCCCAACGGCTCAACATTCCTTCCTGCAATCTGTTCTGTAGTAACTAATAACATAGCTCCACCTCCATTGCGAGTAGCGGCACTCAACCTATTATAATCTCATGTTATCAACATAATACCCCAAAAAAAAAGGCTTGTCAATAAAAAGTGAGCAAAAATGAACGAAAAGATCTGAAAACTACAATTTTAGATTTTGATAAAGAAGAATTTCTTCCAATAGTACTTTTTATTCTGTTGTGCTAAACGTTCCATTTTGCCTAATAGTACAGAAACTTCGCAGAAATAAATGCGAAGTTTCTATAGTCAAAATTCCACAGCACAAAAGCCATAAAAAGTAATATTGAAAGAAACCCTTCTTTCCCGTAATTCATCGCCTTGTAGTTTTCAAATCTTTTCTGACTTCTGCAATGCCCTTTTTGTAACAAAATAGATGGGGAAGTTTGTGGTTGTAATCTATAGTTTGTATTACTTTTCTATGTACTTCTTTGCTTCATTTAATGGTAGTAAGCCAATGGGTTCTAGCTGTTTATCCTCAACAATTTTCAAAGTATCTTTGTGCTTCTTTAAAATAATTCTCCATACGTAGGAACAGGTAACTACACGCTTTATACAATCTCTTTATATAATTAATCTAAGAAATATTCCTCGTTTGGAGCCTTTTATTTGCATAAAAATCACAGACTTCTGGACAATCCCCTTCTTCTCCCAGCATAAATAACTAATTTGTTATTTCTTATCAAAAACAAACAGCCGCTGAAACAAAATTTTATGCTGAATTGTAAGAAAACTATGGTAAAGAAAAAAGAATGGTGATAAGTATTGCATTTTGTGACTTTGCGCTGTGGAATTTTGACTCTGAAAACTTCGGACTCATTTTTCCGAAGTTTTCGTTTTTTGAGGCAAAATGAAGCGTTTAGCGCAACGGAACAAAATCTAACTTATAACCATTCTTTTTTCTTAGAAGACCCCGTACAAGTCAGCTCAATATCTTCTACTAAAGCGGCGTCTGTGTCCCCAGCAAATTATTATTTAATAACCAGGTTTACGATTCTTCCCGGTACATAGATTTCTTTGCGGATTGTTCCATTGACTTTATCCCCAAGTGCTTCTTTTGCTTTTGCGAGGATTTCGTCTTTATCTCCATCTGGATTAATGGCGATTGTACATTTGGTCTTTCCGTTAATCTGTACTGGAATTTCGATTTCATCGTCTTTCATAGCTTCCTCATCGTATTCTGGCCATGTTGCGTGGAATACAGAATCGGTATGTCCAAACTGTTCCCAGAGTTCTTCGGAAACGTGTGGAGCAAATGGTGCTAATAAGATAATGTATGTTTCTAATGTTTCTTTATCTACACCGCCTTTTTTCGACAGTTCCATCAGTTTATTGTTGTATTCCATAAATCCACTGATTACTGTATTTAAGCTGAAAGTATTCAGACGGTTTGTGATATCATGAACAAGTTTATGACGTACTTTGATTAATTCCGGTGTTGCTTTGATATCTTTATCTTTGTTATCAAGGGCAAGTTTCCAGAAACGTTTCAGGAAACGGTTTACACCTTCGATTCCTTTGTCATCCCATTCGGAATCAAGTTCTGGTGGTCCTACGAAGAGTTCGTAAATTCTTAAGGAGTCACATCCGTAATCTCTTACAAGATCATCTGGCGATACGACATTTCCTTTGGATTTACTCATCTTGATACCGTTTTTACCAGTAATCATTCCCTGGTTGAAGAGCTTCTTGAATGGCTCGTCAAAGTCGATTACTCCGATATCATTAAGGAACTTTGTATAGAATCTGGAGTATAACAGATGTAATACGGCATGTTCTACACCACCAATATACATATCGACCGGAAGGTATTTATCTGCTTTTTCTCTGTTTACTAATTCTTCATTATTCTTGCTGTCAATATAACGTAAGAAATACCAGGAAGATCCTGCCCACTGAGGCATGGTGTTTGTTTCTCTCTTTGCCGGAGCGCCACAGCATGGACATGTTGTATTTACCCATTCTGTAATGTCAGCAAGTGGAGATTCTCCTGTACCTGTTGGCTGGTATTTTTCTACCTCTGGTAAAAGTAATGGAAGGTCTTCTTCTGGAACCGGTACTGCACCACACTTTGGACAGTGTACAATCGGAATTGGCTCACCCCAGTAACGCTGACGGCTGAATACCCAGTCACGAAGCTTGTAGTTTACTGTTTTCTTTCCGATTCCCATCTTCTCGATCATAAGAGGAGCTTCTTTTTTGAGGACAGAGGATTCCATTCCGTTCCACTCGCCGGAATTGATCATTGTTCCTGCTGCTTCGGTATAAGCTTCCGTCATATTTTCGATTTCTTTTCCGTCTTTGGCAATTACCTGAATAATTGGAATATTGAACTTTGTAGCGAACTCAAAGTCACGATCATCATGGGCAGGTACGCACATGATTGCTCCGGTACCGTAATCAGCAAGTACATAATCAGATAACCAGATTGGTACTTTTGCTCCATTTAATGGGTTGATCGCATAAGAGCCTGTAAATACTCCTGTTTTTTCTTTATCCTGAAGACGGTCTACATTCGACTTCATAGAAGCGTTAAAGATGTATTTCTCTACGTCTTCTCTTGTTTCATCTGTAGCAAGTTCTTTAGCCATGGCATGTTCTGGAGCTAATACCATAAACGTTGCTCCATGAAGAGTATCTGGTCTTGTTGTATATACGGTAATCTTTTCATCTTTTCCTTCTACAGGGAAATCTACTTCTGCACCGTAACTCTTACCGATCCATTCTGTCTGCATCTTTTTAACTTTTTCCGGCCAGTCAAGCTTATCAAGGTCATTTAAAAGACGGTCTGCATACTTTGTAATACGAAGCATCCACTGTTTTAAGTTCTTCTTTGTTACCGGAGAACCACAACGCTCACAGCATCCGTCTACTACTTCTTCATTTGCAAGACCTGTCTTACAGGAAGGACACCAGTTAATTGGCATCTCTTTTTCATAAGCAAGACCTGCTTTGAACATTTTTACGAAAATCCACTGTGTCCATTTATAAAAGTTTGGATCTGTTGTATTTACTTCCATATCCCAGTCATAAATTGCAGCGATTTCATTGATCTGTCTTTTGATATTCTTAATGTTGGATGCTGTTGTAATCTTAGGGTGTGTTCCCATCTTGATCGCATAGTTCTCTGCTGGAAGACCAAATGCATCCCATCCCATTGGATGAATCAGATAATATCCCTGAAGCATTTTGTAACGGCTCCATACATCACTGATTACATATCCTCTCCAATGTCCTACATGAAGTCCACTTCCTGATGGATATGGGAACATATCAAGACAATAGTATTTCGGTTTCTTTCCATCATTTACGTTAATCGGGTTCTCTTCCCATTTCTGGCGCCATTTCTGCTCAACGGCTCTATGGTTATAAGGTTCTGCCATAGGTTTTTCCTCCTGCATCATAAAATATAATATAATTATATCCAATTCCTTCTGCTCTTATCTTAATCTTATCTTAATCTTAACAAAAGGGTGGATGATAGTTAGCTACTTCTGTGTTTTGATCTGCGTACTGTCCTTTTCCGGTACTTTCACTTCTGTTGTTGTATTCACCGGCTTTTTGCCAACTTTAAACTTAAAAGTCTTCGTTACGCTTACGGCTGTATATGGGTCTGTAATCGTACAGCTTACTTTATATGTCCCAGCCTTTTTTGTATTTACACTTCCTTTTACACTTAACGTCTGAAGCAAAGCGGATGCGGATGCATACGGTGAACTTACTTTTAACACATCTTTTATATCAAATGTACTTCCGTAAGCAATCGTTCTTTGTCCTTTTTTCTTTAATGTCAGCTTTGGACGATATGGATTGCGTGTATCCGGATCGGTTGGATCCCACCATGCTTTACGCTTTGTTGATACCTTTACTTTAGGGCGTGCCGGTTTCTTTAAGGTACGGCTCTCGCCTATAACAACCTTTGTTCCAATCCTGCAGTTATCATATATCCACTTTGCATCAGTAACAGCCAGACGGATACATCCTGCCGATGCCTGCACCCCTAACTTATTATATTCCTTCGTGGATACCTTACTCTTATTCACACTATAATACGGTACAGAATGGAATAAATAAGGACCATGTATTCTTGTACTGTACTGTCCATATACACCATGTATCAATGCACGCCACTTATACTTCGCTGTTGTGTTATATGTACCGCTTATCGTTCTGTAATTCTTTCCTGTAGAACAATACATTGCTTTTACAAGCTTACCAGTTCTTGAATCTGTTACATTCACGAGATTTGTCTTTCGATTTACATAAATAGTATATTTACTTGCAGCCTGCGCATCAATCGTATTAAATCGAAAGAATGCAAATGCAAACATAAGCATCGCTGTCAGTAAAAATATTCTTTTTTGCTTGTTTTTTTGCTTGTTTCTTTGCTTCATCTCTTCTCCTTCCTCTCATTATGAAATCTTTCTATTCAGGTAATTACGCAAAACTCCATTTTTATTATATAATCTTTCTGGTTTTTGTAAAGAAGAAGTTTGTAAATTTGTAAATTTGCCCTGTACGTTCTTCTATGTTATAATACAAAACATAGCAAATATATGTTTTATATGTTAAAGGAGGCTCACTATGATTGAATTTAACCATTTTAATTTTAATGTTTTAGACCTTGAAAAAAGTATTGCTTTTTATAAGGAAGCAATCGGTCTTTCCGTTGTCCGCGAAAAAGATTCCAGTGATGGCAGTTTCAAAATCGTCTATCTCGGTGACGGCCGAACAGGCTTCAACCTAGAACTTACATGGATGAGAGACAGAAAGGAACCTTATAACCTTGGCGATGAAGAATTCCATCTCGCATTTAAAACAGATGACTATGATGCATTCCACAAGAAGCATGAAGAGATGGGCTGTATCTGCTACGAAAACCCTTCTATGGGAATTTACTTTATTAATGACCCTGACGGATACTGGATCGAAATTGTTCCTGTAAGATAGGAGTTTCATCCGATAATAGGATATACTTATGAATTATAATGAACCATCTATAAAAAAGAAAAGAGAAGAAGTATTCTCCAAAAAGAAGCGAAAGCAGACTACTGCTTCTACAATTGTTTTTCGAATTGTTTTGATTTTGATCTGCGCTGTAATCGTCAGTGGAGCCGGCTTACTATACGGCTCCTTTCGAGGAATCATTGCCAGTGCACCAAAAGACTTTTCTCTTGCACCAAAGTATTCTGCTACCATTGTTTACGATGATGACAATAAGCAAGTGCAGCAGCTTTCTGATTATTCTTCTAACAGAATTCCTGTTGCCTATGAACAGATTCCCGATAATTTAAAGAATGCATTTATCTCTATTGAAGATGAACGTTTTTACGAGCATGATGGCATTGATTTCAAGGGAATCCTTCGTGCTTTGTGGACAGATATCCAAAACGGATCTACTTCACAGGGTGCCAGTACTCTTACCCAGCAGCTCATTAAGAATAATGTATTTGAAGCTGGCGGAGAGACTAATATTATCGCAAAAGTGAAGAGAAAGATTCAGGAACAATATCTTGCTATAATCGCTGAAAAAAAGTACAACAAAGAAGACATTCTGACCAATTACCTGAACACAATTAATCTTGGTAAGGGAAATCTTGGAGTGGAAGCCGCTTCAAAGTATTATTTTGGCAAGTCTGTAAATGAACTTACGTTGTCAGAATGTGCTGTATTAGCTGGCATCACAAAGAATCCAACTTTCTTAAACCCTGTTGATTATCCGGAAGATAATGATGCCAGACGTAAACTGATCCTGAAAAAAATGTACCAGTTAAACTACATTTCAGATAAGGAGTATCAATCTGCTCTTGAAGATAAAGTATATGCAAGAATTGCGAATAAAACAGCACAAGGACGAAAGAATTCTGTATATTCCTATTTTACAGATGCTGTAATCACTAAAGTAGTTTCTGATCTACAGGAACAAAAAGGATATACACAGTCTCAGGCTTATCAGCTTGTTTATCGTGGAGGACTTCGCATTTATTCCACACAAAATACCAAGCTGCAAAAGATTGCTGATTCTGTAATTAACAATCCTGATAATTATCCGGTAGACACAAAGTTTTCCCTGGAGTATAAACTTCAAGTTACACATGAAGACGGCACTACGAGTACTTATACAGAATCCAATGTGGCTGCCTATTTCCGTAAGAAGAAAAAGGACCCAGGTTATAAAACAATTTATAATTCCAAAAAAGAAATGAAGGCTGCCGTAAAGGCATTTAGAAAGTCTGTCATAAAAAAAGGAGATACAAAGAAGTCGCAATCCATACACTATTCTATGGAACCGCAGCTTTCTTATTCTTTAATCGACCAGAAAACCGGTCAGGTAAAAGTTCTCGTAGGGGGACGTGGTCAGAAACAAGATGATCTTGCCTTAAACAGGGCAACTTCTGTAAAGCGCCAGCCAGGATCTACTTTTAAGATTTTATCGACATATGCCCCTGGCATTGATACCGGAAGTATGACACTTGCAACCGTATTCGATGATGCACCTTACCGCTATGAAAATGGTCAGAAAGTTACGAACTATGTACCTACCAGCTACAAGGGACTCACGACACTTCGTGATGCCATTATCGATTCTAATAACATTGTAGCTGTAAAAGCAATCACAACGCTTACCCCACAGGTTGGATTTGACTTTCTTCAAAAGCTTGGATTTACAACGTTAGTAAATAATCGTGTAAATACAAACGGTGCTTATGAAAGTGATGTGAACCAGTCACTCTCTCTTGGAGGAATCACCGATGGCGTAACGAATGTTGAACTGACTGCTGCCTATGCTGCAATTGCTAATCAGGGAACTTATAACAAACCTGTTCTTTACACTACAGTAAAAGACAGTAATGGTAATGTTCTCCTCAGCAATAAAACTTCTTCCCGAAAGGTAATGAAAAAGTCTACTGCATGGCTTCTTACAAATGCCATGGAAGATGTTATAGAGAAGGGAACCGGAAAAGAAGCTCAGCTCGATTCTGATATGGCAGCCGCCGGAAAGACCGGTACTACATCTAATAACTACGATTACTGGTTTTGCGGATATACCCCTTACTACACAGCTTCTGTGTGGACCGGGTACGACTACAATACTTCGTTCGATAATGATAAAGATTATCACAAAGTAATCTGGAAAAAGATTATGGACCGTATCATCAAAGAAACGAAACAGTCTGTAAAAAGCTTTCCTGCATGCAAAAGCATTAAAAAGGCTTCTATCTGTATTAAATCAGGTAAAAAGCCTCTTCCTGATATATGTGCAAAAGATCCTCAAAAGTCCATGGTTCGTACAGAATACTTTGCACCCGGCACTGTACCAAAAGACAGTTGTGATGCACATATTGCTGTCACCTTCTGTTCTAAATCTCATTTAGTTGCACAGAAGTTCTGTCCTGAAAAGTTCCGATATACTAAGATTTTCCGCGTAAGGCCAAAACATTCTACCGGTAAAACAGAGGATGAACCTTACTTCCTGAATATTGATATTAACAAAAATAAATGTAATATCCACACCAATGAATGGTATTTAAAGAAGCAGGAAAAGAAAAAGAAAAAACAGGAAGATAAATTAAAAAAACAGCAGGAACAGCAGAACGGCAATAATACTATCACCACTCCAGATGATATAAGCAATCAGATTAAAAAAATACTTAATCAATAATTTCACAACACTCAAGAACACCTTGGTATTTTTGCTGTAAGATGCGTGTCAAACAACGCAAAAAAATATCCTATCCGGTATTTTTATTATCCGGATAGGATATTTTTTTATTCTTTCAACATTTTTATTTTCATTTTTTCCAACAAAATATCTCTTTTTTTACTACTCGCTTTTCCACTTAAAAAGTTAAACTTGAATTAGTTTTGAAAATCCTTTTTTTGGTTTGTTTCGTATTGGTATTCTTTTCCTGTAAACAATATAATTATATTATGTATTTCGTATGATGAT
>ERZ869979.492-NODE-492-length-12119-cov-3.625893_pt1 | contig 12119 bp, 10 predicted proteins | sample MGYA00521269_ERZ869979 | MGnify/ENA primary metagenome ERZ869979 (study PRJEB32232, sample SAMN07284974) | human gut metagenome | biome: human-associated habitat; material: feces | host: Homo sapiens | place: Tanzania | collected 2014-04-05 ... | reverse complement strand
ATTGTATGAAGAGCACAACGAACAATATAAAATATCCAATAGCAAATGAAAACCATACAAAATTTATTATACTACAAAGAGCAGGCAAAATACTAGTAGGAGAAATAAAAAAAAGAAACTTTTGGCAGAATAACAAATAAATTCATGAAAGTTTTAGATTTGAAGCGAGTTTTTTAATTGATTTTTTAACAAGCTATTCGTATAATAGAGAGGACAGAATGAGGAGGAATAAGATGGACCAAAATCAAAACCGTAATCAGGATCCGAATAATAATAAGGGTCCCAAGAATAAACAATCCCTTCTGGTACTTTTAATCTGTATTATGGTCAGTCTGTTTGGAATGAATATGCTGTCCAGAATGACAAGTAATGTATCCAGCGAAATTTCCTATAGTAAGTTTATCCAACTGCTTGATAATGGTCAGGTAGAAAGTGTAGTGATAAACTCTGATAATTTGAAAGTAACGTTGAAAAACGGTGGGAAACTAGGGAATGACACAAAAACCGTTATTGCCACGGAAGATGAAAATGAGTTGACAAAACGACTGGATGAGGCAAATGTAGAGTTCAAACGTGAAAAACCAAACATGGCAGGAGAACTCTTATATGCAATTTTAAGTTTTGTTGTGCCGGTTGTACTAATGTTTGCACTGATTTCATTATTCTTCCGCCGTATGAATAAAGGCGGTGGTATGATGGGCGGTGTCGGCAAGAGCAAGGCAAAAGCTTATGTACAAAAAGAAACAGGAGTTACATTTAAAGATGTGGCTGGTCAGGATGAAGCAAAAGAATCCTTGCAGGAAGTCGTTGATTTCCTGCATAATCCCGGAAAATATACCGAGATTGGTGCGAAGCTTCCAAAGGGTGCACTACTGGTCGGACCTCCGGGAACCGGTAAAACCTTGCTTGCAAAGGCAGTTGCCGGAGAAGCGCATGTACCGTTTTTCTCATTGTCCGGTTCAGACTTTGTGGAAATGTTTGTCGGTGTCGGTGCATCACGAGTACGTGATTTATTTGAAGAAGCAAAGAAAAATGCACCTTGTATTATTTTTATCGACGAGGTAGATGCGATTGGTAAAACAAGGGATTCCCGTTTCGGAGGCAATGATGAAAGGGAACAGACTTTAAATCAGTTGTTAGCAGAAATGGATGGATTTGATACTTCTAAGGGTCTTTTGATTCTTGCTGCGACAAACCGTCCGGAAGTCTTAGACCCTGCACTGCTTCGTCCGGGACGTTTTGACAGACGTGTCATTGTAGACCGTCCGGATTTAAAAGGACGTGTCAGCATCTTAAAAGTACATGCGAAAAATGTATCTTTGGATGAAACCGTTGATTTAGAGGGAATTGCACTTGCAACTTCAGGAGCAGTTGGCTCTGACCTTGCAAATATGATTAATGAAGCTGCCATTCTTGCTGTAAAAAATGGAAGAAAAGCGGTTTCGCAAAAAGACTTATTAGAAGCCGTTGAGGTTGTATTAGTTGGTAAAGAAAAGAAAGACCGTATTTTAAGCATGGAAGAGAGAAGAATCGTTTCTTACCATGAAGTCGGACATGCACTGGTCAGCGCTCTCCAGAAAGATTCTGAGCCAGTACAGAAGATTACGATTGTGCCGCGTACGATGGGCGCACTTGGCTATGTAATGCATGTTCCGGAAGAAGAGAAATACTTAAATACCAAAAAAGAACTCGAAGCAATGCTGGTTGGTTATCTTGGCGGACGTGCAGCGGAAGAAATTGTATTTGATACCGTTACAACCGGTGCAGCAAACGATATCGAGCAGGCAACCAAAGTGGCAAGAGCTATGATTACCCAGTATGGTATGTCAGAACGCTTTGGTCTGATGGGACTTGCGGAAACGCAGAGCCAGTATCTCGATGGCAGAGCAGTGATGAACTGTGGAGATTCTACAGCAACGGAAATTGACCATGAAGTTATGAAACTGTTAAAACATTCCTACGATGAAGCAAAACGGCTTTTAAGCGAAAACCGAGAAGCGCTTGATAAGATTGCCGAATTCTTGATTGAAAGAGAAACGATTACCGGAAAAGAATTTATGAAGATTTTCCGTGAAATCAAAGGAGAAAGCGATCCAAAAGAAGAGCCGCGTATCGTAGAAAATAAAGTAGAAGAAAAGGAAACACCAAAAGTAGTACTAGATAAAAAAGAATTGGAAGATTAAAGAAATAGAGAAGCTATCGCAGGAATGTGATAGCTTCTTTCAATATAGGGAGAAAGGATGGGAAAAAATTGTTTTGTATTGAAGAGGAATTAAAGAAGCTCCCGGGAAAACCAGGGGTTTATATTATGCATGATGCAGAGGATACGATTATCTATGTTGGAAAGGCAATCAGTTTAAAAAACCGTGTTCGGCAGTACTTTCAAAGCAGTCGAAACCTGGGGATAAAAAAAGAACAGATGGTGGAACAGATTGCAAGATTTGAATACATTGTAACAGATTCAGAGTTAGAAGCACTGGTATTGGAATGTAATTTAATTAAAGAACACAGACCAAAGTATAATACCATGTTAAAGGATGATAAGACCTATCCGTTTATCAAAATAACTTTGCAGGAAGAATATCCGAGGATTCAGATTGTCCGGCAGATGAAGAAAGATAAGGCAAAGTATTATGGACCGTATACCAGTGGTCTTGCGGTAAAAGATGTGGTGGAGCTTGTAACAAAACTATACCATCTAAGAACCTGCAACCGAAATCTGCCAAAGGATATCAAAAAAGAAAGACCTTGTCTGTATTATCAGATTCATCAGTGTGAGGCACCTTGTCAGGGATATATTTCAAAAGAGGAGTATCATAAAAAAGTGGAACAGCTGATTTCATTTTTGAATGGCAGTCACAAAGAAATTTTAAAAGAACTGGAACAAAAGATGTTAAGTGCGTCCGAAGAACTGCGTTTTGAAGATGCAGCACAGTATCGTGATTTGATAGAGAGCGTAAAAAAGATTGCAGAGCGTCAGAAAATCACAGACCAGCACGGAGAAGATAAAGATGTGATTGCAGTGGCACAGGAAAATGACGATGTAGTAGCTCAGGTATTTTTTATCCGTGGAGGAAAAATGATTGGAAGAGACCATTTCTTTTTACACACGGCAGGAGAAGGAAAAACAGCGGTTTTATCGAGTTTTATCAAACAGTTTTATGCGGGGACTGCAATGATTCCAAAGGAAATTATGATTGAGAGCGAGATCGAGGACCGTGAAATAATCGAAACCTGGCTTTCAAATCGCAGAGGAACAAAGGTACAGATTCGTGTGCCGAAGAAAGGAACAAAAGAAAAATTAGTAGAACTTGCAAAAAATAATGCCAAGCTGGTGCTTGAGAAAGATAAAGAACGGTTAAAGCGGGAAGAAGGACGGACCATCGGGGCAGTAAAAGAAATCAGTAAGCTTTTAAATCTTTCAAGTGCACAGAGGATGGAGGCTTATGACATTTCCAATATCAGTGGATTTCAGTCGGTTGGTTCAATGGTTGTGTATGAAAACGGAAAACCAAAGCGGAGTGATTATCGAAAATTTCGGATAAAAACGGTGGAAGGTCCAAATGATTATGCAAGTATGGAAGAGGTGCTGACAAGACGATTTGAACATGGAATGGAAGAAAAACAACAGCAGAAAGAAAAAAAACAGGAAGAACAGTATGGAAGCTTTACAAGATTTCCGGATTTAATTCTAATGGATGGAGGAAAAGGACAAGTTCATTCTGCTTTGTCCGTGCTTGAAAAATTAAAACTTGAGATTCCGGTTTGTGGAATGGTAAAGGATGATAAACACAGAACCAGAGGTCTTTATTATAAAAATCAGGAAATTCCGATTGAAAAAGACAGTGAAGCGTTTCGATTGATTACAAGAATCCAGGATGAAGCACACCGGTTTGCAATTGAATATCATCGTTCTTTGAGAAGTAAAAATCAGATTCATTCTGTGCTTGATGAGATTGCAGGGATTGGTCCGGCAAGAAGAAAAGCTTTGATGAAACATTTTATGGGGGTGGAAAAAATAAAAGAGGCAACAGTGGAAGAATTGGCTGAAGTTTCTTCGATGAATGAAAAATCGGCGCAGGCAGTGTATGACTTTTTTCATAAAACAAATGCGTGAAGTTTAAGTTAAACATTTGTAAGACCTGACATACGATTTTGACGGCATAAGTTGACGAATTCTTGATATGGTTGCAGTTGAACTTCTAAACACCTTATGATAAACTATTATCAAAGCGAATGTGCGCAAAAAATAGTTTATCATAAGGTTGCGTTCAGGGAAAACAAGGAGGCCTAAAAAGTGAAAGGTGTACAATTAAGCAAAATGGTGCAGGAATTAAATCTGCATAATAAAACACCGGATGTGGATATCTCAAAAAAGAGGATTACCCTGCCGGATATTAACCGTCCAGCGTTACAGCTGACCGGATATCTGGAACATTTTGAAAATGAAAGAGTTCAGATTATCGGATATGTAGAATACACATATCTTCTGCATTTATCCAGAGAAAAAAAGATAGAAGCATTTGAACGTTTTGTAGCAAGTAAAATTCCGTGTGTGATTTTCAGTACAAAGACAGAACCGGATGAAGATATGATTCATCTTGCAATTAAATATGATGTGCCGATTTTTGTAACTGACCAGACAACTTCTACCTTTATGGCAGAGATTATCCGTTGGTTGAATGTAGAGCTTGCACCGTGCATTTCCATTCATGGCGTATTAGTTGATGTATATGGTGAAGGTGTACTGATTATGGGTGAGAGCGGAATCGGTAAGAGTGAAGCTGCACTGGAGTTAATCAAACGTGGTCACCGTCTGGTTAGCGATGATGTTGTAGAAATTCGTCGTGTCAGTGATGCAACCCTGGTTGGTTCGGCACCGGATATCACTCGTCACTTTATTGAACTGCGTGGTATTGGAATTATTGATGTAAAAACTCTGTTTGGTGTAGAAAGTGTAAAAGATACTCAGTCTATTGATTTGGTTATCAAGCTGGAAGAGTGGGATAAAGACAGGGAATATGACCGTCTTGGATTGGAAGAAGAGTATACGGAGTTTTTAGGAAATCGTGTGGTATGCCATTCTCTGCCAATTCGTCCAGGTAGAAATCTGGCGGTTATTGTAGAGTCTGCTGCGGTTAACCACAGACAGAAGAAGATGGGCTATAATGCAGCACAGGAACTGTATCGTCGTGTACAGGAAAATATGTCAAAAAAGAGAAAAGAGGAAGATGAGTAATGGCAAAGTGGTGTTTTGGAATTGACCTTGGTGGTACAACGGTAAAATGTGCATTGTTTCAGACGGATGGAACAGTAGAAGAAAAATGGGAGATTGTAACCCGTACAGAAAATAATGGAGAAGCAATTCTTCCGGATATAGCGGCAACAATTCTTGCAAAAATTGAAGAAAAGAAAATTGATAAGGCAGAAGTTGCAGGTGTTGGAATCGGTGTACCAGGACCGGTAGAGGAAACAGGAGAAATTCCATGCGCCGTAAATCTTCATTGGGGAAGAAAAAATATTGAAAAAGAACTTGGTGATTTAACCGGACTTGCAGTAAAAGCCGGAAATGATGCAAATGTTGCAGCGCTTGGTGAAATGTGGAAAGGTGGCGGACAGGGTGCGAAAAACCTGATTCTGGTCACTTTAGGTACGGGTGTAGGCGGTGGAATCATCGTAAATGAAAAAATTGTAACCGGAGCACACGGAGCAGGCGGTGAAATCGGTCATGCATTTGTAAATCCGGCAGAAACCAAAGCATGCAATTGTGGAAATAAAGGTTGTCTGGAGCAGTATGCTTCTGCAACCGGTATTGCACGTCTTGCAAAAGAAGCGCTGGAAAGTGAAACCGAAGATTCCGTGCTTAGAACTGTAAAAAATATTTCAGCAAAGAGTGTATTCGATGCCTATAAAGAAGGGGATGCACTGGCAGGTAAAATCGTTGATAAATTTGCTGCTTATCTTGGAAATGCACTGGCTGTATTTGCCTGTGTTTCTGACCCTGATGTATTTGTAATCGGTGGTGGGGTATCAAAGGCCGGACAGGTTTTAATCGATGCAGTAGAAAAATATTATAAAGCACATGCATTTACTGCAAGCAAAGAGACTCCGATCAAACTGGCAACACTTGGAAATGATGCTGGAATTTATGGGGCTGCAAAGTTAATTTTAAGTAAAGACAATTAAGAAGATTGCAGTAAAAAATCAGGATGGTAAATAAAAAGACTCTGTTCTCAACTTTTTCGAGAACGGAGTCTTTTTTGTTGTGTTTTTAAATTTTTACAGTTTATTCTTCTTCGTTATCAGTAGTATCTTCGTCGTCATCAGAGGAATAAGAAGAATCAGTATCCTCCTCTTCGTCGTCATCGTCATTATCCGAATAGCTGTAGGAATTTCTTGAACTGTAAGAACTATAGCTTCGGCTGCTGCCTCCACCGCCGTGTTTGGTACAGCGTTTGTTTGGAAGCTCAGTGGTATCAAACAGTTCTGTTACGGTCGGACAGTTGTAAGTTGGAAGCATGCCAGTGTCTTTGCAGACAGTTGCTTCACCAACAGTAGCTGGCTTGTCAAAATCTTTATCTTCAAGATTTTCATGAATCCGGCTCATAATACGATTCCATAAGTCCTGATGATAGGTTCTGTAATTTCCGGTATCCGGAATCTTGGTGTTATCATCATATCCAGACCAGATTGTACAGGTGTAATATGGGGTGAATCCTGCAAACCATACATCATTGTAGGTATCGGTTGTACCGGTTTTACCTGCAACGTGCATATTAGAAAGCTGAAGTCTTGTACCGGTACCCTCGCTTACAACATCCTCCATTGCACTGGTGAGAAGAAAAGCAGTACTTTCTTTGATTACGGAACGTTCGGCAGCAGTATTCTCGATCAGGACATTTCCATTGTGATCCAGAATTTTTGTGTAATAAATTGGCTTGATATAATTTCCGCCATTTGCGATGGCTGCATAGGATGCACACAGTTCAACATTTGTGACACCGCGGGTGATGCCGCCAAGTGCAGTAGCGAGGTTTGCATCGCTCCATACATTGCCATTTGCGTCTTTGTCAGCTTCTGTTCCATGAGCAAGGGTTGTAAAACCGAAATTATCCAGATATTTTAATCCAAGTTCCGGAGTCACTTTTTCCAGACACTTGACGGCTACAACGTTGATGGAATTCTGGATTGCCTTACGGATGGTGGTTTCGCCGCCGTAGCTTCGTGTTGCGTTGTTAACCGGAGAACCGTCCGGATATTCATATGGCTCATCCATAAATGTAGTAGCCAGTGTATCACCTTTTTCATTCAGAGCCGGAGCGTAAGTGGATACAATCTTAAAGGTAGAACCGGGCTGTCTGGTGGTATCCGTGGCACGGTTCAGAGTCAGGCTGGCTGTTTTTTCACCACGGCCTCCGATCAGGGCTTTTACATAACCGGTATGCTGGTCAATAACAGTCATGGAAGACTGCGGCTGAGGTGCAAAGTTTACACGCTCGGAAATAACGGTGCTTCCGTCAGAAAGAATGCTGGCTTTGTACTGGTCTACATACTGCTGGCCCTCTTCCGGAGAATCGAAGAGAAGGTCAAATTCCGGATCCTGATCACGGAAATAAAGCTGAAGCATTTCCTTGCTGTAATTTTTCTGGTTTCCATCTGCATCCTGAACGGTCAGTGCGTAATCCAGTTCATACTGTACATCAGCCGGATAGTTATCCGGATTTGCATATTCTTCATCAAGAATCTGCTGAATGTTGGAATCCAGTGTTGTCATGATCTTCAGGCCGCCACTGTAAAGAAGATTAGTAGCCTGTGTTTTTGTGTAACCTTTGATATTCATAAGGTCGCTGATTACCTGGTTGGTGACCTCGTCCTCAAAATAGGTGTAGACGGTGCTTTCTTCTTCTGTGTTTTCAAGCTGTGCAGCCTGAATACGGGAGTAAACATCATCATTCAGGGCATTGTTATATTCGTCCTGGGAAATATAATTCTGATCCAGCATGTGGTCCAGAACTTCTTTCCGTCTTTTGGCGTTGGCTTTCGGGTTGGTGATCGGATTGAATTTGGTTGGGTTCTGAGTGATACCTGCAAGGGTTGCACATTCAGAAAGATTCAGATCCCATACATCTTTATTGAAATATTTCTTGGAAGCTGCCTGTACGCCGTAGGAACCTGCTCCAAGGTTGATGGTGTTCAGGTAATTTTCAAGAATTACAGATTTATCGTATTTCTTTTCAACCTGTACAGCCAGGTACTGTTCCTGAAACTTACGGGTGAAACGTTCCAGCTGTGTGGACTCATTGGTCCAGTCTGTGAAAACGTTGTTCTTCAGAAGCTGCTGTGTGATGGTACTGGCACCCTCGGAAAAATTACCGGTGGTAATTGCCTTCATTCCGGCACGCGCAATACCGCGGACATCAATACCGTTATGTTCATAAAAACGTTCATCCTCAATGGCTACCACTGCATGTTGCAGACTGACCGGGATCTGGTCCAGGGAGACCGGAAGACGGTTGGATGTAGGGGCTGAAAGCTGTCGGATCTGTGTTCCCTGGTCATCATACAGGAAGGTTGCATATCCGAGAGGTGAAATATCCACATTGTTGACATCAGGTGCTCCGGCGATCACGCCCCGGAAGGAGCCGATACCAAGGCAGACAACCATGACGCAGGCTGCGATCAGAGCTGTAAATAAAACCCGGATAAACGAAACATGTGCTCTTTTTTCCAGCATGGAAGTACGGGAGATCAGAGCATTCCGCTTCTTGGAAGTGGATCTTTTTCCGTAGTTCATAATATTCCTCCTTTATAATCCGTTCTATTATATCAAATATAGAATGCCAAATAAACCCTTAAAAAAAATTTCACAATTCGTGATATCTTATACATTGTGCAATGAAGATAATTATTATACAATAAAGAAAACTCTGCCTGAAACAGAGGGATTGGATATAGATAACGGAGGCGTAAACCATGCTGGAACATTATAAAACCATATACGAAGGCGGCGAAGGCGAACTTGTGGAAAAAAAATCCCGTTTTATCGCAACGGTCCGTCCTGTGGAAACTGAAGAAGAGGCTCTTGCCTTTATCGAAGAAATGAAAAAGAAATACTGGGATGCCCGTCATAACTGCTATGTATATTCGGTAGGAATGAATCGGGAAGCCACCCGCTGCAGTGATGACGGAGAACCATCCGGAACTGCAGGAAGGCCCATGCTGGATGTGCTTCTGGGAGCCGGGATCTATAATGCGGCCATCGTGGTGACCAGATATTTCGGCGGCGTCCTTCTTGGAACCGGCGGACTTGTGCGGGCATATTCAGGGGCAGTCCAGGCCGGACTTGCGGCCAGCACTGTAATTGAGAAACATCACGGGATTTCTCTTCAGGTGACAACGGATTATACAGGGATCGGTAAGATCCAGTATATCGCGGGAGAAAGAAGCCTGCCAATCCTGGATTCCGAGTATACCGACAAGGTTGTTCTGAAGCTTCTTGTGCCGGATGACCAGATCGAAGAGGTCAAAAAAGCCATCACAGAGGGAACCAACGGAAGAGCCGGACTTGAGAAAGATGCAGAGCTGTATTTTGCAAAAGTAAACGGAGAGGTGAAAACCTTCGAGAAATAGAACAAAAAACACCCCGGAAACGGCAGATAACTGATTTACAGTCTGCCTTTCACGGGGCATTTTCATGTCTTTTTAAATAATTTCTCTATTTCAGAAAATTCTGCCTATCAGCATTTCTCCGGTTCCGGATAATCCACACCAAAGGTTTCAACAGTCATGGATTTGATCTTCTGCTCGTCAAGAGGACGGTCACTGTAGTCTGTGTCTGTCTCTGCGATCGCATTAACAACATCCATACCCTCAATGATCTGGCCGAATGCAGCGTAGCTTCCGTCAAGATGCGGAGCAGCTTTGTGCATGATGAAGAACTGGCTTCCGGCAGAGTTCGGATGCATGGCTCTTGCCATGGAGAGAACACCTGGTGTATGTTTCAGGTCATTTTTGAAACGGTTCTGGGAGAACTCGCCCTTGATGCTGTATCCTGGGCCGCCCATACCGGTTCCATCAGGGCATCCGCCCTGAATCATGAAACCGTTGATAACACGGTGGAAGATCAGGCCGTCATAAAAGCCTTTTTTTACAAGGCTGATGAAGTTATTTACTGTGTTTGGGGCAACTTCCGGATATAATTCCGCTTTCATTACATCGCCATTATCCATTGTGATGGTAACAATAGGATTTGCCATAGTTTTCGCACTCCTTTTCAAAAAGTATTGTATTTCGCTGTTCGCTCTATTATAATATGCAAAGAATAATTGTGCAAGAAAAAGGTGGAAAATATGATCATAGAAACGCATGATCCGGAGGAGACATTCGAGGTCGGAAGAAAGATCGGAATGAATGCGAAACCGGGACAGATCTACACACTGACAGGCGATCTCGGAGTTGGAAAAACCGTGTTCACACAGGGAGTGGCAGCAGGTCTTGGAATCACAGAACCTGTAAACAGCCCTACGTTTACCATTATCCAGGAATACGAAGACGGACGTCTGCCATTTTATCATTTTGATGTATATCGTATCGGGGATCTGGAAGAAATGGAAGAGATCGGATACGATGATTATTTTTTCGGACAGGGAATCTGCCTTATAGAATGGGCAGAACTTATTGAAGAGATCCTCCCGGAAAAAAGAATCGAAGTTACCATTGAGAAAGACCTTGAGAAAGGCTTTGAGTACAGAAAGATCACCATTGAGGAGAGAGGGGAAGAGGTAGAATGAGAGTTTTGGCACTGGACAGTTCCGGAATCGTGGCATCTGTAGCTGTTGTGGAGGATGATACACTGGTAGCGGAATATACGGTTAATTATAAGAAAACACATTCCCAGACTCTTCTTCCCATGCTGGATGAGATCGTGAAGATGACAGAACTGGATCTTAAGACCATTGACGCCATTGCGGTAGCCAAAGGACCTGGATCTTTTACCGGACTCCGCATCGGCTCTGCCACAGCCAAGGGACTAGGACTTGCCCTTGACAAACCACTGGTTGGGATTCCCACTGTGGAAGCACTGGCATACAATCTCTATGATGTAAATGGGCTGATCTGCCCCATCATGGACGCCAGAAGAAAACAGGTTTATACAGGAATCTACCGTTATGAAGACCACAGACTTGTGACTGTAAAAGATCAGATGGCAGTGGGAATCGAGGAGCTTCTTTCCATGCTCAATGAAATGGGAGAATCCGTAACATTTCTGGGAGACGGTGTTCCGGTATTTAAAGATATCATTGCAGATAAGCTTGAGGTACCGTTTTCTTTTGCACCGGCCCATCTTTCCAGACAGAGAGCCGGAGCGGTAGGCGCACTTGGTGTCCTTTATTATAAAGAAGGCAGAACAGAGACAGCAGCTGAGCACAAACCGGACTATCTTCGTGTATCACAGGCAGAGCGGGAACGTGCCCAAAAACTGAAAAAAGAATCAGAAGGGGAAAACGCATGATCTTAAGAGAAATGCTGGTGGATGACCTGGATCAGGTTATGGAGATCGAAGAGGAACTTTTTTCTGTCCCATGGACAAAAGAGGGATTTCTGACATTTCTTATGAAAGAGAATGCAATGTTTCTTGTTGTGGAAGAAAAAGGCCGGATCCTGGGGTATTGCGGTCTTCTTACTGTACTGGACGAGGGGGATGTGACCAATGTTGCCGTCCGCAGGGACCGCCAGAGAGAGGGAATCGGAAATTTCCTTATGGAGAGCATGATCCGTCTGGCCGAAGAACGGGGGATCACCATGATCCATCTGGAAGTCCGTGCGGGAAATGAGACGGCGATCCGGCTTTATGAGCGGCAGGGGTTTGTGAGAGACGGACTGCGTAAGGCGTATTATACAGATCCCACAGAGGATGCTGTTCTTATGACACGCACAGGAGGAAAAATATGTTAGATGTTTGTTTACTTGGCTGCGGAGGAATGATGCCGCTGCCACGCAGATGGCTTACCGCGCTGATGACCCGCTACAACGGCAGCAGCCTGATGATCGACTGCGGGGAAGGTACCCAGGTGGCCATTAAAGAAAAAGGCTGGAGTTTTAAGCCCATTGATGTGATC
>ERZ869979.487-NODE-487-length-12167-cov-3.704963_pt1 | contig 12167 bp, 22 predicted proteins | sample MGYA00521269_ERZ869979 | MGnify/ENA primary metagenome ERZ869979 (study PRJEB32232, sample SAMN07284974) | human gut metagenome | biome: human-associated habitat; material: feces | host: Homo sapiens | place: Tanzania | collected 2014-04-05 ... | reverse complement strand
TGATCGCCAAAATAATCATCGATAGGTTCACCTGAAAATAATGGCTGATCGTAAGACCGATACCGGTTGCACCTCCCATAATGATCCCATTTGGTACGATGAAAGCCGCCACCGCAAATGACAGCACAAGATTACCACCCAGTACGCCCAGAATGGTTTTGATTGTCTTTCCCCAACTTTTTTTCATAAGCTCTCCTCTTAATCTGTGTAAATGTTTTTACAATCCGGATAATTGATATTCTGATTTGCAATGCTATGATGCTTAACCGGATCACCATTTTCTTGATCTGCATTTTTGTTTCCTTTCTGCCATGCCCTGATTGAAATTCTCTACATTCCTGGTATTTCGGTCATATTCCATGTCTCCAAACAGTTCTTCCAGCATCTTGTCCAGCTTTTTCCATTTCTTTTTGGTCATTCCAACGCCGGTGAAAACCTGGAACAAAAATACGTCCGGGCCACCATTTGGGTAGAAGGCTGACTTTTTCTTGAATAACTTCTTTTTCTGCCTCTTGTTCATACTCCCCTCCCTGCTGCCCTTAAAAGCCGCGTTCGTGCCCAGTCCCATTCTGTGAGTAAGTTAACGTCTAGGGTTTTGCTCAGTTTGATGTCTTCCGGGATAATCCGGTATTTCTTGTTTACAAGCGCAAAGTTTGCTGCTGCCTGTGCTACATTGTTCTTTGCGCACCCGGTTTCCTCTGCGACCTGTTTGGCTGTCAGCAGGTCCTCAAAGATCGGTTTTCCGTTCTGATCTACGACCTTATACAGATTCGTTCTTCTTTTCATATTCTTCCTCCAGGCAGTTTTCGCCGAAGATCCGCATGAAATCTTCCCTGCTGCCAATCTTGCTCTCAAACGCTCTCTGAGCGATTCGTTTCAGTGCATAGTTGACTTCTCTGTATTTATGGGCCGATATTCTGCCTTCTTTGTGGTGCTGTGCACACAGATGCACGGTAAGTCCATACCAGTCTGAATTTTTTCTATTTCCGCCGAAGAAAATATGGTGATTCTCTATGTTTATGTGGCTTCCGCATATGTAACAGGTTCCTTTTTCGTCTCCTTCGATGATGCTGTTTTTCTGTTTCTTGCAGAGATATTTTCCCGGTTTAGGGCTCTTTCTTTTTTTCTTTCCTAGTTTCGGAAATTTTAAATTATCGTAATTCATTTTTACGTGTCCGAATCGGACACCCTCCTTTCCCCTGCCGCATTTCTGACAGGCTCATGCGGCAGGTTGTATATGTTTAATCGGATTTTCGAAAATACCCTTATTTATTTGTCCTGGCAATCTTCAACGAGATTCTTGATCAGTCTCAATCCTGCCGTGATCATCTGCTGTCTCATAATCTCCATGCGTGGCATCCCAGGTTCTTCTTTTTCCACTTCAAGAATTTCCCTGAGTTTTCGCTCTTCATCATACAAATATCCCATTATTTCTGTTTCCGTTGGAATTGGGATATCCTTCAGGTCCTGCGGCCAGGCATCCGGCGTCTCGGTGGTTTCGCCGGGATGGTCTGACATTTTGTTGATCTCAACAAAATGTTCCTGCTGCTTTTTGTCCTGCGTTTCTGCTGCCGACTGGCAGCGTTCTTCTTCATTGAACTTGGAGTCCCATGGATCGTAAAGTTTCTTTGTTTCTGCAATCAGTCTTCCGTACTTCATGGACACTTTTTCTTTGCCAACCTCAATCTCCAGTCCTGTGTTAAAACTCATGAATGTATAGCTTACCTCAGGTCCGGTACATCTGTTATATCCATGCGGCGCAATCCTCTTTTGCACTGCTCTGGCAGCATCTCCATTGTTATTGCACTGTCGGCATATTCTCATAATCGTTTTTAATTTTTCAGGGTATGCCTCGCAGAAAGCTTTTACTGCTGCTGATATTGCGTCCTCTGTTTTCTCCGGTATATCTACAGATACCATCTTGACCGGTTTCTTGTGACCGTATTTGCTAATCAGAATCTTGGCCAGGGACTGCCAGGACAGTTCGTGTTCAAATACCCCTCCGGGATTGAAGGTGATTCCGGCGGTTGTACCCTGGTAGTTGAGGTGTCCGTTTCGGACACGTGCTGTTCCGTACAGGTTTGAGAGCATGAAGATGGTCATATTCTTATCTTCCTGGATGATGTAGTTCTTCATGTTCTTGTTCGTGCTCTCATAGAAACGCTCAATCTGTGTTTCTGCCGGGATTTCTGTGTCGTCTTCCGGTGGTCGGTTCTGGCCGGTTGCTGTCTCAATCGTCATCTGGCCAGGAATGCCTTTCTCTGCTTCCTGCTGCCGATACAGGCCTTTGATGTCATCCAGTGTCAGGATTCCTGTTTCTTCGTACAGCTCGCAGGCCTGTTTCTGATATTCCTTGCTGAGTTTTGACGCTTCATAAGCCACGGAAATCTTAATCCTGTCTTCTTCAAATTCCGACATCAGCTGTTCGCAGAGGTTTGTGCTGATTGCATGATATCTTCCCAGCTGGCCGTTTGATGTTCCGATCAGGTCTTTCAGGATATCTCTTGTCTTTCCTTCCATCGGCGTTTTCTCGCGGAGTTCCTTGACGAGGTTTTCCATCTTCAAAGTCTCTGTCATTTTTTCCCAGTCGGATTTATCACGATAGCAGTTCGCCTGGATGATCATGATCTGACGCACAATATCGTCTTCCTGGCCTGCGTCTTCTTCCAGCTCAGATGATGTCTTATACACGCAGGGAACCCGGCTGAATTTGTCGTTTCCTTCGTTGAGCAGATCAATACAGCACTTTCGGCGGCAATGGCCAGCTATTACATAGTCTTTTCCTTCCCGGTTTTCAATCAGGAGCGGCTGAAGGATTCCCAGAAGTTTGATCGACTGTTTCAGTCGTTCAAGTTTCTCTGTGTTGTAGAAATTCTCTTCCGACGGGATCAGATCTTCCGGGTTTCGGTATACTATCTTCTGATCCTGCTGCCGATCCGGAACAGATCTGTCATTAAGGAGACCTTTTAAATCAAATTTCGCCATTGTTTCCATCTCCAATCATATCAAGATATTCATTCACAAGAGTTTCATAGTCTTCTGCTGCCGCTGATCTGGGGCTGTGCAGTGCTACAGGCAAGCGTACAAACGTACTTCTTGCTACCACGCCTGAAAAACGAACCTTTGTTTTCATTGCCGGATACTTTTCTTCGATGATTTCTGCTCCCTGCAAATGTGCCTGGTTAAATTTCTGATATTTTGTTACGAAACAGCGGACGTTCTTCAAATCCGGATTCAGTTCTTCTTTTACGTCATCGATCTGCTCTAGGAGTTCATTCATGCCTTCCAGGGTGTTATCATCCACTTCTACCGGAATCAGGACGTCGTCTGCGGCGGTCAGGGCGTTGATCACCGACACATTAATGTCCGGTGCATTATCAATTACGCAAAAATCATAATTATCAGCTACCTGCTGCAGCGCCTTTTTTAACCGGTTCTGTTGCGGACGCACCCGGTCCATGGTTACTTCCATGTTTGCAGTTAAAAGCCCCAAGTTTGCTGTGATGATATCCAGGTGCAAATAGTCGGTCTTGCTGATCAGTTTTTTCATATCCGGATGCCGGTCCGTCATGATCCGGTCAATTCCCTCACCATCCTGGGTGCGCCGATTCATTCCGCGTGAGCAGTCTCCCTGTTTGTCATTATCTACTAAGAGCACTCTGTACCCTTTCCGCATCAATATGTATGCGATATTAATACTTGATGTGGTCTTGGCCACACCGCCTTTCAGATTGATGATTGCTATTGTTCTCATGATATCCTCCTCATTTCTTGCCATTCAGGCAGGTACTGTCGTATGCCGTCTTGCTTAACCTTCCGCTGTCTTTTGCACAATACAAACTGCTGCCGTTCTCGGTATCAACCTTTTTACAGTATCTACACGCATAGCAACGTACAGAACCGGATTCACTGATAGCATTAAGCTTCTCCTCAATCTTGTCTACGTAGCTCTGCAGTTTGCAATGTGCACAGCACCAGTCCATTTCCTCCTGTGTCAGTTTTTCTCCGCGGTAACAACATAATTCGTCACAGACATAGCTTTCCAAATTCTCAAGAATGTCGCTTACGCTTTCTTCGTTCTCTGTCTGCTCTCTGCATCCACTCTGGTTTTCCTCCTTCGGGTTCATCATCAAACCATATTCCTCCTTTTTCGTCTTTGTAGTATGTAAACTGGATACCGGATCTAATAATGGTACCCAGACATTCCATTGTTGATATGTCGTGTTCCGGGCGCAGGCTCCAACCCTTGCCCCAGCATTCTTCCGCATTCACGGCGTTTCATCTCCTCCCGTAACCACATAGAATAACTGTGCTTCTCTGTCTTTGCAGAGATTTTATGTGCATCCGGAAGCTGATTCATAGCATTAAATACTTTCCGCCATTCCTCTCTGTTTGCAATCGGCTTTCCTTTCGCGTTTAACCATCCGGCATCGGCCATTTCTCTGATCTTTCCCAGGCGGCTCGTAACATACAGATCGCTTACATGGAAGTACACGTCACAGCCTTTCGTCAGGTGATCCAGAGCATCCGTCATGGTTAGAAGGACTGCCTGATGGTATGTTCCGGATACTCTTCCGAAGTGTTTTCTTGTCTTTTCTTCGTTCCGGAGCTGTGTCGACAGCACATATCCACATTTTCTTTCCACATTTCCACGAAAGCGGCTGCTTGTTTCTATGAAAACATCTACTCTCTGCATGTTAATCCCTTCTCTTCTCTGTTTTGATCAATATGTAATGCCGGTATGCGTATCCAGTGATCTTGTTTTTCCCGCATTTTACTGAATTCGGCACGATTGCCCAGCCCTTTGGTGGTTTCGGGTCCCTCGGCCTTCCGTGCTTGTCCAGTAAGCTCCGTCTGTTTATTTCTTTTTTTTCCGGATCTTTCCGAATCAGATTCCTGGACGGATGATATCTCTTCAGATCTTCCGGTTCATGGTCCTGCAGCGGCTTGGTTATGTACTGTGCCAGTTCTCCAGAATCTACGTCGTATACTCTTTTTGCTTGTGCATGGCCGTGATCCCAGAGTGTTTCCACCAGCAGTCCTGTATCTGTCTCATCATTTGATTTCCGGTTAATCAGAATATGAACGTGGGGGCCTCCTTTTTTTCCAATCTCCAGCCGATATATGTACTTCAACTCCCATCCATATTTTTTATATTTATCCCGGAGCTTTCGGATGAATCTTGATACATCCCTCTGCATCTGTTTCCAGAGTGGCCGGGATCCTTTTTTGTATGTCAGAGTGAACCAGTAATCCCCTATGCCGAAGTTCCACTTGATCAGCCTGCGGACATCTCTTTCTCTTTTCCATTGATTCTGTTTTTCTATCTCTTCAGGAGTGGCCTTCCGTCTCTTCTGGCGTTTCTGTCCTCTGGCTCCGTATCTTCCTGTATGTTTTTCTTCCACCTCTCTGGTGTTCCCACAGTCCCAGGTCTGCCTTATATACCCGCACTTCATAAAAGTGTCCCTCGTCTCATCTCTAATACGTTTAATCAAGCCTGCAAGGGGATCTTGTCCCCTCAAAAAAAGGTTAAAAATATAGCGGTACATAACCGCCGGATGCTTGACTTTCCGGCTCCCTGGTGTTATATTTATGTAAACTAATTTTCTCCAGGGGCCGGATGGTCCTGGCTCAGGTGGTGCAACACCTGAGCTTTTTTATTTTGTTTTCTGTTTCAACCGGTGTATCGCATAGCATGTTCCAGCCCGGCAACATTTCTTTATCGCATCTGTTGCCTCTTCTGGAGACATGTTTTCTTCTTCTATTAATGTTTCTGTGATTGTCGAAACAATGCCAAGAAATTCTCTCTGCATTGTTTCGCCGTCTCCGTCGATGCTTATGCTTACACCGTTTCCGATAGTTTCTGCTTTAATCATTTTTTACCTCTTGATTTCTTCTGTGAATTTGATATACTTATTTCAGTTAGTTGTTTTAGCCCTTTACATTTGCCGATGTGAGGGCTCTTTTTATTGTTCTTATTTTGTCTTCCAGCCATGTGAGTATGATCATGGCCACGATCGTTATGCAGATACTTCCTGTCAGGAATGTGAGCTTATTCCCCCAATCCCATATTGGAAGTAGTGCTGCAAGTTGACCTGTGATCAGACTGATGATCAGGTTTTTTTGCATCTTTATTTATCTCCTTTACCCTACGGATTTTCTTATGTAATAATCATTCACTATCCGGGATACGTTATCTATGATCTTCTGATTGTCTTCCGGAGTGTTGTTCTTGCAGTAGTCGTCATGGATCCGGATTATTCCCCCGGATCCGTTTTTGATTTCTTTGATAACTGCCATCTATCTGGTTCACCTCCTGCTTTATCGTATGAAGATTGTGTTTATTGTGTTTATAGAATTTTTACTACTTTGTCGAATGCTTTTTCTTGCAGTTTCGACAATACACTCCTATTCTGTATATACAGGGTGCTGGCACACCCGAGTACGTATGAAAGGAGTAAACAGATGTTACTTACTAAACAAGACAAAAAAATCTTATATGGACTGTATTCCGAATATTTAAATCGCCGTAAAGCTGGATTGTCATTTTCGGAAGCGTGTAATTTTATTTCAGGAAAATCTGTCCATGAAAATTTCTTTCCTGATATGTCTTATGAAGATGTAGATCATTCCTTAAGACAACTTGGTAAGAATAATTATTTGAACAACATGTATGCAGATAATGAAGTTTATCATTGTGTTCTTTCAAACGATGCCGTTGCATATATGGAAAGTCTTCCTAAAGAAACATTTTTATCTGTAGCTGACTTTGTTTCCAAATTTATTCCCTGGTAACTAATTCCCAGTCATCAGCCATCAGATCGTTGGCTGTCGGATTCCAGCATCTTCCCGGCTGCTGTTTTTTATCTGTTGAAACGATATAACAGCAGTCGCTGGAATCTGTCGGAAAGACTTCGAGCCCAAAATCTTGTAAACCAACTCTTGTTATTGATTTATTTTCTTTCAATGCTTTTTCTACTGCTTCTGAAATTGTCATCTCAGCTCACCTCCTATCCGGCCTTACGGGCCTCAAGCTCTTCTTTCATTGCGCTCATTCCTTCCGCTACTCCGAGAATCCGCTCCTGCTTATTTTCCGGAAGCTTCGGGATGATCTGTGCAAGGCGTGTTAAGATTTCATTTTCTCTCTTCGTCATAGTTCTCACTCCTTTCTGGCTTTTCCGTTGTGCTTTGTTACGCCTTAGTTGTATATTATCACCATTCTGTTGTATTGTCAATTATTTTTTCACAACTTAGTTGTACTTTTCTATTGACTTATGTTTCGTAGTGGATTATACTTGCTTTAAAAGAAAGGAGGACGTGATGCAAACTATTAACGATCGTATTGGAATGGTATTGGAACGTTCTGGTAAAACCAAAACAGCTTTTGGTGAATCACTGAATGTTTCGCAACAATACATTTCAAAACTGGTAAAAACCGGAAATCCAAGCGAACTTTTAATAAATGATATTTGTGAAAAGTATCATATAAGAAAAGAATGGCTGGTCGACGGAACCGGTGATCCAGATCAACCGCTTGACCGTCAGGACGAGATTGCAAAACTTACCAGTGATCTGTTCAAGGGTCAAAAGAATTCCTTTAAGGAAAGACTGATACTTGCCCTTTCAAGGCTGGACGAAAGCGAATGGGAAGTATTGGAAAAGATTGCAGAGGAAATCGCAAAAGAAAAAGACTGAGGGAGGGCTCCTCAGTCTAATAGATTCTTGATAATTTTATAGATGAACGAGAGAATCTCTTCATCTGATATTTGTTCAAGAAGTTCTTTGATTTTTTCTTTGTAATTCATATGTATCCCTCCGTTCTGCGTTTATCGAACGTTTGTTTGTTTTAATATACACCAAACGTACGTTCTTTGCAAGAAATTTGAGTACGTTATATTGTGCTCAACTGCTTCTTGTACTTATGATACGTGCTTTTTCGACAAATTTCGCCATGTTCGGAGGAATCGTCCAGAATTCTGGACACTTTTTACTTGTACGGAGAATCATATAAATCAGAGATCCGTACTCTCAGCACTGCTGCCAGGCGCTCCATACTATCCATTGTGGGTGAGTATGTTTCGTTGGCAATATTATTGATCGTGGATTTTGAAATCCCAGTCAAAGCTGCAAGTTGTCGTGCTGATATGTTTTTGTTGTACATAAAATCTGCAAGTAATATTTTCATACAAATATTATTTGCTATTTTATATTTTTTATTCGCAACAGAAATCTGTCTTATAATATTTGTATTGCCAAGGAGGAGAAAAAGTTTGAAGAGAGAAAAGAAATTATTATCTCTAATTCTTGCTATGATTATGGTATTGTCGCTCTTTACAATGCCGGTTCAAGCTGCAACAAAAAAAGTTACCAACCAAACAAAATCTATTGTTATGGTAGTTAAACAAAAGTCAACCATTAAGCCACCTGTTAAAATGACCTATAAAAGCAGTAATTCCAAAATTGCAACCGTGAATTCCAAGGGTGTCATTGTTGCAAAGGCTAAGGGATCAGCAGTTGTTACAGGCAAATATCATTCTATAAAATGGACTTACAAAATCAAAGTTGAAGCTCCCCGTTTGAATACCAGTTCCCTTAAGATGAACATTCAATCATCCAGGCAGTTAAAAATAGCTGGGACAACAAGAAAAATATCTTGGTCTTCCAGCGCTCCACGTATAGCCGCTGTTTCCAGTTCAGGAAAGGTAACTGCTTTAAAGTCTGGTTCCGCAGTTATTACCGCTAAAATTAATGGTATAAAATATCCTTGTAAAATAGTGGTTACAAAAAATCGTAATCCAGCAGTTTATGTGTGGATTTGTGATACTGGAAAAAAATATCATAACAATAAAGAATGTAGCAAGATGAATTATCCATATCAAGTCACTATCAAAGAAGCTAAAGCACGTGGATATGATGCTTGTAAAAAATGTTACAGATAACAAAACCTTTAAGTGGAGGATGTATGATGAAAAAAGGATTACGTACCCCCAGTATTAAAAAGAGCGTCAGCGCAAGAACTACCGGAAAGATCAACAGATCTATCAAAAGATCTATTGATCCCACTTATGGTAAAAAAGGAATGGGAATGATTAAAGATCCCCAAAAAGCTTTATACAATAAAATGTATAACAAAACTACTTTTTCAGCAAAAGACATTTATAAAGCTTCTCATCCAAACAACTCCGTGGGCACTTCTGACGTCTTTTATTCAGATTCAAATTTTGAAAGTATAGGCACTCCTAATGTAGATAATGAAAAAGTGTCAAATAATTCTTATATTATCTCGGATGGAAAAGCAATTTTCGGCAAAAAAAGTTTCAATGAAAAGCAATTAAAAAGATATTCCATTTTTTTCATGATTGCAGGTGTGTTTTTGATTGCATGCGGTTTATTGACTCTTCCAATAGGTCTTCTCCCTTCTTTATTTGGAATTGCCATTGTATACGCTTCGCGTTCTTACACAAAAGCAAGAAAGGACCTGTTAAATCAAAAATAAATAAAAACCGCCCCAGTATTGGCGTACCGGGACGGGAATGGATCTCCGAAGAGATATCCTATTTCGCAAAAATATTGTATCATCTTCGGAGCGGCTGCACAATCAGAACGTTTGTGTGGTCGTTATTTTTGTACCCATTTATACATATTTTAAACCGAGGTGATATTATGGAGCTTTTAAATGTATGTATCTACCTGCGTAAGTCCCGTGCCGATCGAGAAGCTGAAGCCAGGGGTGAGGGTGAAACCCTTGCCCGTCATGAGCGGATTCTGCTGGATCTGGCCAAAAAGCGTGGCTATAATGTAGGGGCAATCTATAAAGAGATCGTATCTGGTGAGACGATTTCTGCCAGGCCCGTTATGCAACAGGTTCTTCGTGAAGTTGAATCCGGTATGTGGGATGGTGTCCTTGTTGTTGAAGTGGAGCGTCTGGCCAGAGGCGATACCATTGACCAGGGTGTTGTTTCAAGGGCTTTTCAGTATTCCGACACCATGATCATCACACCTTCAAAAACTTATGATCCGAACGATGAGTTTGACGAGGAATATTTTGAGTTCGGTCTGTTCATGAGCCGCCGCGAGTATAAAACTATCAAACGCCGCCTGAATGCCGGCAGGATCTCTTCTGTAAAGGAAGGAAAATACTGCGGCAACAAGCCGCCTTATGGATATAAGCGTGTCAAACTGCCTCGTGAAAAAGGATGGACTCTTGAACCGGTGCCTGAGCAGGCAGAAGTTGTTAAAATGATCTTCTCCTGGTATGCCGGATATGGATGTGAGCAAATTGGCATGGCCAAGATTGTCCGGAAGCTGAACGATACTGGTGTTGCAACTATGTACGGAAAACCCTGGACTGTTGCCAGCCTATCAAAAATGTTAAGTAATCCTGTGTATATTGGCATGGTTCGATGGAACGCCAGGAAAACTGTTAAATCTGTCAAGGATGGAGTGATCACCCGCTCACGCCCGATTGCAAAAGATTATCTGTTGTATCCAGGGCGACATCCTGCAATAATATCTGAGGAATTGTATAACGCTGCCCAGCACATCAGGAAGAAAAATCCCCCTCGTCCAATTGGCGTGCGTAATACAGTAAAAAATCCTCTGGCCGGTATCGTATACTGCAGTAAATGTGGTCGTGCCATGGTGCGGCGTCCTTATCAGAAGAGCGGGCAGGAAGATACTCTGTTATGTCCTTATACTTCATGTTCCACAGTCAGCAGTAAATTATCCCTCGTGGAAAAATCTCTGTTGGATGGACTTCGCGAACTTGTTGACGGTTATAAGCTTAATGGAGATGTGTCCGATTCGGACACCAGTGATATGATTTCTTCGAAAGAAATTCTTATTGCAGAAAAACATACAGAAATAAAGAAATTAAATGAGCAGAAGTTGAAACAGTACGATCTTCTTGAGCAGGGCGTATACAGTACGGAAATATTCCTGGAACGTTCCAAGGCAACTGCTGCTGCCCTGGAATCCTGTTCTGCTGCAATCGAACAGCTCCAGGAAGAGCTTGAGCGTGATCGCCTACTTCTTGAACAACGCTCTTCCTTCATTCCCCGCTGTGAAGATCTTCTTGAACATTACTGGGAGCTCGATACCCCTACCAGAAACAGGATCCTGCGGGAGTTGATTGATAAGGTCCTGTACACGAAGGATACCAAAAATGCTTTCCTGGAAGGAGATAAAATCACATTTCAACTTGATATCTTCCCGAAAATCCAGGAAAATATATAATGATAACATCCATGCGCCAGTTCTTCCGTTCCCACATCATTCAGCACCGCCGCGACCATCCGGTTCGGCGCAGTAAATCTCTGAGAAAGATACCGCATGGAAGCGCCAATCTCGCCATCGGGCCCGCCGTACTGACTGGCGATGAACTGTGCCAGTTTTGCATTGGGCGTCTTGATATTTACAGGATACTGGAGTCTTTTTTCATAATTCCACATAACTATCTGCACCCTCCTTCCTGTTCCCACGGAAACGGCTGCTCCATCCACTGCCAGGAGCTAAGATTGCTGTCGTTTCCGGTATCGATGGTCAGCGGACCATAAAGTTTCGCATATTTTTTCAGAAGTTCATTTCTTCTGGTGCTCAGTTCGCTGTAATACTCAAGAGCTCTTTTTTCCCTTGGATGTGTATCCAGGAAAAGAAGAAGGTCATCAATGGCAAAGCTTACCTGGTCAATGGACTGTAACAGTTCTTTTTTTGAAGTACAGTTTCCGGACATCATCTACGGCCTCCTCTCCTGCCACAGAACGGCTTGCAAAGCTCAGGAAAGATTGTTCCAACCTGAAGCGCCTTTTTCAGTTCAAACGTAGGTGCAAATTCCTGGCATGGCACATAAGCCATTGCAGGAACCAGATGTTTAAGATGCGAATACATCTCCTGGTCAGCACGGTTTCCGGTTCCCGGCATGTTACAGCTACAGGTTTCCTTCGGCATGTTCTGCTTCATGCTGTTGCAATGATTCCCGTTCTGGCTGCCGTGATTTGCCATATCTGAAGATGAACAATCGTTCCGGGCTGCCATCCCGCCATTCATCCCGCAGGTATACTGATATGGCCGGCATCCCGAACGATTCATCTGAAATCTATCCATAAGCGAAATCCTTTCATTCATGATCACGCTATATTTTATGACAGTTTTTTAAACTTGTGAAAACA
>ERZ869979.485-NODE-485-length-12210-cov-3.557900_pt1 | contig 12210 bp, 7 predicted proteins | sample MGYA00521269_ERZ869979 | MGnify/ENA primary metagenome ERZ869979 (study PRJEB32232, sample SAMN07284974) | human gut metagenome | biome: human-associated habitat; material: feces | host: Homo sapiens | place: Tanzania | collected 2014-04-05 ... | reverse complement strand
AACGAAACTCCACCCATTATCTTATATAGAATAACACAATCTCGGCATACTTGCAAAAATATCGAAAGATTATGTGATTTTCCGTCCAATCTTTGTTCTTCTCAAAATCCAGACACATAAAAATGACACCAGTACAATTGTAACAGTCAGACATGGGACTGCGATCCATGCAGATACGTCTGCCGGTTTCATGTATTTTTTGTAGTTATCCAGAAACAGTATATGAATCAGGTAAATTCCAAATGAACATCCACAAAACAGATTTATAATTTTCTTACCTGTCTCGCCCGGAGAAAATTCGCTTTTCTTTAACCGGATGACAAACAGGAAAAACATGGCAGATGCAAGTGCGATCAGCGGATTACCATACTCCAAAAAACTTTCATAATGTTTCCCTGTCTGAAATGTCTTCCAGATTGTCAATGCAATATTGATTCCCATACAGCCTGCAAAGACTGCAGCCACAACTCTCTGACTTTTCACAATATGTTTTCTGTATTTATATAAATAGTACCCAACAAACACATAATAAGAGTAAATTCTGTCACCGATCAACGGCAGATCATAATACGCCGATTCATTCTGCATCGACAAATTATAATTAAAAATTACCGCAAGCGTAATCACGACAAGAAATGCCTGCTCCATTCTCAGATCCATATATCTGCACATAATCTGAAAGAAAGGCAGTACCATATAGATTGGAATCATCGCATACAAATACCATAGATGAGGTTCTGCAGGCTCTACCAAAATATGTTTTATATTATAAGGTGTTTTCATATAACAATTATTCCAGACTGCATAGATCACACTCCACACACCCAGTACAATCAAGAAACGAAGTAATCTTTTCCCATGCTTTTCCAGCGGCTCCTGTCTTCCAAGTAACAGTGCGCCTGATATCATAAAGAAACACGGCACACTGATTCTTGCCAGCATATCCAAGATCAATGCAAATACATATTCGCTCCTGCTGACTGTTCCATAGGCACGACAGTAATAATTCGTCACATGAATCAGAATGACCAGAATAAATGAAATCATTCGGATCAATTCCAGATTATAATTCTTTTCTTTCAGTTTCATTGTCCCTCAAACTTCCTTTTCTTTTTCTCCGGTTTATATAAAGTTCCTTTCACTACTGCACCGGTTCCAAATCTACCATTTAACTCATCCAGAGCTTTTTTCAGCTTCTTATGTTTCTCGTCCGGTTCCTTTGGCATCTCAATGTCAAAGATGGAAAGTTGCTCCGGTTCCGATTCTTCCACTAATTTAGAAGTTCTGATTCCAAGCAGACGCACCGGCTCTCCGCTCCAGATCTCTTTAAATAAAAGACTGGCTGCTTCTAATAATTCTCCTGGTTCACTGGTTGGTTTTAAAAGCTGCATCTGATGAGATACGTTGCGGAAATCAAAATACCGAATTTCGGTACTTACCATGCCTGCCTTTTTACCGGCTTTCTTTAATCTGCCTCCCACACTCTCCGCAAGTCTTTGCAGAACAGCTCTCGCTTCCTCGTATGTTGTCACATCTTCCGACAGAGTGGTTGAGTTTCCAACTCCCTTTGTCTCTTCCGGTTCTGATTTTACCACATCACTGCCGATTCCATTGGCAAACTCCCACAATGTCTTCCCATGACTTTTCAGATGAAGCATGATCATTTTTACATCAGACTGAGCCAGATCACCGATCGTATTAATCTCCAGTTTTCGGAAAACTTCTACACTGGACTTTCCTGCCATAAACAGTTCTCCGATTGGCAGAGGCCACATCTTCGTTTGAATTTCATTCGGAAACAAAGTATGGATTCGATCCGGTTTTTCAAAATCAGATGCCATCTTTGCCAGCAATTTGTTACTTGAAATCCCAATATTCACAGTAAAACCAAATCGCTTTTTCACACCTTCTTTAATTTCCATCGCACCATCTACAGGTGTGGGGTAACGCGCCGCAATCGTTGTAAAATCCATATAACATTCATCTATACTGACCTGTTCAATCTCTGTTGTAAATGTCCGCAGATATTCCATCAGGAGTCTGCTTTTCTCATGATACATCTTATGATCCGGCGGTGCTGTCACAAGATTCGGACACTTGCGAAAGGCATTCACAACAGGTTCCCCTGTGCGGATGCCGTATCGTTTTGCAGAAGTCGATTTCGCCAGCACAATTCCATGACGGGATTTCTGATCCCCGCCTATAATCGCCGGAATCGTCCTCAAATCAATCTTTGCCCCATTTTTCAATTGTTCCACCGCAGTCCAGCTTAAGAATGCAGAATTCACATCGATATGAAAGATGATACGATTCATAAATCTTCCTTCTTTCTGTTATCCCCCCAGAGTGTGTCTGGATTCTCCTATTATATCACTAAACAACATAAAAAGGCGCAATCAAATCCACTGTTTTCTCAGCAAATTCAATTGCGCCTCCATTGTTAGAACTTATCGTCCCAACAACATTTCATTACTATTTACAGCTATACTGTGAATAATAACAATATATCTTACTCAATCTATCTTCAACGGTTTTAACTCACAAGTTTCACTTTATTATCTTATTCTGTCTCCACCGGTACCGTTTTTACCTGTGCATCCAGTTTTCCATCTTTTACATCGATCAGAATTGTATCGCCTCTGCCAACGTTTCCTCCAAGGATCAGTTTCGCTGCCAACGTTTCCACATTCTTCTGCAGATACCTCTTCAATGGTCTTGCACCATACATCGGATCGTATCCACCGTCTACTACAAAATCTTTCGCTGCCTCTGTCAGCTCAATGCCAAGTTCTCTCTCTTCCAGACGTCTGTTCACGTCTTTTACAAGAAGATCAATGATAGAACGTACATTTTTCTTCGTCAATGGCTTGAACATAATGATCTCATCCAGTCGGTTCAGGAACTCTGGTCTGAAATGTGCTTTCAGATCATTCATTACCATCTCCTGGCTCTGTTCTTCGATTGAACCATCCTCCTTGATTCCTTCCAGCAGATAGTTGGCACCAATGTTAGAAGTCATGATCAGGATTGTGTTTTTAAAGTCAACCGTACGTCCCTGAGAATCTGTGATACGACCATCATCCAGTACCTGTAACAGTACGTTAAACACATCCGGATGTGCTTTCTCAATCTCATCAAAAAGTACAACACTGTATGGTTTACGGCGGACTGCTTCAGTAAGCTGGCCGCCCTCCTCATATCCTACATATCCCGGAGGCGCTCCGATCAGTCTGGATACAGAATACTTCTCCATGTATTCACTCATATCAATTCTGACCATATTCTGTTCATCATCAAACAGATTCTCTGCCAGAGTCTTGGCAAGCTCTGTCTTACCTACACCTGTAGGACCAAGGAACAGGAAGGAACCGATTGGTTTGGTCGGATCCTTGATACCGGCTTTGGAACGAAGAATTGCATCTGTAACCCTCTTCACACCTTCATCCTGACCTACAACTCTCTTGTGGAGCTGATCTTCCAGAGTGAGAAGTTTCGCTCTCTCACCTTCTGTCAGTCTTGTTACAGGAATACCGGTCCATCTGGAAATGATCCTTGCGATCTCATCATCAGTAACTGCCTCATGAACCAGACTTCTGTCACTTTCCTTCACACTCTTCTCTTCGATTTCCAATTGCTGCTGTAATTTCGGAAGCTCACCGTACTGTAACTGTGCAGCTTTCTCCAGATCATAGTTCTGTTTTGCTTTCTGGATCTGCTTATTCACATCCTCGATCTGCTCACGAAGTTTCTGTAATTTCTCTACAGAATGCTTCTCATTATCCCACTGTGCTTTCTGTGTATTAAAGGTATCACGAAGCTCTGCCAGCTCCTTCTGAAGTGTTTCCAGACGTTCCTTACTCAGGTTATCTGTCTCTTTCTTCAGTGCAGATTCCTCAATCTCCAGCTGCATGATCTTACGGCGCTGTTCATCCAGCTCTGAAGGCATGGAATCCAACTCTGTCTTGATCAGGGCACAGGCCTCATCCACCAGGTCAATGGCCTTATCAGGAAGAAAACGGTCTGTGATATATCTATGTGAAAGTGTAGCTGCTGCAACCAGCGCACTGTCTGTGATCTTAACACCATGAAAGACTTCATACCGTTCTTTCAGTCCACGAAGGATAGAAATTGCATCTTCTACGGTTGGTTCTTCTACCATAACCGGCTGGAAACGACGTTCCAGTGCTGCATCTTTTTCAATGTACTGGCGATACTCATCCAGTGTTGTTGCACCGATACAGTGAAGTTCACCTCTGGCAAGCATAGGTTTCAGCATATTGCTGGCATCCATGGCTCCGTCTGTCTTACCTGCACCAACGATCAGATGTAACTCATCAATGAAAAGAATGATGTTTCCTTCACTCTTCTTTACTTCTTCAAGGACTGCTTTCAGACGTTCCTCAAACTCACCTCTGTATTTGGCACCTGCTACCAGAGCACCCATATCCAAGGCAAAAATCTTCTTATCCTTCAGACCTTCCGGCACATCCTCTGCCACGATTCGCTGAGCAAGACCCTCTATTGCTGCGGTCTTACCTACACCAGGCTCACCGATAAGCACAGGATTGTTCTTGGTCTTACGGGAAAGGATTCTGATAATATTACGGATTTCTTCATCACGTCCGATTACAGGATCCAGCTTCTGGTTACGTGCCTTTTCAACTAAATCCTCGCCATATTTATTCAGAGTATCATAAGTAGCTTCCGGATTGTCACTGACTACTCGCTGATTGCCTCGTACTGTAGAAAGCGCCTGCAGAAAACGCTCCTTAGTAATACCAAATTCCTGAAACAGCTTCTTCATGCTCGGACTTGGATATCTCAACAAGGCAAGGAATAAATGCTCTACAGAGACATATTCATCTCCCATTGCCTTGGCTTCATCCTCTGCACTGACCAGAGCCTTGTTCAGATACTGTCCGAAACGAAGCTCACCGCCGGATACCTTAACCTTAGCATCCAGTGCCTGATTCAGAGAATTTCTGAAATAATCTTTATCTATCTCCATCTTCTCGATCAGTTTAAGGATCAGGCTGTCTTCCTGTTCCAGCAGCGCATATAAAAGATGCTCCTCCTCAATCTCCTGATTGCCAAACTGATAAGCAACCTTCTCCAGATCCTGGACAGCCTGTACGGATTTCTGTGTAAATTTACTGATATTCATAGGCTAACCCTCCTCTTATATGAGAAATATCTCTCCCGAAGGAGAAATATGTTGTTTTCTTTGTTCTGCATGTAATATAACACATGTTGTTAGCACTGTCAATAGGTGAGTGCTAATTATTTTGTAAAAAATTTGTGCCCCTAAAATGAAAAACTAACTTCCACCCTTAGCTTATATTGTTCTACACTGTGAAATAGGGGTGGAAGTTAGTCTTGCAATCGTTTATCCTATAAGAAATACCAGGGCTCCCCCCTGGTCATATCCTCCAACTACCGGAAATGGAATATTTTTATTACATAGGAGGATTCATTTATGTCTACGAAAGCTACTGGAAACAAAAAACACCTTACCCTCGCTGATCGTGCTGCCATTGAACATGGAATCAGCTGTGGGGAAAATTTTACTCAGATTGCCCACAGGATCAACAAGGATTCTTCCACCATATCCAAGGAGATCCGACGGCATCTTTTCCGGGTTCCTCATTTTCAAAATGAAACCCAGCGGAAACGCTCGGAATGTGAGCATTATCAGAACTGTGAAAAACAGCATATCTGTGGGAATCAGACTTGTAATTCCTTATGCTGGAAATGCCGCCCCAAGCGCTGCTCCATGTATTGTCCGGACTTTACTCCCAGGCTCTGCAACAGGTTAAAAAAGCCCCCATATGTGTGTAATGACTGCCCTCAGATACGCAGCTGTTCTCATGATTTCTATTTTTACAGGGCCAATTATGCCAATGATATTTATAGTGAAACAAAATCCTCCTCACGGTCTGGGATTAACCAAACTCCTGAGTCCCTGGAACAGCTTGACCGCCTGGTATCTCCTCTTCTCCTGCAGGGACAGCCTTTGTCCCATATCTTTGCTTCTAACCAGGATTCTGTCTCCTGTTCTATAAGAACCCTCTACAACTATATAGACCAGGGATACTTCACTGCAATCAACCTCGATCTTCCCCGTAAAGTCCGCTACAAAAAGCGCCGGAAGGCCCGCAGGGAGCCCGACAACACTGGGTATAGAAAAGGCCGGTCCTATCAGGATTTTGAGCGGTATCTGGAAAAGTTTCCAGATACAAATGTAGTGGAGTTAGATGTGGTGGAAGGTGCCGGGGGAAAATCAGAAAAAGTACTCTTGACCATGCTTTTCCGTAATTGCAGCCTTATGCTTATTTTTCTGATGGATGCCGACAGACAGGATAACGTGGAAGATGTGTTTCAGCGGATATACATCCATCTGGGGGCCGATCTGTATAGAAAACTTTTTCCTGTCATTCTTACAGACAATGGAGCTTCATTCAAAAAACCAGACATTTTTGAACGGCCTGAAGGTGAACTTCTGTCCCATGTCTTTTACTGCGACCCAATGGCTTCCTGGCAGAAGGGACGCCTAGAAAAGAATCACGAATTCATCCGTTATATCATCCCAAAAGGTATGACGTTCGCAGGTTTGAACCAGGAGCAGGTAACTCTCATCACCAATCATATCAATAGCGTAGCAAGAGCCAGTTTAAACGGCTGCACCCCGTTTGAACTGGCTCAGTTGCTGATAGACCGAAAACTGCTGGATCTCTGCCAACTGGAAAGGATTCCCGCCAACCAGGTAATCCTTAAGCCATCACTCTTGAAAAAGTAACTGCAGGATCCTTTTCCGGTATTGGTTTCATTCTCAGACCGGTGGAAGTTACTTTTTCATTCAACCAAGAATTTGTGAATTTGTGAAGCCTAAGATTTTGTGAAACTTGCTCAGTCTACAATCCCCAATAACCAGTCTCTGGCATTAATACGTCGAATTCCCTCATATTGTTCTTCTGGTTCTTCATCCATTGTTAAGATAATCTTTGGATAATGATCTCGTATCGCCTGTAATGGTCTTAATTCTCTCAAAAGTGTATTTTCATCTCGTACAGTCAGTGCTACCTGGAAATATATCGTTCCCTTTTTATTCTGTGCCACAAAATCCACTTCATATGAATCGATTTTTCCAACATACACATCATATCCTCGACGTAACAATTCCAGATAGACTATATTTTCCAGAACATGTCCTGCATCTGCCTGCCTCGATCCTAAAAGCATATACCTCATTCCAATATCAACTATATAATATTTTTCAAGAGTTTTTAAATATTGTTTTCCCTTTATATTATAACGTTTTGCCTGATATATAATATAGCTCTCGCTAAAAGCCTCCAGATATTTTTCCACCGTTTTTGTATCAATTTTTCGCCCTTCTGAGGTCATCGTATCTGCAATTTTTTTTGATGACAATGGATTTCCTATATTATCAAACACAAATCTTAAGACACTCTTAAGCATCATAGTATCTGTGATTTTTTTCCTGTTTATAATATCCTTTACAACAATCGTATTATAGATTCCTTCCAGATAATCTCTGATCTCATCTGGCTGATTTTTTAATTCCAGTGTAAACGGAAATGAGCTATTCTGCAAATACTCAGCATATTTGATTCCTCTGTCATTCATACTGCCAGTACTCTCCATATATTCCTTAAAAGACAACGGCAACATTTCAATCTGAATATATCTTCCTGAAATCATAGTTGCAATCTCACTGGACAACATATATGCATTGGAACCAGTCACATAAATATCTATGTTTTTTTTAATATAAAGACTGTCCAGCACTTTCGGAAAATCTGTTACATTCTGAATTTCATCAAGGAAAATATATGTCATTTTTCCATTAATCAGACGTTCCTTTAAATATTTATATAATTTCCTGTAATCTGTCAGTTCTTCATAATCAAGATCTTCAAAATTAATAGAAATAATCTGTTCTTCCTCAATCCCATGCTCTTTTAAATAATTGCGATAAATTTCCAGAAGCATAGATTTTCCACAACGTCGTACACCTGTAACAATTTTAATCAACTGCTTATCTTTCCAGGCTATCAGTTTTTCTAAATATTCTTTTCTTTCTATAATCATAATAATGCTCCCTTCTTTTTTACTAATTATATTCCAAAAGCTATAAAAAAATCAATAGTTTTTGGATTGCAATCCTAAAACTATTGATTTTTTTGTTTTTATAGGAACAAAAGTTGACTTACTAGCTGTTTCTGCGTGAATCAATATTTTTTTACTGTATTATTCGCCTCCACATGGACTTATATACCCAACTATAAATGAACAAGTTCGTGATTTTGCATTTCTGTGACTCACGCCTTTCTCTACTCATATTTTCGTCATCCGGACTTTGGACTCTGCTTCTGATAATTTACTGATGGCAACAGTTCTTGCAGATGGCATTACTTTCCACAGCACTCCACAATGGCTTTTTCCACATCTTCTATCTGAAATGGTTTTGCCAGATGTGCAGTCATGCCGGCTGCAAAACATCTTTTTGCATCTTCCTCAAATGCATTCGCTGTCATCGCAATGATCGGAATTGTTTTTGCATCTGCCCTCTCCATAGCACGAATTGCTTTTGTTGCTGCAATACCATCCATAACAGGCATCATGACATCCATCAATATAGCATCAAAGGTTCCCGGAGGATTACTTTCGAAGTGCTCTACTGCCTGTCTGCCGTTTTTTGCAACTGTAACCTTCGCACCGTCATCTGTCAGCAGCATTTCTATGATTTCAGCATTAAGCTCATTATCCTCGGCTGCCAGCAGATGCAATCCACGAATATTATATTTCTCTGCAATTTCCTCATCCTTTTTCTGTTTCTGGGCAATCTCAAAGGGAATGGTAATGACAAACACAGATCCAACGCCTACCTGACTTGTCACTTCAATACTTCCATGCATCTGCTCGATCAATCCTCTGGCGATCGCCATTCCCAGACCGGTTCCCTGATAAACACTCCGGGCATCTGTTTTTTCCTGTGAAAACGGATCAAAAATGCGGCTCAGGAATTCCGGACTCATCCCTATACCTGTATCAGAAATCGTCCATCTGTATGTACAGATTCCATCCTGTACATCTGTAGCCTCCATTACCGTAGTAATCTTTCCTCCCGGTCGGTTATACTTAATACAGTTTCCATAGATATTCAGAAAAATCTGGCGAAGATACAGTGAGCTTCCATAGACATAAGGATAAGGAATATCCTCCTTATTTTTCTCATAAATCCACTGAATATCCTCATCTGCTGCCCTGTGAGTGATAATGCTCTCAATCTCATAGACCAGATCTTTGAGACAGATATATTCATGAGTCAGAACAATATGACCTTCCTCTATTTTACTCATCTGCAGAACATCATTGATAAGGGAAAGCAAATAATCCGCTGCTATCTTCATCTTTTTATGATTTTCCCGTATCAGTGCTTTGTCCTCAAAATGAGTTTCATCAATCTTTAACAGACCAATAATACCATTCAAAGGTGTCCTGATATCATGGCTCATGCGGCTGAGGAAATTGGTTTTTGCCCTGCTCTCGGCACGCATCTCATTGAATGCAGCCTGAAGGCGCGCCTGTTCCTGCTCATCCCGTTCATGTCTCTGTGTAGTATCCTGCAACAGAATGATCGCATAGATCATGGGCACTTCAGCAAGATTTTCTGTATCAAACACCACCATCCTGGTCATCAGAACTGTTTTCTGTACCCAGCGGATACTTCCATCGTCTTCGCGGGCACAATACTCCACAGACATATTTGTTTCTCCGTTCTCAAACCTCTTGCGAAGCTTTTCACAATTATCTGTCATGCAGTAACCGGCAATTGTTTCCTGGGTGATTTTTTTCTCATATTCCCAGCAGTAATCCTGATAAGAACATGGAAGCGGGTAGTCCATAAAAAGCTCCCGGCTCTTCTGTTCTTTTCCATTCAGTACGATCCTTCTTTCCAGAACATCCTTTGTCAGATTTACTGTATAGATCACATCTGACAATTCCAGAAGTGCATCCACATAGCTGTCATTTTCCAGGATCGACTGTTTCAGTTGTTCATAATAAAGCTGTAGCTGCTCTTTTGCACCTGTCTGGCCTTCAGAGGTCTTTCGGATGGTTTCAAATGCCAGGAGAAAATGATGCAGCTTTTTCTCCTCATCCCAGTCCACCGGAATCAGTGTCAGGCGGTTATATGCCCCCTGTTTCCCGGTATTATACTCATATTCCAGCACATCTTCCTTCGTATGCATCTTCTTTTGAAGCTCCGAAATCTGCAGTCCTTCGCGGATATCTGCCTGATTGGATTTTTCAATCTGTTCCTCTATGATTTGTTCCACTGCTCCGGAATATGCACCGTCAGAAGCCAGGAAAAAATTCTCACTGGAACGGATTGTCCGATAGGTATCCATCCTGGCATCGCAGTACAGGCAGTCTGAGAAATTACTTCCGTGCTGATTAAGCAGCTTTAACAACTGATATCCCTGGTGCTTTTCTGCAGCAGCCTCTTCCCGTTTTACATGATTTTTATTGATATACATGTTTTTGTCTGCGCAATTAAACAGTTCTCTCATTGTACTTCCGGGAAAATCGCCGGCCAGTGCAAAGCCTACCGCATAGCTTAAGGGAGTATCCGGATACACTCTGGATTCCTCTGTCATATCCCTGCGCACCTTTTCAAGGCACTGTGTAAGCTGTCCCCTGTCCAGTCCGTGGGTAACTGCAAGAAATTCATCTCCACCTGCTCTTCCCACAAACTGCTCAGCCGGCATGGAAGCCCGCAGGCAGATGGCAAATCTACGGATATAGGCATCGCCGGCTTCATGTCCTCTGCTGTCATTAATACGCCGGAGATTATTAAGATCAAAACTGCAGACACCGGTATCTGCATCCGGTTCTGTTTCATTCAGCAATTCTTCACATTTATTTTTGTTCGGAAGCCCTGTCGCATCATCCAGATATACCTTTCGCTGCAGCAAGCGGTTCATTGCAGCATATTGTATTGCTTTGATAAATTCATATCCGATTAGCAGCATCAGCACAACAATATCTGCCGTAATATATTTTTCAAGCAATGATAAGGATGTGGCTTTTTTCTGCGAATATTTTTCAGCCAGACCTGTTGCTTCATCACAGATCACAAAAAACTCCTCACTTTCCGGAATAATATCTGTGTTTTTGACCCCTTTGAACCTCACAAGATAAATTTTCTTATATAGGTCAGAGAATTTATCATCCAGTTCCTGCATTTTATTCTGAAAATCAATATCATCGAGACGTACAAGATTTAATTCATCATTTCCATTTCGCAAACCATCAATAAAAGTTCTTATCTCATGGATCATCTCATTTTCCTGTTGCGTGGAAAGCTCCAGTTTTATGAGTCTCTGTGTCTCTCCCCTGACTAAACCGGTATAATTTACAATACGGGCCGTTCCCTGAATATCTGAGACAATTCCCATCATTATGATAATAAGGATAGCCAGAATAACTGCCAGAACACCAATACTGACCTGAATAATAGTGGATTTCTTTTTCTTATTCTTCACTTTGGGCACAGCCCTCCCTCTTTTGTTTTATTCTGTAAAAAATGTTCTGAACGAACCGATATCCCAGATATCCTGATATAGCGCCTGCCAGGGCTCCGCCAAGAACATCTGTGGGATAATGCACATACAGGTATAATCTTGATATTCCTATCAGACAGGCAAGAACCAGAGCCGGTTTCCATAGCTTCTTTTCTCCTGCCAGATATAAAGCAGTTACCGAAGCAAATGCCGCTGCTGTATGTCCTGATGGAAAAGAGTAATCATGAAGTCTGGATACCAGAAGCTGCACTCCTGTATTTACATCATAAGGTCTCGTCCTTGCCACCAGATTTTTTAATATTACATTGCAAAGTAATAAATCTATTATCAAAGCGGCCGCCATAACTGCACCTGTTTTTCTCATTTTAGGAATCAGAAGAAATACTATCGTCATCACGATCCATATAATCCCTGCATTTCCCAAGCTCGTAATAAACACCATCAATTTGTCCAGAAACGGCGTGTGCAGAGTCTGGAACCAGTCCAGAATATTTAATTCAATGCCCATAACTTTTCTCCCATTCTTTCAGCATATGCATTTTCCAAACAAAAACTTTTTCATCATAGCAATTTCATCTTTCCGGTTTTATAAGATAACGGA
>ERZ869979.483-NODE-483-length-12226-cov-5.124455_pt1 | contig 12226 bp, 12 predicted proteins | sample MGYA00521269_ERZ869979 | MGnify/ENA primary metagenome ERZ869979 (study PRJEB32232, sample SAMN07284974) | human gut metagenome | biome: human-associated habitat; material: feces | host: Homo sapiens | place: Tanzania | collected 2014-04-05 ... | reverse complement strand
TTCTCTTGATTTTACATCTAAAATATAGTATCATAATATGGATAAAAAGGAGATTTATATGTTAGAAAATTACATAAAACCATTAAAAATAGGAAATGTTGAAGTAAAAAATAATGTTTTTTTAGCTCCAATGGCAGGAGTTACAGATATTCCTTTTAGAAAAATATGCAGAAAATTTAATCCAGGGCTTACATTTACAGAAATGGCTAGTACAAAAGCAATGGAGTTTAATAGTGATAAAACAGAAAAAATATTACATGTAATGGAAGACGAAAGACCATCTGTTGTTCAAATTTTTGGCAGTGATAAAGATGTTATAAGAAATACAATTGAAAAATTAAATCAAGATGATACTATAGATATAATAGATATTAATATGGGGTGTCCAGCTCCTAAATTAGTTAAAAATGGAGATGGTGCAGGATTACTTTTAGATTTAAAAAAAGTTGAAGAGATAATAAAAGAGGCAACTAGTATATCTAAAAAGCCAATAACTGTAAAAACTAGAAAAGGATTTAATGATAATATAATAACTGCTGTTGAAGTAGCTAAAATATGTGAAAAATATGGAGTTGCTATGATAACTGTTCATGGAAGAACACGTGAACAATACTATAGTGGTAAAGCGGATTTAGATATTATAAAAGCAGTTAAAGAGGCAGTAAGTATACCAGTAATTGGTAATGGAGATATTGTAGATTTAGAAAGTGCTGAAAAAATGTTTGAGTATACTGGATGTGATGGAATAATGATTGCAAGAGGAGCACAAGGAAATCCTTGGATATTCAAAACAATATTAGAAGGAAAAGAATATGTGCCATCTAATGAAGAAAGACTTGAAATTATATTACAACATATAAACTATGCGCTTGAAAACGAAGAAAATCCAAAACAAGCAGTATTAAAAATGAGAAAACATATAGCATGGTATTTAAAAGGAATGAAAAACAGTACATATATAAAAGATAGAATAAATAGAGAAGAAAATATAGAAGAAGTTAAGAAGATGCTTATAGAATTTTTCACATCTAATGCAAAATAAATTTGACATAATATGGTAAAGATGGTATAATATACAAGTCATTTAATAGAGAGGGTACAAAATAATTTTTAGTACTATTTTTTGTATTATTAATATAGTATCAAAATATTTTAGTACTCAAATTTAACTTAGGAGGAAGCAACATGAAATTACTAACTATTGATGATTATCCAGTTAAAGGAGTAAAGATTTTAAATGTAAAAGGAGAAGATTGTATATTATACTCATCATGTGATATGAATAAGAGTGATAACGAAAAAAGTATTTACATGATAAATATAAATACAGAAAAGAAAACTAAATTATGTAGATTTAACGAAAGTGAAAACATAAAAGATTATGCTATTGACGGAGACTATATTTACGTTATCTTTGATACGAAAGTTATTATGGCTAAGTTTATTTATGATTGGGACAAAATCAAATTAGTCAAAATTACTTCAGCAGTTGGAATTACTAGCTGTTATAAAAATGAAGATATAGAAGCATTAACTTTCTTAGAAAAAGAAAACTTTAAAGGAGAAACCGTAGATAAAATTTCTTCGAGTAAAGATTACTTTATTGTTGTATCTCACAAAAATAAAAAAGATACAAACACTATTATCAGAGTGTATGAAAGAGTATAAATCTAGTTTTAAAGACATCTTAGGAGGACATTGAAATGAAAGAAAAAAACAAAGGATTTATTGAAAGAGCAGTAAGAATGAATGTGAAGGGAAAAGAAAGAGTAATCTATGTATCTGGTAGAGGCAATACATATTCTTTATACATTATTTCAGATGGAAGTGTAAATCTAGATTCTTCACAATTAATGAGAAGTTACATTGGAACAACTCTAATTGACACTGATGGAAAATATTTATATGTTGCTAATTTTTCAAAATATATTAGCATATATAGATATAGTATTGTCATTAAAAGAGGAATGTATGTTCTAAAGAAAGAATGGAAATTTGAAAGAAAAGCTGAAGAAAGATTATTAGATTTTATGGTAGCTAAAAATGGTAAGATCTGTTTTGAGATTGAAACCAAAGATAAATCTAATTATTTTGAAATTTATAATGATAATTTTATTCATTATAATTATTTATATGGAATTCCTAAAGTACGTTATGGTAAATATGATTTGTTAACACCGGCACATTTACCAAGAGAAGTATTAAATTTCTTAGGAATTGAAGGAGAAACTTCAAGCAAAGAAGCATTATTTCCAGAAGCATTTTTATATGATGCACAAGATGATGAAAATATTATATTAAAAGATGAATATATTATTTTTCAAAAAGGTGGAATTATATATAAATGTTTAGTTGCATGTGACGTTATTACAAGTATATCTTTAAGTGGAAAAGATTTGATTGTTGTTGAAGATGGTAGAAAAATAACAATTCTTAACGATATTTATAGAAAATATGCATAAATATGTAGCACCCGAGACTAAAGTCTAGGGTGTTTTATTGTTTTTTTGAGTGTAATTTGGTATAATATACGTGTTATATAGCGAGAAATAATATGATAGATAAAGGATTAAAGATAAAAATACTTGAAAATATAAAAGATAAAGATGAAAGAATAATGATATCTGGAGTTTTAGATAAAGCAATTAAATTTGAAAAAACAGATACATTAGCATATACTAATTTTTTAAATTTAAGTGAGCTAGATACTGCTAAGAAAATATTGGATTATTTTAAAGTAAAGTATGAAATATTTAGTGTTAATGAGAATATTGAAAAGAAAAATATCTTTTTTATACCAGAATATTTAGAATATAAAAAAGATGATATATTTAAAGAAAGTATAGCATGTTTAAAAGTAATTCCAAATGTTAAAGGAAAATTACAACATAAAGATTATATGGGAGCAATTTATTCGCTTGGAGTAAAAAGAGAATTTATAGGAGATATAATTTTAAAAGAAGATAACGCATACTTTTTTTGCATGAAGAAAATAGAAGAATATTTTGCTTTAAATTTATCTAGTGTTGGAAAGCAAGAAGTTAGTACGGAAGAAATAGATATATTTAGTGATGAAGCAAAAGTAATAGGTCCTAAATTTGAGTCAAAAGAATATATAGTACCATCACTAAGAGTAGATGCGATACTTAGTGAAGTATATAGTTTAAGTAGGAGTGAAGTAAAGGAAAAAATAGTAAAAGGAGATTTATATATAAATGATAGAAATATATTTTATCCTAGTACTATAGTAAATAGTAAAGATATTATTTCTTTTAGAAAATGTGGTAAATTTCAATATATAGAAGAAATAAGAAAAACTAAAAATTTAAATACAGTAATACGAATATATAGATATTCATAGAAGAAGGAGAAAAGATAAATGAGAGTAGCATTTTATACGCTAGGATGTAAAGTAAATCAATATGAAACTGATTTAATGATGAAGAGTTTTGTAGATAATGGATATGAGATTTGTGATTTTAAAGATAAGGCAGACATATATGTAATAAATTCATGTAGTGTAACTAATATGTCAACTAGAAAAACAAGACAATATCTAAGTAGAGCTAAAAAAATGGGAGGAATTGTAGTACTTGCCGGTTGTTATGCTCAAGAAATAGATGATAATGAAAAACTAGCAAATGTAGATATAATAATAGGAAACCAAGAAAAAAATAACATTGTAAAAACAGTAGAAAATTATATTAATAACAAAGAGGAAAAAACATTATATAAGGTTACAAAAATAAATTCTGTAAAAAGATATGTTCAAGATGAAAAACTAAATAAAGGAAGAGAAATTAGAGAAAGTATAAAAATTGAAGATGGATGTAATAATTTCTGCTCATACTGTATTATTCCTTATGTAAGAGGTAGAGTTAGAAGTAGAAAAATAGATGATATAATTTCTGAAGTAAAATCTCTTGTTAAAAGTGGCGTTGGTGAAGTAGTTCTTGTTGGAATAGAAATAGCATCATATGGAAAAGACCTAGAAGATGAAAATTTAAATATGATAGATGTAATAGAACAAGTAGCTAAAGTTGATGGATTAAAAAGAGTAAGATTAGGTTCAATTGAACCAAGAATTTTAACAGATGAAAATATAGAGCGTTTAACTAAAATAGAAAAGCTATGTCCACATTTTCATATATCAGTTCAAAGTTTAGATAACGCTGTGCTTAGAAGAATGAACAGAAAATATACACGTGAAGATATATTTAAAATAGTAGATAAAATAAGAGAAGAGTTTGAAAATCCTGCATTTACTTGTGATATAATTGTTGGATTTCCTGGTGAGACAGATGAAGAGTTTGAAAATACAATTGCAGGAGTAAAACGTGTAGATTTTTACGAAGTACATGCATTTAAGTATTCAAAGAGAAAATGGACTGTTGCAGCAAAAATGCCAGATCAAGTTGATGGAGTTATTGCACAACAAAGAAGTGAAGAATTAATAGCACTTGCTGAAAAATTAAAATACAAATATATGGAAAATATGATTAATACAAAAGCAAAGATTTTAGTAGAATCTAAAACAGAAGAATATGTTCAAGGATATACACCAAACTATGTTATGGTTAAAGTTTATACTAAAGAAGATTTATTAGGAAAAGAAATTGAAGTAACTTTGGACAAGGTTGAAAGAGATTTTATGATTGGAAGAATATAGAGCTTTATCTTGAAAAAAGACTAAAAAAGTTATATAATCTGTAAGAGGTAAAATTTGGAGGTATTGATATATGAGAAAAGCATTAATAATAATATTATGTGCATTAGGGCTATTTGTAGGAGTTATTATCGGAGATCAAATGGCAGGAACAGCAGTAAACTGGCTATCTTTAGGAAGCAGTATTGGTTTAGATAACCCACTAGTACTAAATTTAGGTGTTATAAAATTAACACTTGGATTTTGGTGCAAAATAAATATTGGTGGAGTAATCGGACTAATATTATTTGCAGTATTAGCAAAATGGATTACAGGATGGCTAAAAATATAAAACACGAGAAGGAGAGGGAATATGAAATCATTATCAAAGGAAATAGGAATAGATTTAGGAACATCATATACTAGAATAAGCGCTAGAGGAAGAGGAACAGTTTTATCTGAACCTACAGTAGTTGCAATAAACAAGATTACAGGAGAAATTCTTGCAGTTGGAAATCAGGCAAAGGAAATGTTAGGAAGAACTCCAGATAGTATAGTTGCAGTAAAGCCATTAAAAGATGGAATTATTGCAGATTTTGAGGCAACTAGGATGCTAATACAAAACTTAGTATATAGAGTTGTACCAAAGAGTCTTTTTTATAAGCCAAAGATGGTAATAACAATTCCTTCTTCAATAACAGATGTTGAAGAAAGAGCAGTTGAAGGAGTAGGATATAAAGCTGGTGCAAAAGCTGTTTATCTAATGGAAGAAGTTATGGCTGCCGCTATAGGTGCAGGACTACCAATAGATAGACCAGAAGGCTGTATGATAGTAGATATAGGCGGAGGAACATCTGAAATTGCAGTTTTGTCTCTTGGAGGAATAGTAACAGAAAATTCAGTAAAAGTAGCAGGAGATAAATTAGATAGAGATATTGTTGAATATATAAGAACAAAATTTAACGTATTAATTGGTTTAACAGAAGCAGAAGAAATAAAAAAACAAATAGGTACTGCAAGTTCTGCAATGACAGAAGAAAAAGTTAGTGTAAAGGGAAGAAATTTATCTACAGGATTACCTGAAACAGTAACTGTAACAACATTAGACATAAATGATGCTATAAAAGATTCACTTGAAATAATTTTAAAAGCAATAAAAACAACTTTAGAAAATACACCACCAGAGCTTTCATCAGATATTATGAGTAAAGGTATTGTTCTATGTGGAAGTGGTGCATTATTAAAAAATATTGATAGATATATAAACGAACAAACAGGAATACCTGTGTTTATTGCTGAATCTCCAAGTGAATGTGTTTCAAGAGGTGTAGCAATGTCACTTGAAAATATAGAAGTACTAAAAAAATCTGTAAAAAGCAGAAGAATATAATGAGAAAATAGTTGTTTAATAATTGATTTTATTGAACATAATAATACAAAGAAGAAAAAAAGGATAGATGAAATGGATTACGGAATAGACTTTTCAAATAATACTCAAAAAAGAAAAAAGAAAATAATTTTTATTATAATTTTCTCTATTTTAGTTATAATGTTTGTAGCTTTTTTCTTCAGAAAAAGCAATAATAAAGTTGTATCATCAGTAGCTACATTTGTTTCTAAACCAATTAATGTAGTATATAGTGCAATATATAAAGTAACTAATTCTCAAAGTTCAGATATTGAAGAGCTAAGAGCTCAAAATGAAGAATTGAAAAAAGAAAATGAGCAATTAAAAATTCAAGCACTAGAATCTCAGAAGATAATAGATGAAAATACAACATTAAAAGAAATGGTAAATATCCAAAAGAAGTATCAACATTATAATACAGTAATGGCTAATATAATATATAGAGAACATGATAATTGGACACAAACATTTACAATTGATGTAGGATCTAATGATGGGATAGAGCTAAATCAAACAGTAGTACATGAAGATGGACTTGTAGGATATATATCTAGTGTTAAAGAAACAACTTCTGTTGTTACTACAATATTAGATGCATCATCTTCAGTTAGTGTAAATATTAGTACAATAAATGAACCAGCTGTAGTAAATGGAGATCTAGAATTAAAATCTAAGAATAGATTAAAATTAACATATATACCACTTGATACAGAAATAGCAGTATCAGATATGTTATATACATCAGGAATTGGGGTTATGTATCCAAGTTCAATTCCTGTAGGAAGAATTGTTGAAATAGTAAATAGTAAAAATGATGTTAACAGATATGCTTTAGTCGAGCCTAGTGTTAATATAAGCAAAATATCTGAAGTTGCTGTAATAGTAAATTAGGAGAATAGGCAATGCAAAAGATATTAAAAGTAATTATTACTATAGCACTATTTATTATTTCATTATTAGTTCAATTATTTATATTTGATAATATGAACTTGTTTGGGGTAAAACCTAATATCCTATTAATATCAATTATAGTAGTAGGATTATATACAAATATATATGCTAGTACAATTTATGCTTTTATATTGGGAATTATTGTGGACTTAATTTTTGGAAGTTCAGGAATGTTTACAATTTCTTATACAATTATAGGTATGATAATAGGATTTGTAGGCGATGATTATATGAAAGAGAATTATTTATCAATAATAATTCTTACAGCATTAAGTGTAGTGATATTTGAAGTAATACAGTATTTTCAAAGTATGATTATAGCTTCTAGTTATATAAGCATATTATTTTTATTAAAACAATTGATACTTAGTATATTGTTAAATGTAGCATTAGTCTTTATTTTGTGCTTTACATTCGGAAAATTATTACAATATACAGATAAAAAACAAAATAGAATTTATTGGTAGAAAAAAAGGAGGGGGCAAGTTGGAATTTCTTAAATCAAAATTAGAAAAAATAATGGAGATATTGGAAAATAGAGAACTTGTACTCTCTATTATTTTATGCATTATAGCCATTATATTTGTTATTCAATTATTTAATATTCAAATAATTAATGGTGCTTCTTATAGAGAGCAAGCTGAAAATAAAATAGTAAGAACAGAATCAATATCTGCTTCTAGAGGCGAGATTTATGATAGAAATGGTGTATTACTTGCTACAAATAAATTAACATATAATATTGAATTTTATAGAACAAAAGTAGGTACAGACCTTACTAATAATGCAATAAAAGACTTAGTAGATATATTAGAATCTAATGGTGATAGTGTATATTCTACTTTCCCAATAAATAATAGTTTAGATAATTTTTCAGATGAATACTTAGAAGATGAAGAATTAAAAAATACATTTTTAGGCAAAATAAAGCTAGATTCTAGTGCAAGTTTTAATGACGTAATAGATTATTACACAAAACTATATGCAATAGAAGACTTTGAATATGAAGATAAAATAAAGATAATAAAAGTAAAATATGAAGCAAACTTAAATGGATATTCATTATTTAATAGTGCAATTATAGCAAAGAATATATCTAAAAATTCAGTAGCTCAAATTGAAGAGCAAAAAAGTAAATTGTATGGATTTAATATAGTGTCTGTTCCACAAAGATATTATATTTCAGATGATTTTGCGTGTCATATTTTAGGATATGTTAGTAAGATTAATACAACTGAGTATGCAAAATTAAAAGATGGTGGATATACAATAAATAGTATGATAGGTAAAGCTGGCGTTGAAGAATCAATGGAAAATTACTTAAAAGGTATTGATGGAGTAAAAAAAGTAGTAACAGATTCTTTAGGTAATGTTACTTCAGAAACAGTTACTAAAGAGGCTGAGTCTGGCAATAACGTAACTTTAACTATAGATTATAGAATACAAAACGTCGTTGAAAATGCTTTAAAAAGCACATTACAAAATCTACAAAGTGGAGCATTAAGTAAAAATCCAATACCAGAAGCACAATCTGGTAGCTGTGTTGTATTAGATGTTGAAACAGGTGAAGTGCTAGCAATGGCAAGCTACCCTACATATAATATAAATAGTTTTGTTAATGGAATTAAAACAGAGCAATGGAATAGTCTAATAAATGATGTCCAAAAACCAATGTTTAATAGAGCAATTTCAGGTACATATTCTCCAGGATCAACATATAAAATGTTAATGGGAATAGCAGGACTTGAAGCAGGTGGAATTACAGTTGATGAACTTTATACAGACCCAGGAATTTATCCATATGCTTATCAGCCCAAATGTTGGATATATACTGCTCATCATATAACACATGGAACAATTAATCTTGCAGGTGCTTTAAAAGGATCATGTAATAGCTATTTTTATGAAGTAGGTAGAAGAATTGGTATAGAAGAAATTGTTAAATGGGCAAAAAATTTCGGATTAGGACAAAAAACTGGAATAGAGCTTTCAGGAGAAGCTTCTGGAAATATTGCAGGGGACGGAGCAAAAACTTGGTCATTAGGTGATACACTTTCAGCATCAATTGGACAGTCAACAAACCTATTTACACCAATACAGCTAGCAAATTATATTTCTGCAATAGCAAATGGAGGTACTCTAAATAAAGTATCTTTAATAAAAAATGTTGGAAATGATATAAAATCAGTATCATTAAGTGATGTGGCAAACTATAGTAAAGAATTTACTGGCGTAGATTTTAAAACTAAAGAATTAAATATAGATAGTAGCTATATAAATGCTATTAAAGAAGGAATGTACGCTGTTACTACTGAAACTGGTGGTACTGCAGCAGATATCTTTGCAGATAGCAAAGTTGAAGTTGCCGGAAAAACAGGTACTGCACAAGTGTCATCAGGAGCTAATAACGCTATATTTGTAGGCTTTGCTCCATATGATAATCCTAAAATTGCAGTTGTAGCTATTGTTGAGCATGGAGATGAAGGATATTATCTAGCGCCAATGGTAAAAGAAATTACTAATGCATATTTTGATATTTATACAAATGATGCACAAAAGGAAAAAACACAAGATATAGTGTTAAATAAAATAGAATTTTAGAAATTAGTTTTTACGGCTAATTTCTTTTTTTATTTGATGAAATTTAAATAAATATGATATAATTTAGAATATAAAAATAGAGGTGAAATATGGAAAATAAAGTAATATTATCTGTATATGAAAAAGCCTTAGATGGCATGAATATTGAAACTGTTTTTGATATAGTAAATTTATATGGAAACAAGGATATTGATGGAATTGAATTAAATTCAAATGATTTAGAAACAATAAAAAAATGTGCCACTTTATGTAAGAAAAATAGATTGTTATTTAGATGTCATTTTCCATTAGTTAAGTTAACTGAATTTGAAATAATCAAGTATTTAAATGGTGTAAGTAATATTGCAAAAGAACTAAGGTACGACATAAATATAGTTGTACATACTTTAGCAGATGAAGATAGTATGATTGACAACATAACTCAAAGCCAAAAATATTTTGAGAAAATTTTAGCATATGTAGAAAAATATAAATTACATGTTATTATATCTGCTGAAAATCTTAATTTTATTGGCGGTATAAGAAGAATTAATGTTAAAGAAATAGATGAAATATTAAAAATAAATGATAACTTGAAATTTACCTACGATATAGGACATGATTTGTATGATAATAAAATCCCATCTGTATTAAGTAGCTTGCAAAAGGAAAGAATAAATAATGTACATATACACAGCGTTATTAAAAATGAAGATCACCATGTAATACAAGAAAATTCAAAAGATTTAGATGAAATCATGAAAGCTATAAAGCAACTAAAAGATATAGGATATACAGGCCCAATAGTTCTTGAGTATGCAATTAAATATCTAGAAGGAAAAAGAACAGAGGAAAAGGTAATAAATTTTGTAAAAAGTTTTCATTTTTTCAAGAATAAAGTGCTAAAAAGCGTTTAAAATCATGTAAATAAGGAATATTTTTCAAAATAATCACAAAAATTTCACACATAAAATTATGTAAAATGATATAATTATGCCACTTTAAAAACATATAAAATTCTACTTTTAGTGGTCCTGAATTTTTTGTTGTAAATATTAATTTTTATAGTAAAAACTATGCAAAAATATAACCTTATGATATAATCTAAGTGGAGGTAGAATGCTTATGAGCAAATATAATATTTATAAGAATATAAATCAAAATATATTCAGAGGATATGACATTAGAGCTGTATATGGTCAAGATTTAAATGAAGACATAGCATATACAATTGGATTATCTTTTGGATCATATATTATTGAGAAAGGATATAAAAAGTGTGTAGTAGGACACGATAATAGAGTTTCATCAGAACCACTAGCAGATGCACTTTTAACAGGTATAACAAGTACTGGTGTAGATATTGTATACTTAGGATTATGTACAACACCAATGTATTATTATGCACAAAAGAAATTAAAAATTGATCCTGGTATTATGATTACAGCATCACACAATCCAAAAGAATACAATGGATTTAAAATAGCTTTTGATGATTTTGGAAATGCATGTGGTCAAATGATTCAAGATTTTAGAGTTTATACAGAAGAAGGAAACTTTAAAACAGGAAAAGGAAATATATCAACATATGATATAAAACAAGAATATTTAGATGCAATAAAAGAATCTATAAATCTTGGAGATAGAAAAGTAAAAGTTGTAGTAGATACAGCAAATGGTACTGCTTCAATAATTGCTAAAGAAGTATATAATATGTTTGAAAATATAGAGCTTGTACCTCTATATATGACATCAGATCCTACATTTCCAAATCACCATCCAGATCCAAGTGTTGAATCTAACAATGCAGATTTAAAGAAAAAAGTAATTGAAACTGGTGCAGATTTAGGAATTGGAATTGATGGAGATGGAGATAGAGTTGGTGTTATTGATGAAAAAGGCAATATGATCTTCATAGATTTTTATGCAATTATTATATGGAGAGACATAATGAGTAAAGTTTCAAATAAAAAAGCTTTATTTGACGTTAAATGTTCTAAATCTTTACCAGATGAAATAATAAAACTTGGAGGAGAGCCAGTGTGCTACAGAACAGGTAATTCATATATGAAAGCTAAAATGAGAGAAGGAGACTTTGCTTTTGGATCAGAGCTATCTGGACATGTATTTTTCAGAGATAAATGGGATAATATAGATGATGGATTATATGCTGGATTAAGACTTGTTGAAATTCTATCAAAAACAGATAAAACAGTTTCTGGACTTCTTGATGGAGTAACTAGATATCATTCTAGTCCAGAAATAATAATAAAATCATCAGATGATGAAAAATTTAAAGTTGTAGATAAAGTTAAACAATATTGCAAAGAAAAAGGCTATAAAGTAAATGACATTGATGGAGTAAGAGCTGAATTTGACAATGGTTGGGCTTTAGTAAGAGCTTCTAATACAGGACCTAATATTACAGCAAGATTTGAAGGTGTAACAGAACAAGAAGAACAATCTATTGAAAAAGAATTTATGGCTTTAATAAAGTAGAGTGCAAATGTTTTATATATTAAAAATATATCCAAAAGCAGGTTTCAACAATACAAATACAGTTGTTGTTTTAAGAAAAAAAGATAAAGAACAAAAAGCCCAGGGCAATATTGCTCTGGGCTTTTGTATTTCTGATATTTCGC
>ERZ869979.481-NODE-481-length-12239-cov-4.330538_pt1 | contig 12239 bp, 10 predicted proteins | sample MGYA00521269_ERZ869979 | MGnify/ENA primary metagenome ERZ869979 (study PRJEB32232, sample SAMN07284974) | human gut metagenome | biome: human-associated habitat; material: feces | host: Homo sapiens | place: Tanzania | collected 2014-04-05 ... | reverse complement strand
TGAGGAAATATTTCAAAAATTTTCTCCAAATTTTCCTTATCTTTTTTCTAAGGCGTATCCTGGAAGATATGACGTGTTTTGGCATTGGCATCTTTCATTTGAATTATTTTATATGAAACAAGGCGAATTATATTATGAAACTCCAAGTGGCAGTTATTTTTTTCCAGAAGGTTCGGGTGGATTAGTTAACTCGGGAGTTTTGCATAAAAGTCGGACGGTATCAAGGCATCCAGAACCAATCCAATTGATTCATCTTTTTGAACCGTCTTTTCTGAGTGGTTGTACAGGAAGTTTGATTGAGCAAAAGTATGTTACGCCTTTTCGGACATCTTCAATAGAAATTGTGCCAATTCTTCCAGATTTTGATTTTTCCAAAGAAATTTTAGTGGATTTACAAGCATCTTTTTCATTAAATGAAACTGAGTTTGGATATGAAATCACACTTCGAGAAAAATTATCCAATCTCTGGTTGAAGCTGCTTAAAATTTTCAGACCGCAAAATGGCATAGGAAAACAGGAAGATAATAAGCTAAAAATGATGTTAATTTTCATCCATAAACATTTTAGGGATAAAATCTATATTTCGGAGATTGCAGAATCTGCATTTGTAAGTGAGCGGGAATGTTATCGATTATTTCAACAATTTTTACATACCACACCGAGCAAATATCTTCAGGAATATCGGCTTCAAAAAGCAGTTTCTATGCTTGCAGAAACAAATGAAAATATTACTAATATTGGATTTGCCTGTGGATTTGGCGGGAACAGCACATTTTCAGAAATTTTTAAAAAGAAATATCAATGTACGCCAAAAGAATATCGGAAAAAAGGCAGGATTTGAAAGATTGATGGCAGACTTCTGATAGTTTTGTGAGGATTTTTCTATTAATATGATTCTTATATTATATAGAGAAAATACATTACAAAACACAGGAGAAAATGCAGATGAAAAATGAAAGAAATACGTTTGACGGACCAACTGAGGAAATTCTGGAAACTATTGCAAATGCAAGAAGATTGACACGTGAATATTATCTTACAGATTATAAAGAGAAAGAGAAGAAAAATCGAATTTTAACAGAATTACTGGGAAAACTGGGAGATAATGTTGCGATTGATACTCCATTTTACTGTGATTATGGAAAAAATATTTTCATTGGGGATAACGTAATTATTAATATCAATTGTACATTTGTGGATAATTCTAAAATTACAATTGGAAATCATGTGTTAATTGCATCGAACGTACAGCTTTACACAGCGTCACATCCGACTGCTCCAAAAGAAAGGCTGATTTGTGACTGGCAGGAAAAAGGGTGCGCATGGTTTTCTACCTATTCAGAGCCGATTACGATTAAAGATGGAGCATGGCTTGGAGGAGGTGTGATTGTGCTTCCAGGTGTCACAATCGGTGAAAATGCGGTGATTGGTGCAGGAAGTGTGGTGACCCGCTCAATTCCGGATAACTGTGTGGCGGTTGGAAATCCGTGCAAACCGATTCGATATTTTGAAAAAATGAAAGAATGTTAATTTATCCCTGTTGCAACCGTCAGTTGACAGATTTCCAGCCTCATTTGGTAGCCTGCAACCGGAAAAAATAATATAATAAGTAAAACAGTTGAATGCGGATTGTGAAAGTCCGCTTTACACTGGAAAGAGGGAGGAAATCAATATGATTTTATCGGAAAAGATTGCAGAGGAGCGAAAGAAAAATGGCTGGTCGCAGGAGTTGGTCTTATTATTTTGTTACTAATGGTTGCGTAGGCAGTTACTGTTTTTATTTTTCATGGGATGCATGGAAAACATTATGAATATCTGGAAAAGGAAATGATTGAGACTGCCTATGGAGTGAATGGTCTGGTAAAAGAAAAGAAACAAAATTATGCGGGAACTTTTACAATGGGAATTGCAAGAGGGGTCGTGTTTTGTATTGTTTCGGTTATTCCACTTTTAATAATTTTTTCTCCCAAAACCCCGAAGAAATCTTGACGGAAATGATAGATATCTGTAAGATATGAAAGAGAGTTTACAGACAAAAGAAACAGATAGATATTGTAATTCATGACAAACAGAGACTGTTGTTCCGATGGAGCGACAGCTTTTGTTAATGTGAAATTTTTGGAAGTAAAAAAGGAGACACAAAAAATGGATAACATTATAAAACAACGATTACAGCAGGTGATGGACAGTGCAGTTCAAAAAGGAGAAGTACCAGGCTGTACCTTATTGGTTCGAAAAGCCGGAAAAGAAGAGGTCTATTTAGAGAGTGGTTATGCAGATGTAGAAGAGAAAATTCCGGTTAGAAGGGATGGAATTTATCGTTTATATTCTATGACAAAACCAATCACGGGTGCGGCGATGATGATTTTGGTTGAGAGAGGAATCGTTGACCTTGCAGACCCGGTAAGTAAATATCTTCCGGGATTTAAGAAACAGACAGTCTGCACAAAGGATGGAACGACAGAGAAGGCATGGAGAGAAGTAACTGTTCAGGATTTGCTTTGCATGACATCTGGTCAGACGTATGGAGGAGAAGATGAAAATGGAATTAAAACTTCTGAATTAATTCAAGAAGTAGTAGAAGGTCTTGATAAAAAAGAAGGTGGAAATATCACAACCGTAGAATTCGCTAATGGTCTGGGAAAGGTTCCGCTTCACTATCAACCTGGAAAATCCTGGTCTTATGGAACATCAGCAGATGTTATTGGAGCAGTAATTGAAACTGCGTCAGGTATGCGCTTTGGAGAGTTTTTAAAGAAAGAAATTTTTGAACCGCTTGGAATGAAAGATACTGGATTTTTTGTGCCGAAGGAAAAAAGAGAGCGCTTTGTAAAAGCGTATGAGTGCAATGAGGGAAAAGCACCTGTTTTATATCTTGGAAATAACCTTGGAATTCAAAATACGATGGAATTTGCTCCGGCATTTGAATCCGGTGGCGCAGGTCTGGTTTCTACCATTGATGATTATGCAAAGTTTGCGCAGATGCTGTTAAATAAAGGAACTTATGAGGGCAAAGAAATTTTAAGAGCAAAGACAGTAGAATTTTTTACCCGTCGTGTTTTAGATGATGCTCAGCAAAAAGGATTTGAAGAGTGGATTGGTTTAGAGGGATTTACTTACGGAAATCTGATGCGTATCATGAAAGAACCAGGACGTGCAGTTACACTGGGAGGAAAAGGAGAATATGGATGGGATGGCTGGCTTGGCTGTTATTTTTCAAATGCTCCAGAAGAAAATATGACGATTCTTATGATGACTCAGAAAAAAGATGCCGGAACCTTTTCCATGACAAGAAAGCTGAGAAATGTGATTTACTCAGCTTAATAGAAAGTGGAAAATCAGAAAAAATATTATCATTGCTGACGGCGGTATTCCCTTGGTGTTATATGGAATTCTCTTTTAAAGAGCCGATTAAAATATGAAAGATTATCAAAGCCGGAAGAGACTGCAATCGTCAAAACAGAATCATCGGTCGAAATTAAAAGCCTTGCCGCCATGCTCATTCGATAATGATTGAGATACTGAGTGAATCCCATATTCATATGTGTTTTAAAAAATTTCATGAAATGAGATTTACTATAATGAATGAGATTTGCCATATCTTCAATACTTAAAGGCTCGTTGTAATGTTCTTCAACATATTTTAAAATCGTTTTCAGTTTATCCATATGTTTTTGGTGAGACTGAGAGGGCTGTTTCATTGCCTGCTGATTGGAAACAAGGTAGAACATAAGCTGGAAGAGCCAGCCTTTGACTGCAAGCTGATAGCCTTTTGGCCTGGAATCGCAGAGATTATCGATTTTTCGGATGCATCCGGAAAGAGATTCGTAAGCAGGGCAGTCAGGTGTTAAAAATGTTTGAATGGTAGCAGGATTTTCTACGAGTGGAAGAATGAAATTTGTTCCGCACAAATCCGGTTCACCACAAAGAAGCATAGATGGATGAAAGAGAATGTTCTCGTATTCCATCCGTGCTTCTTTTTTTTGTTCGATGGAATGGAGCTGTCCGGGAAGCACAAAGACAATATCTCCGGCCTTTACTTCATGGGTAATAAAGTCTACGGAAATGATTCCACTGCCTTTCTGGATGACAATTAATTCCATTTCATTGTGCCAGTGAATGGGAACATGTGTAAAATCCATAGGGATACAGCAAAGGTAAGTATTATAAGGAAATTCGAGCGAAGTATGAGATTTTGACTCGTGATAATTTTGATATTCTGTGAGGTTCATGAACAAATTCCTCCATTTTCATACAAAATTCGTAAACTATAGTTTGATAGTATTGTATTATAAATAGAGAGTATTTTGCAAGAAATAATTGAAAAAGCATAGTAAAATGCAGATAAGAAATACGACAGGATAACAAGAAAATAGAATTTAGAGTAAGATAAAGAAAGATAATGATGGAGGATTTTTTAAGATGAAAATTCAGGAATTATTAGAAACAAAACTTGGAAAAACAGTCAAAGAAGCATCTAATGCAGAAGTGTACTATGCACTCTTACATGTAGTTCAGAACATGGCAAAAGAAAAAGAAGTACCGGTAAAGAAGAAAAAAATCTATTATATTTCAGCAGAATTTTTAATTGGTAAATTATTATCTAATAACATGATTAACCTTGGTATTTATGACGATGTGAAAAAAATGCTTGCAGAAAATGGAAAAGATATCTGCGAAATCGAAGAAATTGAACCGGAACCATCTCTTGGAAATGGTGGACTGGGACGTCTGGCTGCCTGCTTCCTTGATTCTATTGCAACATTAGGGTTAAGCGGAGATGGAGTTGGATTAAACTATCATCTTGGATTGTTCAAACAGGAATTTAAAGATGAATTACAAAATGCAGTTCCAAACCCATGGATTGAAAAAGAAAGCTGGCTGACAAAAACAGAGGTGAGTTATCCTGTAACTTTTGGAAATCTGACTGTAAATTCCAGAATGTATGATATCGAAGTAACTGGATACAATAATCAGAGCAATAAACTTCACTTATTTGACTTAGAATCTGTAGATGACAGCATCGTAAAAGAAGGAATTGATTTTGATAAAGAAGAAATCGAAAAGAACCTTACCCTGTTCTTATACCCGGATGACAGCGATGATGCAGGTCGCCTGCTTCGTATTTATCAGCAGTATTTCATGGTAAGCAATGGTGCACAGTTAATCTTAGATGAATGTGTGGCACGTGGTTCGAACCTGCATGATTTGTATGAATATGCTGTTATCCAGATTAACGATACCCACCCGACGATGGTCATTCCGGAATTGATTCGTCTGCTGGTTGCACGTGGAATTCAGATGGATGAAGCAATTGAGATTGTAACCAAAACCTGTGCTTACACAAACCATACCATTCTTGCAGAAGCACTTGAAAAATGGCCGATGGAATACTTAAAGAAAGTCGTTCCTCAGTTAGTTCCGATTATCGAAATTTTGGATGATAAAGTAAGAAGAAAATTTGATGATGAAAGCGTTGTTATCATCGACAAAAATGATGTCGTACACATGGCACACATTGATATTCATTACGGATTCAGTGTAAATGGTGTAGCATCTCTGCATACAGAAATCTTAAAAGATACAGAGTTAAATGCATTTTATAAGATTTATCCGGAAAAATTCAATAACAAAACAAACGGAATCACATTCCGTCGCTGGCTGATTCACTGCAATCCGGAACTGACCGCTCTGCTTGATGAATTAATCGGAACCGGATACAGAGAAAATGCAGAAGAACTGGAAAAACTCCTGGCTTACAAAGATGATGATGCAGTCATTGAAAAATTACTGAGTGTAAAAGGAGACAATAAAAAAGCACTCTGCGATTATTTAAAACAGACTCAAAATGTAGAATTGAATCCGGAATCTATTTTTGATATTCAGATTAAACGTCTGCATGAGTACAAACGTCAGCAGATGAACGCATTATATGTGATTCACAAATATAAAGAAATCAAGGCAGGTAAGAAACCATCTACTCCAATCACAGTTATTTTTGGAGCAAAGGCAGCACCGGCTTATGTGATTGCAAAAGATATCATTCACCTGATTTTATGTTTACAGGAATTAATCAACAATGACCCTGAAGTAAGTCCATATTTAAAGGTTGTTATGATTGAAAACTACAATGTCACAAAAGCAGAAAAACTGATTCCGGCATGTGATATTTCAGAACAGATTTCTCTGGCTTCCAAAGAAGCAAGTGGAACAGGAAACATGAAGTTCATGTTAAATGGCGCGCTGACTCTTGGTACAGAAGATGGCGCAAACGTAGAAATCCATGAACTGGTAGGTGATGACAATATCTTCGTATTTGGAGCATCCAGTGAAGAAGTCATCAAACACTATGAAAATGAAGACTACGTTTCCAGAGACTTCTACGAAAAAGATGAGACAATCAAAGAAGCAGTAGATTTTATTACTTCTAAAGAACTGCTTGCAATCGGTCATGAAGAAAACTTAACCAGACTTCAGAATGAACTGTTAAATAAAGACTGGTTTATGACACTCTTGGATTTCAAGGCTTATACCAAAAAGAAAGAAGAAGCCTTAGAAGCTTATGAAGATAGAAAAACATGGGCAAAGAAGATGATTGTCAATATTGCAAAAGCAGGATATTTCTCATCTGACCGTACAATTGCAGAATACAATAACGATATCTGGCATGCGTAAATCATGTGTTTAAGATGAACTGATGCAGATAAAGGGCAAGATGCAGGTTCAGACGAACAGAAGCATCCTGTAAATCAACACGTAACAGTTCTTCAATTCTTGTAATGCGGTATTTAATGGTATTTCTATGGGTATAGGCAGCATCTGCGGTATGCAGAATATTACAATTATTTTGTAAATAAAGAGATAACGTTTCAACTAACTGGGTGTGGTTGTCTGCGTCATAGCGGATGAGTGCACCCAGTTGGTTTTCTATGAAAGATTCATATAAAGGAGTCTGATTTAAATCAGAAAACAGCTGATAAAGACCGAGCTGGTTGTAGCAGAGAGACTGATGATTTAAGCTTAATTTATTGCAGTAATTGATACACTCCGCAGCCTGCTCATAGCTTTGTTTTAATTTTTCAATATCAGATACAGCGAGTCCGATACCGATATTGCAGGTTAACTGCGGATGGGTCTGACAGATGTAATCCATTGTCCTGGAAAATGCTTCTGTAATGACAGAAAAATCTTTGTCAGGAAAAATACCAATGATGTGGTTGCTGTAAGTAGATGCGAGGAAGGATGCATCTTGTTCAGAAAATATCTGATGAAGATATTCGTAAAGGTTATTGCTGATGGTTTGTTCCATTCCGGCAGTCTGACCAGATTCCGGCAAGATAAAATGCAGAAGGAAAAAATGATGACTGCCTTCAAAAGAATATCCACTATTGGCAGCTTGAAGCTTCAGGGCAGAAGCACTGATATGGTTTTCAAATATAATATTAAAGATAACATCATTTCGAGTACTTTGATAAAAGTTATTGTTGGAAATTGCATGACCGATTTCTTCAAAGAAGTCAACAAGCGGAAGATTCCATGGAATTGCAAATAAAGGAAAATCATTTTCATTGCATAAGGAAAGCACGGATTTTGAGATTTTTTCAATATAGTTAGGACCGATTAGTAAAAGTGCACCGGACATATTCAGGTGAATCGCTTCTTTTAAAAGCTCTGAAAGATTGAAATTGGGTTCAGAGCTGACCGGTCGGCTGATAATTAGAAGTTCTCCGCCATGAACCCATTGAGAAAGAGACAAAGACTCTGCTTTGTAAACCCAGCGAATCCCTTTGTGCAGTCCGTTATTTCCGGCAATTAATTTTAACTTGGATAAAGATGATAACGTGTAAAGGTCTTTACATTGAAACATAATAGCACCCTCCTTGGAAAAATATTTAACTCATTATAAAAGAAGAATCGTTTGGTTTCAACTTATTTTTGAAGTGATTTGTGCAAAGATGACAAATAGAGGGAAGAAGATTCGTTTCTGACTAATAAATAAAAGAAATAAAGTAATAAAATATTGACTTTTAAAAAAATTGTGCCTATAATGGCATCATCAAAAACATACAGGAATCGTAAACAAAGGAGTTTATACAGATAAACAAAATCTGTGTAAGCTCCTTTTTTGATTCTAATGTTTTGAAGTAGCGTTACTGTTGGTTGCAATAGAAAAATAAGAATAGAAAGTTGATTTAAAGGAGGAAATGATTATGATGACATGGGAAATTATGATAGGTGCACAGTTGATTTCGATTTTAGCTTCCGCAGGAGTGGTGATTTCATTTATGTTAAAGAAAGAGCCGCTGGATGTTGTTCAAGTAGAGTCCATACCTGTAATGGAAGGTACCTTGGCACATGGAACAGTATAGGGAAAATGCCTGTAACCTGCTGTAAAAAAGAAAATATGTTTTCTGAAATACAGCAGGAAAATGGCAGGCATTATTTTTTTACGCTTTTTTGGAGGATTTTTAGAAAATAGGAGGAGAAAAAATGACACTTGAGCAAATTTCTGTTATTTTTTTCGTAGGATTTTTAATTTTTGTAGGTCTGGTTGCATTTATTTCAAGTAAACTTGGAGCAAAGCAGACCAGCGGTTCAGCAGATGTAGATTATTATTTGGGTGGAAGAAGTACACCAACCGTAGTGCTTGCATTTTCTTATGTAACTTCATCCATCAGTGCAGCCTGTTTTATGGGTGACCCGGGTATCATGTCAACTGTAGGATGGCCATATTACTGGGTTGTTATTGCAGTTATTCCGGGTCTGATTATTCCGGCAGTACTGTTGATGCCAAAAATGAGAATGCAGGCAGAAAAACTTGGTTCTCTTACCATTCCGGAATATTTAGGTGACCGCTATCAGAGTGAAACTTTGAGATTAATTATTGCAGGTGTGATTTCTGTTTTTTATATTTTCCCATTAGTAGCTCAGTTTAAAGGTGCAGCCGTATTATTAGAATCCTTTACCGGTATTTCTTTTAAAGCAGGACTTGCAATCATCACGGTTGTTATTATCTTCTATGTTATTGTAGGTGGATTAAAATCCGTTGCATGGACTGATTTTGCACAGGGACTTCCGATGCTGATTATTTCCGTGGTACTTGTAATTTTATCTTTAAAAGCAGTTGGAGGATTTAACGGACTCGAAACAAAACTGGCTCAGATTGACCCGAACATGTTAAATATTGTACAGGCAGAATCTTCCGATGCGCAGATGTCATTATCTGGTGTATTTGGTAACTTTGTATTCTGGTGTATTATCTTTATCAGTCAGCCTTACCTTTGTTCCAGATTCCTTGCAATTCCAAATGTAAAGAGAAAAACAATTGGAACATTCTTAATTACCGCATTGATCTTAAGTACAATTTATAACAGCTTTTATCTTTGTGGTTTAACCGGACGAGTATTATTCCCGGATGTAGAAGCCGATTATTTAACTGTTACAATGGCAAAAGAAATGCTTCCAAAATGGGCAGCAGCAATGATGATGATTGGTATTTTTGCAGCGATGATGTCTACAGCAACTTCTGTTTTACTGGTTGTAGGTCAGGCAGTCGGACGTGATTTTTATTCTAAGACCATTAATAAAAACGCAACTGCGGAACAGGAAGTGCGTGTAACAAGAATTGCAGTCGTTGTAGTTGCATTTATCTGCTTTGCATTTAACTTTGTAAATCCACCGGAATTTTTGAGCGTAGTACTTTATCTGGGATTAAGTGGAATTGGAGCATGTATTGGAGTTCCATTATTTGCAGCAATTATTTCAAACCGTGCGACAAAAGAAGGTGCAGTTGTATCCTCAATTACAGGACCGATTGCCTATCTGATTTTTAATTATGTCATTGGAATTAACTATTGGTTTTCCTGCCTGCTTGCAGTTGTCATTGCCGCAATTTTAATGATTGGGATTTCTGCTTATGTCAATAAAAAAGCGGAAAGCTGTCAAATGAAAAAATACGCAAAAAATATGCAGTAGAAAAATAAGAATGAGAAGAGGTTGAAAAAAATGTCCTATTATATGCACGATATTACATGGCCTGAATTTCAGGCAAAAAAAGATTCGGTAGTAATTTTACCGATTGGAGCGACGGAGCAGCATGCACAGCATCTTCCACTTTGTACAGATGCAAAAATTGCAGAAAAATTTTCATATTATCTGGCAAAAAAGTTGGATGGAATTATCATGCCGACGTTAACTTATGGATATAAATCAAAACCGTTAAGCGGAGGCGGTCCACTTTTTCCGGGAACGATTGATTTAAATGGAAAAACCGTGATTGATTTAGTGTATGATATTTTGATGGAGCTGATAAAAGATGGATTTACAAAAATCTTTATTATGAATGCACATTTTGAAAATGAAGCATTTGTGGTAGAAGCGATGGATTTGGTTAATCGTGATACGCATGGTGTGGCTACGATTATCGAATCGAACTGGTGGGATCCGATGCCGGAAGATGTGATTGATAAAGTATTTGATGAAGTACCATTTCCGGGCTGGGCATTTGAACATGCAGCAGTAACCGAAACTTCTCTTATGATGTATTTTGCACCGGAACTGGTTCATTTTGAAAGAGCGGTGGAAGCTCCTCCTACAGAAGCTCTTCCATATTTCCGCTATCCACTGAAAAAAGGAGATGTGCCGGAAAGCGGAGCGTTGGCAAGCAGTGTCTCTTCAAGTGCAGAGAGAGGAAAAATTATTGTGGACAGCGTAATTCCTGAACTGGTAAAGATATGTAAGAAAGAATTTCAGATTTAAAAATTTAACCGAATCAAGTAACAGATAAGAAAGTGCTGATTCAAAAAGCAGGAGAAAAATGTTATGATAAAATTATTTAAAAATGTGCGTTTAAAGGGTCAAAAAGAATTAAAAATGATACTGGTAGAGGATGGAACAATTAAAAAGATAGCAGAGCAGATTGATGTGCCGGATGAGGCAGAAGTGATTGATTTGCAGGGGTATCTGACTGTCCCACCGTATGTAGACCCTCATATTCATCTGGATTATGTGTTTACTGCAAGAAAAGAAGGGGCTTTAAATGGCACCGGAACTTTATTTGAAGGAATCCAAAGATGGAGTGAAACCAAATCAGACCTTACGGTAGAAGAAGTAAAACAGAGGGCAATTGCCGGAATTAAGAAAGAAATGACAGCAGGAGTCCAGTATATCCGTACCCATGCGGATGTAACAGACCCGAATTTTACCTCTTTAAAAGCTTTGCTGGAATTAAGAGAAGAATTAAAAGATATTGTGACAATTCAGGTTGTGGCATTTCCGCAGGAAGGAATGTATGCCTATAAAGGCGGAGATGAACTGGTAGAAGAAGCCTTGAAAATGGGAGCGGACTGTGTCGGAGCCATTCCTCATTATGAATTTGCCAGAGAATTTGGAGAAAAATCCATTCATAAAACGGTAGATTTGGCAGTGAAATATGACAAACTAATCGACGTACACTGTGATGAAACGGACGATGACCAGTCAAGATTTCTGGAATTGTTGTCGGCTTTAAGCTATATGGAAGGAATCGGAAGTAAGACAACAGCCAGTCATACCTGTTCTTTTGGTTCTGCAAATAACAGCTATGCCTTTCGTCTGATGAAATTATTGAAGAAAGCAGAAATTAATTTTATCTCCTGCCCGACAGAAAATATTTACCTGCAGGGACGCCAGGATACCTATCCAAAACGAAGAGGACTAACCAGAGTAAAAGAGTTAAATGATGCAAAAATCAATGTCTGTTTTGCTCAGGATTCTATGTCAGATCCATGGTATCCTCTTGGAAACGGAAATATGATGATGATTCTGGATCATGGAATTCATATCTGCCAGATGATGTCATTTGAAGAAATCGACAATGCACTGGATTTAATTACCGTAAATGGAGCAAAAACCATGCATATCCAGGACGAATATGGTTTAGAAGAAGGCAAGCCGGCAAACTTTATTGTACTTGAAGCAAAATCAGAGTTTGATGCAGTATGCGAACGGGCTGGAATTCTGGCTTCTGTAAGAAATGGAGAATATTTACTAAAAAAAGAACCACAGGTAATACAGACCGACATTGAAATTTTAAAATAATAGTAATCTGTTCTTGAAAAAAAGATCTCGACAGGAATGCAGTTGCGGCTTGTTGAGGTCTTTTTTTAAGTTCCTGTCTTATGCTTGACAAAAACCGCTTGCTCACCCTATGATAGTAGCAACGAAACACTTGAGGGAAAAAATTCTGAACGTAACGGATA
>ERZ869979.478-NODE-478-length-12259-cov-5.762354_pt1 | contig 12259 bp, 11 predicted proteins | sample MGYA00521269_ERZ869979 | MGnify/ENA primary metagenome ERZ869979 (study PRJEB32232, sample SAMN07284974) | human gut metagenome | biome: human-associated habitat; material: feces | host: Homo sapiens | place: Tanzania | collected 2014-04-05 ... | reverse complement strand
AAAATGTAGAAAAAATTTTTAATGGCTCGAATATGAAAGACCTATCGTGGATAATGGCTCCACAATAGGTCTTACTTTTTATTTCTTATCAAAACTATATCTTTTGTAGCACGAAACGTCAGTCCCTTTATTTTTCTCCACCCACCAAAAACTGAGGTGTCAGCTTATTCAGCTCACGTTCCATGGAAGTTCTGGAAATATCACTGATGTCCTTCAGTGCAAACACTTTGGAAAAGCCGATCTCCATCATGTGATCCAGATCCCATGCCGGACGCTTTTTATCACTCATAAACAGCTTACTACTGAGCTCTTTCCCTGTTTCCGCATCTTCATGAGCATGGATACCTCTTCCGTATTTTTCCCACATGGCAGCATCATGTGCCTTGTAAATCTTTTTCTTTTCTTCATCATAAAGATGCAGATACCAGCAGGCGTCCGATACCAAAAGACGTCCGCCTTTTTTCAGTACACGCAGCCACTCCTTGTAAGCCTTCTGTGGATCGTCCAGCGTCCATGTGATATTTCTGCAGATAACCATATCAAAGGTCTCATCCGGGAAATTCAGATCGTGGCAGTCCATAGTCATCAGATCTGCGGATAAACCTGCCGCCTTTACATTTTCCTTTGCTTCATGGATCATATTTTCAGTAATATCAATCCCTGTCACATGATGTCCTTCTCTTCCCAGCGTAATTTCAAAAAATCCCGGTCCGCAGCCCACATCCAGCACTTCCAGATGTTCTTTTTCCGGCGCATACTCCAGAATCAGATTCTTCCAGTTTTCTGCTGTTTCACTCTTCAGTTCTGCCTTGATCCCTTCGCTGTAAATGCCGGCTTCTCCTTCCCAGTACTCTTTGATCTTATCGTTTTGCATGTCACTTCTCCTTCTTTGTGGCTATTACAATAAATTTTTTTCCCTGATATCCGTATTTCCAGAAATCCATCGTCCATGGTCTGTTCAGCCAGCGGTTCTCTCTGATCTGGATCCTGGCAAATCGTACCTTTTTTAATATCTGAAAATCTGCTTCCGGACGCTTCTGCGATGTAAATGGCAGCTTCTCATAAATTCCGCTGTTTTCCTTCACATCAGATTCATATGTTTTTCTTTCCGTAACATAAATAAGAAAATCCGCAATTTTCATATGGATCTTATTTTTTAATGTGGGTTCGATGGTACGATAGTCCCCATCAAAATAAATGATCCTTCCACCTGGTTTTAATACAGCCTTCCAGCGTCTGAAAGCTTTTTCCGGATCATATAATGTCCACACCGCATCTCTGGAAAGTATCACATCATAGCTTTGTTCCTGTTCCAATGGCAAAGTTACACCATCTTCCTCACAGATTTCCACCTGCTGATGATACTGTCGCATATTCCTTCTGGCTTTTTCTACCATTCCTGATGAACCATCGATCGCTTTTACATCATGTCCCAGACGCGCTGCTATGATGCTCATAAAACCCGGGCCGCAGCCCACTTCTAAAATACGAAGGGGCTCAGGTCCAAGAAGTCTTTTCAATTCTTTTGTCCAGTGAGATACCGTTCTTTTGTTACTCAATTGTTTTTGGATCATATCATCATAATCACCGGAATCTTCTGTCCATTTATTCTCGATTTTTTCAAACATTTTTTTACTCCACTACATCCAGTGTTGCCCAGTTAATGCCTTCATAGGCAGTCGGTGCAAGCTCTACATTGGTCAGTCTGGTATTGTTATAGATATAATCACGATTCGGATAATACAGCGGCACTGTTACTGCCTGATCATTGATACGTGTAAGGATCTTATCATATAATTCCGTACGTTTTTCTTCATCCTGTGTCTTTAATACTTCTCCGAGATCTTTGTTCAGCTCCTCATCGTACCAGTTTACTGCCTTTGCTCCGTCTTCCGCATAGAACATTGATTTCAGGAATCCATGAGGCATCCAGGAATCTTCATAGCTGCGGTAAATGCACAGATCGTAATCTCTGGTGTTCCAGATCTCATCATAGTAAGCTGCAGATTCTTTTTCTACCAGTTCAATACCCACGCCAACCTTCTCATATTCAGATTTCAGGAATTCACACAGTGACTTCCATGAAGCATATTCTTCGGTCTGAAATACCAGTCTGAGATTCAGTGGTTCTCCGTCTTTTTCTACAATACCATCTCCGTCTGTATCCTCATATCCAGCTTCCTTTAACAGTTCCTTTGCTTTATCCGGATCATATGGATAGCCCTTGCTGTTTTCTTCTGTTACATAAGGAACTGTCGGAGACATAAGTCCGGTTGCCGGATTGCCGTAACCATCCAGCAGATCATTTACAATGCTTTCTTTATTTGTTGCATAATTCAGTGCCTGACGTACGTTTATATCCTGAAGCGCCGGTGTATCATAATTTTCGATCAGATAGTAAGAAAGTGTAGAAACCTGCTGTTCTGTCGATAAATTTTTATCTGCCTGGATAATACTGAAGCTTTCGGATGGAATATCCTGAAGATTCAGATCTGCCTCTCCACTCTGAAGTGCCATTACTCTGGCATCACCGTCTACCACCTGCTTCAGAACTACTTTATCAATATTTGGTTTCTCACCGTAATAATTAGGATTTGGTACCAGGACAACCTCCTGACCGCTCTCATAACTGTCGATCATCCACATTCCTGTACCCACTTCCTGACAAAATTCTCCATCTTCATCCAATGCACTCTCACAGGTGAAACGGAATGGTCTTGGATAGCTGAATTCGATCAGCAGCGTATAGCATGGTTCTGCAAACTTAAATTCCACAGTATAATCATCTACCTTTGTAACATTTTCCAGTTTGGCTGAAAAGTTACCGGTCACATCCTGTTCTACCCATCTGTTATAATTCCACATCACATTATCTGCATTAAACGCTGTACCGTCTGAGAATTTCACATCTTTTCTTAAATGAAACGTATAGGTTGTTCCATCTTCGCTGATATCCCAGGATTCTGCCAATGCAGGTTCGATTTCTCCATTTTCTCCATAACGTACCAGCGGATCATAGATCATTTCATAAAGACGAAAGTCCGGACCACTTTTTATAGGGTCACAAAGTTCAGGAGTCAGATCAATGGATGTCATTGCCGTAACTACTTTTTCCTCTTTTGCCTGTACATTGACACCTGTCAGCAAGGTTGCCGCCACCATACTCAATGCTACCAGTTTTGCTACACTTCTTTTCTTCATTTCTTCCTCTCCTTTGCATTTGTTTTATATTTTACAGCATATGACATGCCGCAAAATGTCCTGTCGCAATTTCTGTCAATTCCGGTATATGCTCCTTGCATATATTTGTACATCTTCTGCACCGGTTCTGATATGGACAGCCCTGTTCCGGAATTGTATCTGAAAATATTTTCTTTTCCTGTGATCCGATTCTTCGCATTTTCGGTTCTTTTACCGGAATGGAATCAAACAGATCTTTTGTATAAGGATGTACTGCAGTCTCTTTTAAGCTGTCCGTATGATCGATAAACTCAACCACGCGTCCCTGATACATAATAGCCACCTCTTTGCAGAGATATGGAACGTTGGACAGATCGTGAGTGATCAGTAAATAGGTCATCTCATATTTTTCCTGCAGTTCATTTAACAGATGCAGGATCTGCTTTCGTATGGAATAATCCAGACTGGATACCGGTTCATCACAGATCACAAGCTCCGGTCTTAATACCAACGCCCTCGCAATATTAGCTCTCTGACACTGGCCTCCTGAAATCTGTCCAACATAACGGTTTCGAATATCCGGATCCAGGCCCGTCTGGATCAAAGCTTCCTTTACCCGTTCTTCATACTCTCCCTCTTGCAGTTTTTCATGTAATTTCAGAATTTCCAGGATATTTTCTCCAATGGTATACCCGGGATCAAATACTCCGCTGCTGCTTTGAAAGACCATCTGAAGGTTCTTGCGATATGGACGGAACTGCTTTTCAGACAAACCCTGCATTTCCTGCCCCTGAAACCAGAATTTTCCATCTGTAGGTTTCTCCAGACCGGCGATCAGCTTTCCGAATGTAGTTTTGCCACTTCCACTTTCACCGATCAGAGCCATGGATGACCCTGCATGGATTTCCAGACTTACATCATCCACTGCCTTCACAATTTTTTTCTTGCCATAATATTTTTTTAAATGTTCTGTCTTTAGTAACGTACTCATACTTTTCCCCTATAAAACTGCATCCAACAGTTTTTTTGTATATGAATGCTGCGGATGGTAAAAGATATCTTCAACTGTTCCGTTTTCTACTATTTCGCCGTCTTTCATGATCGAAACATCATCTGCGATCTCTGCCACCACACCCAGGTCATGCGTGATAAATAACACGCCCAGATTTTCTTTCCTGGATAGCTGATAGATTTCTTCCAGGATCTGCTTCTGTACTGTTACATCCAACGCCGTCGTCGGCTCATCTGCGATCAGATAATCCGGTTTCATGGACATGGCAATGGCGATCATAACACGCTGACACATACCACCTGACAATTCGTAAGGTTTTTTCTTCATCAGTTCTTCCGGATCACGCAGATTCATCATCCGCAGACTTTCCAGTGCTACTTCCCTTGCCTGTTTTTTGCTCATTCTGCGATGTTTTCTCAATCCTTCCAGAAGCAGTTGTTCAACTGTAAAAAGCGGATCGAGAGCAGCTGTCGGATCCTGAAAGATCATTCCGATCCTGTCTCCGTATAGCTGTCGCTTTTCTTTTCCTGATAACTTCAGAAGACTCTTTTCGTTCAGTGTCACATCTCCGGATATCACCTTTCCGTTTCCTGCAAGCAGATTCATGATCGTCAGAGAGGTAACTGACTTGCCGCTTCCGCTTTCTCCCACCAGTGCATGGATCCTTCCTCTCCTTACTTCCAGACTGACATCTTTTACTGCATGTACCATTCCGTGAGAGGTCTGAAACTCCACATGTAATCTTTTTACCTTTAGAACATCATTTTTTGGCTGTTCCATTCTGTATTCCCTCCCCCAGATAATTAAATGCCAGGACAATGATCATGATCAGTATGCCCGGATAAAACATCAGCCTTGGATAAGTCTGGATATAGCTTTTGCTGTCGCTGAGCATGATCCCCCATTCCGGTGTCGGCGCCTGCACACCAAGTCCGATAAAGGAAAACCCGGCGATTGACAGAATGATCGAACCGATTTCCATTGTTGCCAGTGCGATCACAGATGGCAGGATATTTCTCAATACATGCCTAAATATGATCCTTGCGTGGCCGCAGCCACCGGCCTTCAGTGCGGTCATATAATTTTTATTTTTTTCCTGAAGTGTCAATGCACGGGCAAGCCTTGCATATTCTGCCCAGGATACGACCGACAGGGACAGGATCAGATGAGCGCCGCTGGCTCCCACGGTTCCTGCAATGGCAAGTGCCACGATAAAGACCGGCATAGCCATAAATACATCAATGATCCTCATAATCATGGAATCGATTTTTCCACCTACATATCCGGCAAACAGTCCGATCGGCACCCCGACACATACAGTGATCAGAAGCACCGTAAAGCTGTAGCTCAGTGAATACCGGCTGCCCCAGAGAAGTCTTGATAAAATACATCGTCCCAGCTGATCAGTACCTAAAGGATATGCCGCCGACGGATCCTTTAATTTTATCGAAACATCCACAAGCAGTGGATCATGCGGCGCCAGTACAGGTGCAAAAATAGCTGCCAATGCAAAAATTATGACCACCATCAATCCTATTTTTGTTTTCGGTGACCGGAATACCTGTTTCCAGTACAGATTCTGGATCATGCTTTTTTCTGTTTTCTGCTTTCTTCTGCTTCCCATTCTATGATCTCTCCTTTACTTTAACTGGATTCGCCGGTCAATCGCAGAATAGGCGATATCCACAAGAAAATTTAATACTACAATGCCAACAGCCAGAATAAAGATAAAACATTGCAGCACCGGAGTGTCTTTTGAGATCACGGATTTCAATGCCAGATTTCCGATTCCCTGAATTGAAAAAATACTTTCTATCACAGCTGAGCCACAGAAAAAACCGATCACAATTGATACCAGACGTGTAAGCACAGGAATCAGGATATTTTTCAGACCATGACGCAAAATTACATTTACAGATGACAATCCCTTAGCTCTGCTGGCACGTATGTAATCCTGCTTCAGCACCTGTATCATATTAGTACGGATCAATCTCGTCATAATTCCAAAGAAACTGATATCCATGGCAAATGCCGCAAGAATCGGGATGCCTCCGGCATCTCCTCCGATCACGGAAATCACTTTTAGCTTTACTCCAAATATATAGAGCAGCATCAGACCGATCCAGAAAGACGGCATAGATACACTGAGGGACGACAAAATGCGAATGACTTTATCCAGAACTCTGTTTTCATAAATTGCCGACAAAATCCCAAGAGGGACTGATACGATCATCAACAATAAAAACGAAGTAACTGCCAGTTTAAATGTCTGTGGAAAATATTTTTTTAATTCATCAAAAGCCGGTTTTCTGGTAGAATATGATTTTCCAAAATCGCCATGAAGTGCCTGATCCAGCCATTTCCCGTATTGTACCAGCACCGGCTGATCCAGTCCTTCCTCATGCCGTACTTCTTCTACCTGTTCCGGTGACGGATGCTCGTATTTTTTCTCCGCCAGAACTCTGGCAGCATCACCTGCCGATATAAAACTCAGCATAAAAATAATAAATGTAACCGCCAGAACTACCGGAATCATAAATATAAAACGCTTTGCAATTACTTTTCCCATTTTCATTTCTCCTCATTTTTCATCTGTTTATTCGGTTAAAATAAAAAAAGCTGATATGATCCAGCATCATATCAGCACAAAAAACAAACCTCTACCTCAGGCAGAGCTTATTCCTTCTGTATCCCATCCGAATCAGAATTCTTCTGTCAAAAAGGCAAGTCTCCTGACTCCAGTTCTTCCTACTTACCATCTTCCCGGATCTCTCCAGTGATATTTTGGTTTTCGTCCCTGTCACAGTAGCGGTGGCTGTTCTGGCATTTCACCAGATTCCTTATTAAGTACTTTGTACACCCTTCTGACTATTCAATTTTCATAGTTGCAATGAATAAGTATCATAATATCATACTTTTCTTTTTATATAAATAGTTTTTTGTCAAATATAAAATATCTGAACATTTCATAGTGAAACCCGGATATTTTCTGCCTGTATTATTATAGATCCCTTAAGTAAATAACATTATGTATGAACGGTGACTTCTTTATATTTCCGTATAATGATCATATAACTTACGAATAATAAAACAGCTGCACTGCTCCATGCACAGATCTCTGCATAGTATATTCCATCTTCACCGATCAGTTTTGGCAGCAGCAGCGCAACACTGACACGCATTATAAATTCTGCAATGCCGCTGGCAAGCGGAATCAAAGTATTACCCAGGCCCTGGATAGCGGAACGATACACATACAGCAGATACAGCACCCACAAAAAGACAGCCATAATAAACAAATACTTATATGCTATATCCAATACCTGTCGGGTCTGATCCGGTTCACCGGATACAAACAGGGACAGTACATTACGTCCAAACAGTACCATCATGCCGGAAATGAAAGCCGAAGTGAGCACTGCCATATAAGTGCCGCTGCGCACGCCTTTTCGAATCCTCTGGTATTTTTTTGCACCAAGATTCTGGCCCACATAGGTTGTAATAGCATATCCATATGAAACGGCAGCCATCTCCAAAACCCCATACAGCTTGTTCGATGCCGTAAATCCCGCCACAAACAGAAAACCAAATCCATTGATCACATACTGTACCACAAGTCCTCCCACGGAGATGATCACATTCTGTATCGCAAGAGGAACCGCCAGTTCCAAAAGCCGCAAACTCATAGAGGGATGCCTGTAAAAGTCCTTCTTTTCCAGGCGGATATCCGGGATTTTACGTAATACGATCAAACAGTACAAGGCTGAAAATCCCTGTGCGATAACGGTTGCCACTGCTGCTCCGGCTATACCCCAGCCAAAAACCGCCACAAATAACAGATCCAGCCCCACATTGATCACTGCTGCCACTATCATTGCGATCAACGGAGATCTGCTGTTTCCAAGCGCACGAAGGATCGCTGCAAATATATTATAAGCAGCTATGATCGGGATTCCCGCAAAGATCAGCCGCAAATATAGCATTGTCAGATCAATAACATTATCCGGTGTCTGTAAAAACAAAAGAACACGATAAACTGTACCTTCACTTACTGCGAGCACAACCGCAGACAGTAACGCTGTCATGATATAGCTTTTCGCCACTGCGCATTTCAGATTTTCCTTTTCCCTTGCTCCATAATACTGAGATACAAGAATAGAAAAACCCTGTGTGATACCTGTCATGATCCCCAACACCAGCCATACCAGCCAATCTCCTGCGCCTACTGCTGCCAGTGCTTCAACTCCTACCACTTGTCCGACGATCATGGTGTCTGCCATTGTATAAAACTGCTGAAAAATATTTCCGAGCATCATTGGTATGGCAAAAGTTATGATCAGTTTTCCGGGGGATCCGGCAGTCATATCCTTTTCATTGGTTCCCATAAGAATCTCCTTTTCTTTTCATCCTTGTCCGCTATTTTACAAGGGACTCTTACGAAACACAATCCTATTTTTCCACAAAGTTTTTCTGATATTTTTGGTAGCTATTACATCTTTATAATCATTATTCTATAAATGAGCAAATTTGAAAAATTGCACAAAATTATCCCGCTAACTTCATAAATGCATCAAAATCATTACTTTCTTTTGCACATCGGAAGAGATACTGATACTTTTCTGTCTGGATAATGCTTCCAATTCGGTGGTAGCCTTTTTCGAAAGAACAGAATTCACCGGTCCTTGTCACACACATAAAATGTGCCATTGACATGAGCAGCCAATATCTTCGGATTCCCTGCGCAGAACGTATCTGGTAGCCGTCCAGTGCCAGTTTATCCTTACACTGGCGAAAAAATATTTCTATCGGCCACCGTCCAGCATAATAAGACAGTGTTTCGTCCACTGACAGTGAGACGTCTGTGCTGAGAAAGGCCCGTAGTGCTTTGGGATTTCCAAATGCTTTTTCCGGATAACTTAAAAGAACTACGGCATTTTCAATACCGTTGAGTTTTCCCTCATATCGATACACGTAGTATTTTTGCCTTTTCACTGTCACAAGGTGAAAATTGGAACGTGTGATTGATAAAAGAGCAGCAAATTCATTAAGCTTCTTTTTGAATCCAAATGGATAAAGCATCCGGTTTGTTTTCAGTGCACCTATGGTATGAAATCCCCTCGCTGCGAAAGTATTGATTATTTTTTCAGAAGTATACCAGCAGTCGCAAAGGAAATAGGACATTACCGGTGGAACCGGCAGTTCTTTTGCAATGTTTTCTACAATATTGATCTTGGAAATCGATTTGTTGTACATTACAAAAGCATAGTTCAGGACAATGCCGTTACAGGAAAGCATAACCGCAACTGCCTGGTGTCCATAATCCTGTTTTCCTTTTAGATGGGATTGATGAAAATACGCATCTTCAATAGGATGTAAAGCCCGTGACGAAGGCTTTGTCTTTGAAGCTATTGTATCGTCTACAATGCAGAAAACAGGCTTTCCGGTGCGTGCTGCTTCTGAATAAATAATCTCTATAACAGAACGTTTCAAGGTATCTGAAAGTAATGGATCATCCCATTTCCCTGAATTAAGGAAATGTGCGATCGTAGTTCTGTGACAGGAACTGTTTTTAGCAAAGTCCGTGGTTTTTCCATGATATCCTGAAATAAAAATACTGACTAGGATACTCATAAGATGGTTTATCACCCGGTTCGAATAAAATTTGCATAAGTTTAATTTCATAAGATGGTTGTATATGAATGAAGAATGATGTATAGTATTTGCGAGAGGCACCTTCTTTCGTAAATGTTGAAAATGTTTGTTTTGTCACTTTCATTATACAACATCCGGAATCGAGGTGTCTTTCTTTTATGCAAAATCACGAACTTGCTCATTTATAGCTAAAAAGTTGAAACGCTCCACACCCCCTTTGTTTGAGAATGATGTAAATAAAAAATATTTTCGATGAAATTTATCGGGAGTGATATTTGAGAATGATGTAAAAGTGTATGAAGAAATTTATAGAAACAATAATTAGACCAGAAAAGAAAGTGGAGGACAATAAAATGAAGTTAGGTATTTTGGGGGCCGGAGGTATTGCTTCTACTATGGCGAAGACAGTGGCAGGAATGAAAGATGTGGAGGCATATGCGGTTGCTGCCCGTGATCTGGGACGTGCCCGGGTATTTGCGCAGAAATATGAAGTAAAAAAAGCATATGGATCCTATGAGGAAATGCTGGCAGATGATGAGGTTGAACTGGTTTATATCGCAACCCCTCATTCACACCATTATCTGCATGCAAAGATGTGTCTGGAAGCGGGAAAGCATGTGCTTTGTGAAAAGGCATTTACTGTAAATGCAGAGCAGGCACAGAAATTATTTGATCTTGCAAAAGAGAAAAAGCTTCTGATCACAGAAGCAATCTGGACAAGATATATGCCGTCCAGAAAGATGATCAACGATATTATTGAAAGCGGCGTGATTGGTGAGGTTACCGCAGTTACAGCGAATCTCAGCTATACAGTAAGTCATGTAGAACGTATCCGTAAACCGGAGCTTGCGGGAGGTGCTCTTCTGGATGTAGGCGTATATCCAATCAATTTTGCCTCCATGGTGCTTGGGGATAAGGTAAAGGATGTAAAGGCTACTGCAATCTTTCAGAATGGAGTGGATATTCTGGACAGCATTGCCATGGTGTTTGAGGGAGACCGTATGGCAACCCTTCAGTGTGGTGCAAGAGAAATCTCAGACAGAATGGGAAGTATTTTCGGAACCAGAGGATATATGCAGGTGCAGAATATCAATAATCCGGAAAAGATTACAGTGTTTGATACCGAACATAAAGAAGTGGCTTCTTATGTTGTGCCGGAACAGATCTCAGGATATGAATATGAGGTAGAATCCTGCAAGAAAGCAATTCATGAGGGAAAAACGGAGTGTCCGGAAATGCCTCATGCGGAAACAATAAGGATCATGAAAATCCTGGACGACATCCGTAAATCCTGGAATTATGAGATTCCCTGTATCGAATAAAAAAGTGTGGAATAATCTTATAAAAAAGGACCAGTAATGTTTTGACATATACCCGAAACATTACTGGTTTTTCTTTTCTGCTATAATGGAAATGTAACAAAAAAATCAAATCATTTATAGCTTTTTTGAATAAATCTCCTGCTTTTATTGTATTTTTGAATTTTTGATTCTTAATGGGAAAGGGTATAATAGAACTTACAGTAAACAGAATGGGTAAAAATACCAGTGTGCCGACAAGATTATTCTGGAAATCAATTTGTTGGAATACTGAAAAAAGCAGGTGAGAAAAGTTGTATTATGTTGGAATTGATATTGGTTCGACTGCTTCGAAGACAGTTGTGACTGGTGACAGGGAAATGAAATTTGTGCTGCCTACGGGATGGAGCAGTAAGGAGACGGCTTCGGAGATTGCTTCAAGGCTTCTGGATGAGGGGATTGATGTAATGAGTGAAGGGGTTCGTGTAGCTGCTACAGGATATGGGCGTGTAGCTGTGGATTATGCGGATTTTGTGATTACGGAGATTACCTGTCATGGAAGAGGTGCAGAGAACTGGCGGGAAATGAATGTGCAATTATTGATGTGGGTGGTCAGGATACGAAAGTAATCCTGGTAGATCAGGGAATGATTCAGGATTTTCTTATGAATGATAAATGTTCTGCCGGAACCGGGAAGTTTCTGGAGATTATGGCGAATCGACTGGGAGTTACCATTGCAGAACTGTTTGGACTGGCAGAACAGGGAACTGTGGTACCGATCAGTTCGTTGTGTACGGTATTTGCGGAATCTGAGGTGATCAGCATGATTGGTGAAGGACGAAGCAGAGAGGATATTGCTGCGGGAGTGGTAAATTCTGTAGCGGAGAAAGTTGCGCAGCTTGCCAGAAGAAAGCAGCTTCCCGGGACAGTGCTCCTTACGGGAGGATTGAGTGAATGTCCGTATTTTGCAGAAATTCTTTCGGAAAAACTTGGATGTGCTGTTGAAGCTATGAAAGACGGAAGATATGCAGGAGCGTTTGGGGCATCATTGCTTGCCGGAGAAAAAAAGAAATAAATAATCAACTGTAGAGGATAATAAGGATTGCAACAGTTGGCG
>ERZ869979.473-NODE-473-length-12368-cov-10.271255_pt1 | contig 12368 bp, 13 predicted proteins | sample MGYA00521269_ERZ869979 | MGnify/ENA primary metagenome ERZ869979 (study PRJEB32232, sample SAMN07284974) | human gut metagenome | biome: human-associated habitat; material: feces | host: Homo sapiens | place: Tanzania | collected 2014-04-05 ... | reverse complement strand
CGAAAATGAAAATCAAAGAAAATGTCCCAAAGAAATGTGTTATTTCCACTTGACAATCGTCATTTCATAACAGTTTTTAAGAAAACACCAAGTGCAGCACCTGCCTGAGCCATATTATTAGGTCCAGTAATAACGAATAATGTATCTCTACCATAAGTTGCGATATTATTCATAACGATAGGTACAAAGCCCCAATGAAGTCCAAAGATAACAGCTGCAGGCCAGATTAATCCGACAAATCCACCAGCGATAATAGGGTTGAATGTCATAATAGCTGTATAACCTGATGCAAGTAATTTACCAAACTTATCCATGATGGGACCAATAACTAAGAAAGTTGCTGGCACCATGATAGTAAGTTCTAATAATGGTGTTAAGAATAACTTACATACTTCTGGAATAATCTTCTTTAATAGTTTTTCTAATTTGCTTTGAACATATACAGAAATAATGATTGGCATAACAGAAGAAGCATAACTTACAAGAGTCACTGGGATTGTAAGGAATGTCAATTTCGTACCTTCTGAGTATGCACTGATCATAGTTGGATAAAGCAGTGACATCGCAATAGCCATAGAAATAAATGGATTACATTTAAATTTCTTTGCGGCAGTATAACCTAAGATAATAGGCATGAAATTAAATACACTATCTGCAGCTGCATATAGAATCTTATATGTTCCCATATCTGCAGTTAATATTTTTAATGTAGTACATAGAATAAGTAATGCCTTCAACATACCGGCACCACACATAACACCAAGCATTGGTGAGAAGATACCAGAAATTGTTTCTAGTAATGTATTAAGAAGATTTTTCTTGCCTGTATCTTCCATTTCTTCGCTGTTTCCAGCGTTGATATTTGTACAGCTAAGTACTGCATCGTAGACTAAATCTACCTTATTTCCAATAACAACCTGAACCTGTCCTCCTGCTTTCATTACAGTAATAACACCTTCAGTCTGCTTTAAAACATCCATATTGACCTTACTTTCGTCAATAAGCTTAAATCTTAATCTTGTTGCACAATGTACAAGTGAAATCACATTATTTTCTCCACCGACATTTTCTACAATCTTTTTAGCTAAAGAAGTATAATCCTTTGCCATTTTCTTTTCCTCCAAAATTGATATTTGCTAAGTTAACTTACATGCTTATCATAATGCTTTATGAAAACGTTTAAAATATCATAAACACACTTGCAGACTGACAAAAACCGATGTTATAGTAGGATTAGGTGAAAAATATGAAAATAGAAGAATTAAGAAGTAAGATAACGCCTCTTACAAAAAAGGAACAATATTATAAAAGTCATCCGAATCATTCAGGTGACTATATTGAGAAACATTATAATAAAGATAACGAAAAGTTAGTAAAGATGACCGTTGATAGATATAAAGTGACTAAAGAAAAACATACTTTATTCTATGATGGACAGACAATTTCAGATGAAGTTCTTTCATTTCCTATCTATTGTTCAAAACAAACAAGATATTCATTTGTACCATTACATATAAGAAGCTATGTAGAAATGAAATATGTCTATTCTGGTCATTGTTATGCAATCGTAAATGATAAAGAAGTCATTCTTCATGCGGGAGATATGATTCTCTTAGATGTTAATTCTAAACATACAGTTTTAATGCCAACAGAAAATGATATTATCTTTAACTTTCAGATGGATCGTTCTTATTTTACTGAATCGTTTATCAGTAAGTTCTCATCAGTCAATCCGATTGTCACTTTCTTGACTAATATTATTGATCAAAAAGCACAACATAATGATTATATTATATTCACTAATAGAGATGATGATCATGACTATGTAGTACAGCTAATAGAGATGATCTTATGTGAATACCTTGATCCATCACTATTTGTTTCTTCTATTCTTGAGTCTTATTTCTCGTTATTATTTATTAAGATGGCACAAAGATATCAGTTGAATATGGAACAACAGTTTAAAGAAAACAATAAGAGCTATATAACAGAAATTATTCAATATATTGAGAAACACTACAAGGATTGTACACTCATAGAAACTTCACAGAGATTTGGCTATAATCCTGATTATCTCTCACGTGCTATTCAAAAAGCGACAGGATATACATTTAAGAAGCTAGTAAACTATTATCGAATGGAAGCAATAGGAAAAGAAATCATTAATACAGATAAACCAATCTATCTTATTGCACAGGAGAATGGATTTTCTAATTTAAACTACTTCTATAAGAAGTTTAATGCTTATTTTGGAGGATTTCCTTCTGATTATAGAAAACAATTCAAAACAAAATAAAAAGAGGCAATGCCTCTTTTAAAGTTTTGCAGCTTTTTGGAAGAAATAGAATCCAATCACAAACATAATAGAAATAACGGCGACACCATAGTTCATATGTCCTGTAAGCTGTGAAATAAGCCCTACAAGAGTTGTTCCCATAAATGATGCACCCTTACCACAAATATCAAATAAACCAAAGTATTCACCTGATTTCTTAGGTGGAATAATCTTCGCAAAATAAGAACGAGATAATGCCTGGATAGCTCCTTGGAACATACCTACAAAAATAGCTAAGATCCAGAATTCCCATTGTTTATCTAACTGAATCGCAAATAACGCAATACCAGTGTAGGCAATAATACAAACTTTAATAAGTTTATCTGTTGGATATTTCTTAGATAAACGACCAAAGATAAGTGCAAATGGGAAAGCCACTATCTGAGTTACTAATAATGCAATGAGTAAACCATTAGTATTGAGTCCAAGGGCACTACCATAGGCAGTCGCCATTTCAATGATTGTATAAACACCATCGATATAGAAGAAGAAAGAAATCAAATAGAAGAAGACTTTCTTATCTTCGTTAAGTGTAGAAAGAGTATGTCCTAAACGCTTAAAGCTATCACGAATAGGATGTTTCTGTTTCTCTACATAGTGTACTTGTTTATAGTTCTTTAATAATGGCAATGTCATACCTAACCACCATAATGCATTAATGAGGAAGGCAATTGTCATTGCCATCTGGAATGGGATGCCCATCTTTTCATAGAATAAGACAAACACTAAGCTGATTACAAATGGTACACAGCTTCCAATATAACCCCATGCATATCCTTGAGATGATACATAATCCATACGTTCATCATTAGTAATATCTAAAAGCATAGAATCATAGAAAATCAAACTTGCATTATAACCAATCTTTGCGACAACAAATACACCTAAGAATAAAATCCAAGACTTAGGAACTGATAATAAAGCTAATCCCATTACACCTATAATCATACTGATAGTAAAGATTGGTTTCTTATAACCTTTTGTATCTACTATAGAACCAAGTACTGGTCCAATAATAGCGACAATAAGAGTTGTGAAAGAAGAGGCATATCCCCAATAAGCCAAATAGTTGACTTCACTGATCTTTGCAAGTGTCGCAAGATAGTTAAAGTAAATTGGGATGATAGTAGAAACAAGTAAGATAAAGGCACTATTGCCTACATCGTACAAGATCCAGTATTTTTCTAATTTTGTGAGTTTATTCATAGTTTCTATTAAACCTTTCATTTAAGTAATCATCATCAAGATGTTGTATATACTCATTAATAAGTGTTACAGCAAGTTCTACTGCTTCATCCTTCATTTCTATAAGATGATTGATATCACTGGCAGCATGTTCATCTTTTTCATAGCTAATGAGTAATCCTTTATATTCTTCATACATGCCACCAATCTTCATCACATTTAAGACAAAGTTTCTTTTTAATTTAGTAGGGGCAACAAGCCATTTTAAGATAAATAATAAATCATGAAGTGCTTTATCTACTTTTTCTGCCTTTAAATTAAAGAATGGTGCAATGACTTTCGCATTTGTATAATCCGGATGAATATGAGTCGTTAAGCTTGTAGTCAAAGGATCTTTCCCAACTCTTACAAGTAATTCTCTATCTAATTCTGATTCAAGTAAGCTATGAGTCATAGATAATGTATTCTCTAATACACCAATTTCAGGATGTAGAGAACTATCTAATGTAAAGTGAGTAATAAATCCTATCGTATAAGCCAGTGATGCATCTGTGGCATCCTGTTTAATCAGTTCTTTTGCGTGTTTAAAAAAAGAATTGGCAGGAAGCTGATGCATTCCAAAACCCAATGATTTCACAGGATTCTTCTTATAGACATCATAATAAAAAAGAATATCTGGACCATGAATCCCGATATGATATAAATCAATATAGGGCATAATCCTCTTTTTGATATTATCATCAAGATTCTCTAGAACCTGTTCACCAAAAACATAATGTGTATAACCTGCTGGCATAAAAAAACCTCCTGAAACTTATTATAAGCAAGCATTTCTTAACATATACCAATATTGGATTACTTTTGTGTTAAGATTGTGTATCTTTATTATACAGTAAACATCTTATTTTGGTGAATATTTCAATCATTTCAAAAAAATAAATATAAAATTTGTGCAAATCACAATAACTGTTAGAAAATAGAGTATGTTAAAATGATGATTTTATGCTATAATGTTTTATACAGACAAAATGAAAGGGGTTACTTTATGGAAAAGACACTAGAATATGCAGGAATTACAAATTATACAGGAAAAGCACATTATAATCTATGTCCTGCTAAATTAGTAGAATACGCTTTAAAGCGTAAAGAAGGATTATTAACTGACCAGGGTGCGTTAGTTGTAAAAACAGGAAAATATACTGGTCGTTCACCACATGATAAATTTATTGTAGATACACCAGAGGTACATGAACAGATTGCCTGGGGTGATGTCAATGTTGCCATGAGTGTAGAAAACTACAATGCATTAAAAGAAAAAGTACTCGATTATATGAGTGACAAGGAATTATTCGTATTTAAAGGCTTTGCAGGAGCTGATAAGAAATACCGTCGTAAATTCACTGTCATTAATGAACTCGCATGTCAGAACCTTTTTATTCATCAATTATTGATTAGACCAACAAAAGAAGAATTAGATAATTTTGGTTTAACAGATTATACAATCCTTGTTGCACCAGGATTCCATTGCGTTTCTGAAGTTGATCATACTAATTCAGAAGCAGCTATCGTTATTAACTTTACAGAACGTACAGTTATTATTGTTGGTTCACAATATTCAGGAGAAATCAAGAAATCAGTCTTCACAATTATGAACTACTGCATGCCTTTACAGGAAAACATTCTACCTATGCATTGTTCAGCTAATATGGATCCAGCTACAGGAGAAACAGCTATCTTCTTTGGATTATCTGGTACAGGTAAAACAACACTTTCTACAGACCCTAATAGAATGTTGATTGGTGATGATGAACATGGCTGGAGTGAAGAAGGTATCTTTAACTTTGAAGGTGGATGTTATGCAAAAACTATTAACTTATCTCCTACAGGAGAACCAGATATCTATCGTGCTATCCGTTTTGGTTCAGAACTAGAAAACGTCGTTGTAGATGCGAAAACTAGACAACCAGACTATGATGATGGTACACTCACTGAAAATACACGTGTAGGATATCCTATTGAATACATTCAAAATGCGCAGATTCCAGGTGTTGGAGGAGTACCTAAAGTCGTTATCTTCTTAACTGCAGATGCTTTTGGTGTATTACCACCAATCTCTAGACTAGATCATGATGCAGCTATGTATCAATTCGTTACTGGATTTACATCTAAAGTAGCTGGTACAGAAAGAGGAATCAGTGAACCTCAGCCTACATTCTCTACATTATTTGGAGAACCATTCATGCCTTTAGATCCTGGTATCTATGCTCAGTTATTAGGATCACGTCTAGAAGCATATGGTACTAAAGTATATCTAGTTAACACTGGATGGAATGGTGGACCTTATGGTATTGGTTCACGTATGAAACTATCTTATACACGTGCTATGGTGACTGCAGCAGTCAATGGTTCATTGGATAATGTCATCTATTATTATGATTCACGTTTTAATCTTCATGTACCTCAATCATGTCCTGGAGTGCCAGAATATGTATTAAACCCTAAGGATACATGGGCTAATAAAGAAGCTTATGAAGATATGGCTAATGAACTTGCTATGATGTTCGAAGCAAACTTCAATACTAAATATCCACATATGCCAGAAAATATTAAAAACGCAGGACCACATCCTAAGAAATAAAAGCCACTTCAATGTGGCTTTTTTGAGGTAATATGCGAGAAATAGGTAAGAGTAAAATAGAATATCCTGATACTTATATAGTGGTAGACATAGAAGCTACAGGACTCAATCCAGAAACAGAAAGACTCATAGAAGTTGCAACTATTAAGTATGTGAATCATAAGGAAGAGGCACGCTTTAGTGAACTCATTAATCCTTTGAAGGATCAATTGCCTGTAGACTTACTAGATAAGGATAAGACTATCTATATCAGTGATTTCATTGAAAACCTCACCGGAATTACTAATAATATGCTACATGAGGCATGGGGAGAGAAAGAAGTACTTAAGGAATATATTAAGTTTATAGGAAATGATATGATTAATGGTCATAATGTTCGTTTTGATATTCGTTTCATCTATGACGCACTATCAAGAGATTATGGAGTCCTTTTTCAAAATGATTATATTGATACATTGAAGATTGCAAGAAAACTATTACATGAAGATTTGAAACGATATAGACTCAAAGACCTAGCTGATCATTATCATATTGATTATTCTCATGCGCATTGTGCAGTAAATGATTGTGAGATCACTCATGATGTATATGAAATGATGATGGAAGATATCTTCAATAACTTTGGGACAATAGAAAATTATTGTAAGAAGAGGAAATCTAAAAAATAGAAAGGATGATTATAAGATGTTTGTTGAAGAAGATGAACTAGAAAGAGATAAACAATTATTAGAATTACGTGCAAGTGTATTGGAAGCGGAAGAAGAAAGATTAAAACGAAAGCCTACAATGAGTATTTCTGAAGCAAAAGAGGCACTTAAACAGAGAAGGGATGAGTAGATCCTTTCTTCTTTTTGTTTATAATGTAAATATTTTACAAATGTAATATCGGAAAAGAAAAAAATATCATAGAATTAATTGTCATAATCATAAAATTATATTATAATTCTCCTCGCATATATAAATAAAGGGGGAAAATATATATGAACAAAACAAAAGGACACTTTATTGGTCTAGTCCCGTTGATCGTTTTTCTAGTACTCTATATGGGTGTAGGGCTATTTTCAGGGAGCTTTGATAATATGCCACTTATGGTAGGTATATTAATCGCGACAGCCGTTGCTTTATTGCTTAATAAACCTAGTGAATCACTATCTTTGAATGAAAAGATTGAAATCTTCTGTCATGGGGCAGGAGAAAGTACTTTGGTACTTATGGTATTGATTTTTATTCTTGCAGGAGCTTTCTATGGTGTTGCAAGTGGTATGCATGCCGTAGATTCAGTTGTAAATCTAGGGTTAACTATTTTGCCAAGTAATATGATATTACCTGGATTATTCCTTATTGGATGTTTACTTAGTTTCTCAATGGGAACTTCTATGGGTACAGTCACTGCATTAATGCCTATTGCTATTAATATTGCATCTAAAACAGGAATTAATGTCGCATTTGTAAGTGGTATTGTTGTAGGTGGTGCGATGTTTGGTGATAACTTATCTTTTATCTCAGATACAACTATTGCTGCTACAAGAACGCAGGAAGTTCAGATGAAAGATAAATTCAAGACAAATATCATCATGGTCTTACCTGCAGTTATTATTAATTTAGTATTATTATTCATTCAAAATCCATCTATTTCTCAAAGTGCAGCCAATCATTCTTATTCATTAGTTAATTTGATTCCTTATGTACTTGTAATCGTATTATCATTAGTAGGTATGAATGTATTACCGGTTATGACAATAGGTGTTATTTCAGGTATTATTATTGGTGTTATCCATGGAGATTTTACTTTACTTAAATCACTTACAGTTATTCATGATGGTATGAAAAGTATGCAGGATATGGCACTCATTGCCTTATTTGTAGGAGGTCTTGTAGGTCTTATGCATCATCTAGGTGGTATTGACTACTTATTAGATAAGCTTACAAGTAAAGCACATTCTAAAAAGGGTGCAGAATTATCTATTGCGGTATTAGTCAGCTTCCTAGATATTGCGACTACAAACAATACAGTCTCTATTATTACGGCTGGACCTATCGCAAAAGATATTGCGGATGAATATGGTGTTGCAAGAAAGAGAGTTGCTTCTATTCTTGATATTTTCTCATCAGCTTTTAATGGATTATTACCCTATGCAGGGCAGCTTCTTGTAGCTGCGGGGCTTTCAAAAGTGACACCAACTGATATTATGGTATATAATTGGTATTCAATGCTGATGATTGTATCAGGACTCGTATTTATATTAATTGGAGATAGAAAGGAAAAGAACTAACATGAACAAAATCGCAAGCTTTACAGTCAATCATTTGACTTTATTACCAGGTATTTATGTATCTAGAAAAGATAAAGTAGGAGAAGAAGTGATCACTACTTTTGATATTCGTATGACAGCACCTAATAGAGAACCTGTTATTAATACAGCTGAAATCCATACAATGGAACACTTAGGTGCAACATTCTTAAGAAACCATAAGGAATGGGCTGAAAAGGTGATTTACTTTGGTCCTATGGGATGTCGTACAGGATTCTATATGATTCTTGCAGGAGACTTAGAATCTAAAGATGTTGTAGACTTAGTTACTGAAATGTTTACTTTCATTGCTGAATTTGAAGGAGATGTTCCAGGTGCGGCTGCAAGAGACTGTGGTAACTATTTAGATATGAACTTACCACTTACTAAGATTGTTGCGAAAAGATTCTTAGACAACACTCTTAAGAATATTACAGATGAACATTTAGTTTATCCAGATTAAGACTTCTTCGGAAGTCTTTTTACTTGTACGTACATTTCTTGCGTATATAAATATTTAACTGTATACTAGTGTCAGGAGGTATATTATGACGAAATATCAGAAAATATATCAGGACCTGCTTGATCAAATCAAGAAGGGAGATATCAAACCCCATACACTTTTACCAAGTGAAAGTGAACTAATGAAAATCTATGAAGCATCAAGAGATACAGTACGTAAGGCACTTAATCTATTATTAAATGATGGATATATCCAGAAGAATAAAGGAAAAGGATCTGTAGTATTAGATATCAATCGTATCGCTTTTCCTGTATCAGGAGTGACTAGTTTTAAAGAACTAGAGAAGACACTTCATGGTGAGGTTAAAACAATAGTAACACTCTTTAGTGAAGAAAAGCCTGATGAAGAGATACAAAAAGCGCTCTATGTAAAAGAGGGCCTTGTATATCATGTGAAAAGAATAAGAGAAATAGAGGGAGAAAAAATCATTCTTGATGAAGATTATTTGAATAAGGACGTAGTCAATGGATTAAGCTATCAGGATGCAGAAAACTCACTTTATGAATATATTGAAAAGAAATTAGGATTAAAGATCAGCTTTGCAAGAAAAGAAATCACTGTAGTAAAGGCCACAGAAGAAGAAAAACAAGTATTAGATATGCTTGATTATGACCTTCTTGTATGTGTTAAATCTTATGTATATCTAGAAGATGCGACTTTATTTCAGTATACAATTTCAAAGCATAGACCGGATAAATTCCGTTTTGTAGATTTCGCAAGAAGATCTGAATTATAAGATTAGATGAAGGTCTAATCTTTTATTGTCTTTATTGACGTGTTCATACGTACATAATAAGATACGTGTATCAAGCATGTATGTACTACTGATAAAAATGGAGGGCTTTATGGAAGATATAACTGTAGTTGTTGATGGAGAGTATTTAGTTTTTACAAATAATTTTGAATATAACTGTAAAATAGACGTTTATTATGGATATGAGTCATCGAATTCAAAGCAAGGTAAAAGATTTTTGTTTAGTATGACTGAACAAAAAATGATTATTAAAAATCCAGATTTAGATCATCGTTTATTTTTCTTGATTTGTCCAAAAGAAGGTAAGAATTATGTTATTTCTACAAGACTAGTTAATCTTGATGGAACAGATAATTTCAGAGATTGTGGTGGATATGAAACAATAGAAGGAAGAAGAGTGAAGTGGGGATTGTTGTATAGATCGGATCAACTTTCAAAAATTTCAGAAAAAGACGTTACTTTTCTTGAAAACATGGGATTAAAAACTATAGTTGATTATCGCAGTAAAAGTGAAGCAGCTGCTGCACCAGACAAAGAGATTTCTGGTGCTAATACTTATTCGTTAGATCCTAATGCGAAAACCGCTCAGATGGCAGCAGGTTCTATAGATGATGCTGTAAACAAAAGTATCTTAGATTTATTAAAGGAACATAAATTTGATCCTGAAAAATATGGAGATCCTGAAGAAAATATGTATAAAGAATATAAAAAATTCATTTATTCAGACTCTTCTAAAAAAGCATATAGAGAACTTATAAAATTGATTTTAGATGAACATAATTTACCATTAGTGCAACATTGTAGAGGTGGCAAGGATAGAACTGGATTTGGAGCCGCAATCATACTACTCGCACTTGGTGTTCGTGAAGAGTGTGTAATTTATGATTATACACTGACAACTCAATATAGAGTTACAAAAAATAAAAGACAAATGAATCTTTACAAAAAATACACAAAAGATGAAAAAACGTTAACCCTATTATCTACATTGCAGCAATCTAAAGCAAAATACATGGAAACAGCAATAAATGAGATGAAAAAGACTTATGGATCAATAGATTCTTATTTAAAAGATGCTTTAGGTATTGATCAAAATGTAAAAGAAAAATTAAAAGAAATATTCTTATATGAGGAGTATTAAAGACTCATTTCGTAAGAAGATCAGAGTTATAAGATTAGATGAAAAGTCTAATCCAATGGAGTCAACTTAAGAAGTTTTCTGTAACTTCAATACCATAATACATTCTGACAAGGCCCATGAACTCTGCAGAAAGAAAAAGTGCGATTTCACTCGCAACAGAAACATGAACTTCTATTCTATTATCTACTACTTCATTTTCAGGAACCGAACTACCACTAATGCCGAGCTTACACATTTTTATTCTTCAATAGACAGATTTGAAAAGAGAATCAGTAAGCAGGCACTCAATAAAGCTATAAGAAAGCTCAATCCTAATGTCTTCACATATCTTATTAATCAGTTCGCATCCATCTATTATTCAACTTCACTTCCTAAAAAATACCGAGATCATCTTCTTATCGCAGAGGATGGTACCTATATGGAGATTCCTTATAATGTGCTTAATATCAATGACTTTCAGTTCGCACTTGCAAGTCATGTGCGTGATATGTTTGATGTGAAGAAGGTGCAGTCAAAGGCGGGAGGTCTATATGATGTTACTAATGGATTATTTATAGACTTTTCATTGAGGCAGGCTCCCTATTCTGAGACGCATCTAGCCTTTGCACATCTCTACAGGACAAGGGAAATGCTGGAAAATCAAAAAGTCATTTATCTGGCTGACAGATATTATGGATCAGCTGAAATTATATCTTATCTGGAAGATCTAAGATACAGCTATGTCATCAGAGGGAAATCAAACTTCTATAAGAAGCAGGTTGCAAGCATGGAATCGGATGATGAATGGATTAAAGTTGAAATTGATGAAAAATGGCTTAAAAGATTTCGATTTTCTCCAGAAGCCAAGAAACTGAGAAAAGAAAATCCAACCCTTAGGATCAGAGTCATTAAAAGAGAGTATCGATATACTGATAGTAAGCATAAGGAGCACTGTGAAAACCTGATATATTTTACTAATCTCAGCAGTGAAAGCTTCACAGCTGATGAAATCATGGAAATCTACTCAAGAAGATGGGATATAGAGGTTTCATATAAGACAATGAAGACAACACAGGAAGTTGAGAGACATATAAGCAGTGATGGAGATGTTGCAAGAAATGATATATATGCTAAGGTTCTGTTTCATAATATAGCTGGTGTTATAAGAAAGGAAATGAATCAGGAATTAGAGAATAGACATACACCAGATACTAAGGAATATGTAACGAACATAACGCAGTTGCACGCTATTATTCATGATACGAATTTCCTATACTGCTTTATGTTTGGATTGAAGGAAAGAATCAAAGAAAAGATAGATAATATCACGAAGCACCTGAACAAAATAAAAGTGCCTGTCCGTCCAAACAGGCACTTCCAACGCTGGGGTAGAATCATGAAAAGTCCGCCATCATATCGCTTCAGACTTGATGGAAGGAACAATCCGAAGTACAGACGTTACCAGTCTGTTCTCATGACCGTTGCCCCGTAGTTAAGAATATACACATATATTCTAACACAC
>ERZ869979.472-NODE-472-length-12378-cov-4.512235_pt1 | contig 12378 bp, 16 predicted proteins | sample MGYA00521269_ERZ869979 | MGnify/ENA primary metagenome ERZ869979 (study PRJEB32232, sample SAMN07284974) | human gut metagenome | biome: human-associated habitat; material: feces | host: Homo sapiens | place: Tanzania | collected 2014-04-05 ... | reverse complement strand
ACTAATATAAATATATTTAATTGTATAATTTACTTTTTTATGGTAGTATAGAAATATAGTATATAAAAAAAGTGGAGGAAGTATATGAAAGATATAGATTATAAAAAAATTACTCAAGAAGATATAGATAAAGGAAATAAATATTCAAAAGAGATTGAATATAGTCCATTAGATTTTGTAAAAGATTTATTTGAAGATAATAAAAAAGAAAAGGGTGAGTAATTAATATGGTTAGATTAAACAATGTAGAATCAGCAATGAAAAGGTTTTTAGAAATTGCATTAGACAATGAAATGGATAGGTATCAAAAAGAAGACCAACTTAATAGAAGCCTTGCAAATTTTGTAGATGAGACAATAAAGAAAAATTCTAATTTGGGAGAAAATACTCCTAGTGCAACAATAGATATAAAAGATGGTCATAGTACACTTGCAGCTGGAGATCTTTTTCAATTAGAAATAGATTATAACGAATTTTTCAAATCTAAAAATATTGAAGAAAAAATAGGAGATTTGTATAGCTTCTTTGCAGATGTAAATGATAGCATATACTATGCATATAAAGAAGATAAATGTGAGAACTTCGTATCTACAGAAAAAGAAAATGAAATCATAATAAATTCAGAGTATGCAAAAGAAAAGATTACAGGCGGAAACAGAAGACTATCATTACAAACAACAGAAAATGCTCATCTTTTAACAATTACTCAGGCAAATAGGGTTGTATCATCTTTAAACTTAAAAGATTATATTAAAGATGTTAAAGATGAAGATATTGAAAGAATAAAAGAAGATTACAGAGATAGAATTGTTGAAAATGCAAAAGGAACAATAGAGAAAATTGCAGATGAGTCTGGAAGAGATTTTGAACCAGAAAAAATAGTTTTAGATGATGAAGAACTATTCTTAGATCCTGCAGATACAGCAATAATAGCAAATCCTGAATTAATAAAAAGATATCCTGTATTAAAACATGAATATAATGCAGATGGCTCTAGAAAAGAACTAGATGAACTTTTTGAAAGTGAAAAAAGTGAACTAGCAAGTATAGAGGAAAATTTAAGAGATAATGATAAAACCAAAAATGAATTAAAGGCACAAATAAAAAAAGCATATGCCAGCCTTAAATATAAGTCATTTATTGATGCACTTCAAGAACCAGAAAAGTTAAGAGATGTTGTACAAAGAGTTGGACCAGAAGAGGTATTAAACCAACTTACAGATATGGCAGCTAATATAAAAGATCAAAATAGACTTGAAGATAGTGTAGAAGACAAAGCTATAAAATACTTTAATCAAAAAGAAGCTGACACTATTTATGGCTTTAGTGATAAAGCAATGGAAAACTTCATGGAGATGCTTGAAACAATTGAGCAAAGAAGAGAAGTAGAAGATAAAACAGTAGAAGCTATAAATGGTAAAAAGCAAAAATTCCAAGATGAGATAATAGACGCATTAAAAAAAGAACTAAATGATATCTCACAACAGGTAGAAAGATATTCAGATGATGAAGTTAAAGAGGCAGATGAGGAAAGAAAAAAAGATAGAACAGGAATATTAACAAAAATAAAGAATTACTTAAAAAATAGAGAAAAAGAAAATACACAAGAAGAACCTAAAAAAGAGCCACAAACGGATGTTGAGCCAAAACCGGATAAAGAGCCTCAAGAAGAACCAACTAAACATAAAGAAACAGATACTTCTAGTAATCAAAATAATAAGGGAGAAAAAGGCGAGCCTGGAAAAGATGGCCCTAAAGGAGAACAGGGAGAACCAGGAAAAACTGGGCCAAAAGGTGAACCTGGAAATGATGGTAAAGACGGCAAAGATGGTGAGCCTGGCAAAGATGGTGAACCTGGTAAAGACGGTGAACCCGGAAAAGACGGAGAGCCTGGTAGAGATGGTAAGGATGGAAAAGATGGCGAGCAAGGACAACCGGGAAAAGATGGAGAACCTGGAGGAAATACATACGTATACCACATTTATCAAAAAGACAAAGAAAAAGATATTTCAGAAGATGAAGAAAAAAACAAAGATGAAGAAAAAGAAACTGATGTAGATCCAAAGCCAAAAGAGCCAACAGATAACAAGGATGTTGAAGTAAAAGAACCTACAGTAGAACCAGTGACTGAACCTGTACCAGATGAAAAAATAGAACCAGTTGAAGAACCTAAAGAAGATAAAAATGTAGAAAAAGATTCAGAAGTTAAACCAGAAACTGAACCAAAATCTGAGCCTAAGGTTGAACCTGAAATTGAGCCTGAAATTGAACCTCAAACTCAAGTAGAACCTGAACCAACAGAAAATACAGTTACAGAGGATGAAAAAGATTTACAGCAAGATAATACAGAAGTTGCTATAGAAGATGAAACTACAGTACAAGAAGATGAAGCTCCAAAAGTAGATGATGAAGAACAAGCTACACAAGATATCAAAGAGGATGAGCAAATATCAGAAACTCAAAAAACAGAAAAACAAATGCAACAAGAGATAATAGAATCTTTAATTAATCATTTAGAAGAAAATAATAGAAATGAACTAGAAAAATATGAACAAGAACTAAATCAAAAAGTAGATGATATTATAGATAAACTAGATGTTAGTAAATATTCAATGGAAGAATTAGCAAAAGCTAAAGAGCATTTAGAACAAAGAGTAAAAGAAGATGTTGAAGCTAAAAGAAAAACACAACTTGAATATTTAGATCAAATAAAAGAATCTATGTATGGTCAAGTTGCAAGACAAGAAAGAATACAAGAATTAAATGCATTAATAGAAGAAAAAGCAGAATTAGTGAGAAAAATCAAAGAAAAAGATGTACTTATTAAATCAATAGAAAATGATACTGCTAAATCTTTAAAAGAAGTTGAAGATGAAATTAGTAAATTAGAAGAAGAAAGAAATAGTCTTGAAAATAAAAAGGGGGAAGGAACAATTGGTAGATAATGATTATAAAAGAATAGAAGAAATAAAATTAGGTATAGATAATAACACAATTTTACCTGGTGATATATCAGATGAAGACTTACCACTTGTTAATGCTCTTTTTAAGTATGAAGTGTTTTTAGCAAGAGATGAATTGAAAAAGAAAGATGAAATCTTAAATGATTATAAACAAAGAATGCTTAATGCTATTGAATATTTAAGAAATAAGAATGCAAATAGCAGTCCAAAAACAACATAATATAATAATTTTCAAGATTTTTGTTGACAAAATTAAATACAGCGTGTATAATATGTGTAAAGTTTAAAAGCTTTACACATTTTTTTAGGTGATTATATGGATAAAAATATTGAGTTTTCTATGTTGTATGATGTTTATGGAAAACTACTTACAAAGAAACAACAAGAAATTTTCGAAGAATATTATTTATACAATTTATCTTTAAGAGAAATTGCAGAAAATAAGAACATTTCATATCAAGCTGTAAGAGATAGTATTAAATCTAGTGAACAGACTCTTATGAATTTTGAAAATATAACTCATACATTAGCTCTTATTGAGAGGATGGAAAAAGCATATAACCTTTGTGATTGTGAAGACTTAAACAAGAAAAGACAACAACTTAAGAAATTACTAAAAAGTGAGGATGATATATAATGTTTGACAGTCTTTCAGATAAATTACAAAATGTAATGAAGAAAATTAAAGGGCAAACAAGAATCTCAGAAAAAGAACTAAAAGAAATGCTTAGAGAAGTAAAACTTGCACTTCTTGAAGCAGATGTTAACTATAAAGTAGTAAAAGATTTTGTAGCATCAATTGAATCTAAAGCTTTAGGTGAAGATGTAATGAAATCATTAACACCTGGACAACAGGTTGTTAAAATAGTAAGAGATGAGTTAACAGAACTTTTAGGAGATACAAATTCTGGACTTAATTTTTCTTCAAATCCACCTACAATTATAATGTTGGTTGGACTACAAGGAAGTGGTAAAACAACTCTTTGTGGAAAATTGAGTAATTATTTAAGAAAACAAGGCAAGAAACCATTTATGATTGCTTGTGATGTATATAGACCAGCAGCTATAAAACAACTACAAACACTAGGAAAAAGCTTAGGTGTAGATGTTTATAGTGAAGAAGATAATAAAGATGTAGTAGCAATAGCTAAAAATGGTATTAAAGCTGCACAATCTAAATTATGCAATGTTGTATTAGTAGATACAGCTGGTAGATTACAAATAGACGATGCATTAATGGAAGAACTTGTTGAGTTAAAAAAAGCTATAAGACCTCATGAAATAATGCTTGTAATTGATGCTATGGTAGGTCAAGAAGCAGTAAATGTTGCAAAAGACTTTAATGAAAAACTAGGAATTGATTCTATTACAATGTCAAAATTAGATTCAGATTCTAGAGGTGGTGCAGCACTTTCTGTTAAGAGTATCACTAAAAAACCAATTAAATTTGCTTCAGTTGGTGAAAAACTTAGTGATTTAGAGCCTTTCTATCCAGATAGACTTGCATCTAGAATATTAGGTATGGGTGATGTACTATCTATTATAGATAAAGCAGAAGAAGCATATGAAGAGGAAGAAGCTATAGAGCTTGAAAAGAAAATAAAGAAAAATGAGTTTACATTAGATGATTATTTAGCACAAATGAAAAAAATTAGAAAAATGGGCTCATTTAAACAATTACTTGCTATGATTCCTGGAATTCCAAAGGAAATCAAGGATATAGAAATAGATGAAAAGCAATTACTTAGAATAGATGCAATAATAACATCTATGACAAAAGAAGAAAGAAAAAATCCAAAGATTTTGAATGCTTCTAGACGTCAAAGAATTGCAAAAGGAAGTGGAAACACTGTTCAAGATATCAATAGATTTATAGATCAATTTGCACAAATGCAAAAAATGATGAAATCTATGATGAATGGTAATGGAAAATATCCAAAAATACCAGGAATGAACAATCTATTTAAATAAAAAAATGATATTTATTTCACTGTAAGGAGGTGAAACTTAATGGTAAAAATCAGATTAAGAAGAGATGGTGGTAAAAAATCTCCATACTATACAATCGTTGTTGCAGATTCTAGATATCCAGCTGATGGAAGATTCATTGAGAAAGTAGGAACATACAATCCGATGACTGAACCAGCAGAACTTAAAGTAGATACTGAAAAAGTAGCAGAATGGATTAAAAAAGGAGCTAAACCAACAGATACTGCTATGGCTCTTATTAAAAAAGCAGGATTAGAGATATAGGAGGCAAGAAGAATGTATAAAAATTTATTAGAATACATAGTAAAAAATCTTGTTACTTATCCAGAAAAAATCGAAATTTCCGAAGTTGAAACAGAGGGAAGAATTGTTTTAAAGCTAAAAGTAGCAAAAGAAGATATGGGTAGAATAATTGGTAAAGAAGGAAGAATAATTCGTTCTATAAGAGAAATTATCTATGCATATGCTGCAAAAGAATCAAAGAAAGTATCTGTCGATGTTGAAGAAGTAAAGGAGAACGCTTAGGCTTATGCAAGGTGTTTTAATTGGACAGATCGTAAATGTACATGGTATTAAAGGTGAAGTTAAAGTATACCCATATACTGATGATATAGATAACTTATGTAAAAAAATTAAAAAAATATATTTTAATGAAAATCTAGGCGAAGGCTATAAAGCATCATGTAGAATTCAAAAGAACATGCTTCTTATGAAAATACAAGGTGTTGATACTGTAGAAAAAGCTGAAGATTTAAGAGATAAGTATATATATATTTCAGAAGATGCTCTAGATAAATTGGAGAAAGATAGTTATTATGTAAAAGATTTAATAGGATGTGAAATAATAGACATTAAAGATAATAGTCTAGTAGGAACATTAAATTATATATTTAACACTGGAGCAAATGATGTATATGAAGTTATAACTTCTGAAGATACCAAAATATATTTGCCTGCTATAAAACAAGTGATAAAAAAAGTGGATATAAAAACAAGAAAAATCTATGTTGAAATTATGGAAGGATTAATATAATATGAAGATTATTGTGTTAACACTTTTTAAAGAAATGTTTGAACCTTTTGTTAGTACAAGTATAATCAAAAGGGCAATAGAAAAAAAGATAGTTTCAATAAAGACAATAGATATTAGAGATTTTACAGAGGATAAACATAATAGAGTAGATTTTCCTCCATATGGTGGTGGAAGTGGTATGATAATGTCTGCAGAACCTTTAGCTAAAGCTATAGATTATTCTTTAGATTTGCTAAAAGATGATGAAAAAGATGTTGAAATCATATATATGTCACCTAGAGGAGAAGTACTTAATTATAATCTTGCACATGAGCTTTCAAAAAAAGAAAGTAACTACATAATTATATGTGGTCACTATGAAGGAATAGATGAAAGAGTATTGGAAGAATACAATGTAAAAGAAATTTCTATTGGAGATTATGTGCTTACAGGTGGAGAACTTGCATGTCAAGTTTTAATGGATAGTGTTATTCGTTTAATACCTGGAGTAATAAGTGAAGATTCTTTAAAAGAAGAATCACATACTACAAACTTGCTTGAGTATCCTCAATATACTAAGCCATATAACTTTAGAGGAAGGCTAGTTCCAGATATATTAATATCTGGACATCATAAAAAGATAGCAGAGTATAGAAAAGAAGAATCTGTAAGAATTACAAAAAAATTTAGACCAGATCTTTTAGATAAATAATTCCAAAATAAAGGAGGGAAAATTAATAATGGATATAATAAATGCTATAGAAAACGAATATAAAAGAGAAGATGTTGTACCTTTCAAAATAGGTGATACAGTAGATGTACACATCAGAATTAAAGAAGGAAACAAAGAAAGAATCCAAGTTTTCACAGGTACAGTTATAAAACGTCAAAATAGTGGTTTAAACGAAACTTTCACAGTAAGAAAAATATCTTATGGTGTTGGTGTTGAAAAAACATTCCCAACTCATTCACCAAGAATTGCAAAAATCGAAGTTAAAAGAGTTGGTAAAGTTAGACGTGCTAGATTATACTACTTAAGAGATAGAGTAGGTAAAGCTGCTAAAACTAAAGAAAAAATAGAAAAATAATTAGTAGTGTATATAGTAAGCTCCCAGTGAATTAACTTTAATCAACTGGGAGTTTAAATATATATTACAATTTATTTTAATAGGAGGTAATATGTCTAATACTACAGTATATTTAATAAGGCATTCTGTTAGGTATAATATAGGAGATATAATACAAGATTATAATACAACTCAAGATAAGACTTTAAAAAATGAAAAAATTATATTAACTCCAGAAGGTGAAAAAAGAGCTGAGATACTAAGTACAGAACCAGAACTTCAAAATATTGACGTTGCATACGCTAGTAATATGGTTAGAACTCTTCAAACTGCAAAATATTTACTTGAAAAACAGCATTTGAAAATAAATATTGATGAGAGATTTGATGAAAGAAGAGCCGGAAAACCTAATGATGACATTTATCCGAATTGGTTTGAATTGCAATATAAAGATGAAAACTTCAAAACTGAAGGTGGAGAAAGCCAACTAGATGTAAGAAAAAGAGTTACAGAAGCTTTTAATGAAGTAGTGAGTAAAAATAGAGGAAAAAGGATAGCTATTTTTGCACATGGTTATGCTATAACATTTTTCCTATTACAATGGTGCAAGTTAATAGATGTTAATCAAAATCAACATTTAACTTTTTCTTTTAAAGATGAAGTGATTTTTGATAAAAAAATAAATGCACCAGAAGTATTTAAATTGACAGTAGATGACAAAAATCAACCTATAAAAATAGAGTTAATAGAGTTTGATAATTTAAAATAATGATGTATAATATATGGTAGGTAAAAGACTATGAAACATGAGATGAGATTACATGATGATCCTTTTAATAAAATAAAACAAGGAACTAAGAAAATTGAAATAAGACTTAATGATGAAAAGAGAAAAAGTATAAATATTGGAGATACAATTGAATTTACTAATAGAAAAACCTCTGAAAAGATGTTAGTAAAGGTAAATGGATTGTTTAAATACTCAAACTTTGAAGAGCTATATAAAAATTGGGATAAAGTTATACTTGGATATGATGAAGATGATATAGCAGACCCAAAAGATATGGAAGAGTATTATTCAAAAGAAGAGCAAGAAAAATATGGAGTCTTAGCAATAAAAATAGAAAAAGTATAATTTGAAATATTATATATTGAAGAAGGAAGTGAGAAAGATGAATGAAAATAAATTAAATATTAACTGGTATCCAGGTCATATGGTAAAAGCACAAAATGATATAAAATCTGTAATAAAATTAATAGACATAGTAGTAGAAGTATTAGATGCAAGAATACCTTTATCTAGTTGTAATCCAATAATAGATGACTTAGCAAAAGATAAGCAAAGAATAGTAGTATTAAACAAAGCAGATTTGGCAGATGATACTGCTACAGAAAAATGGATTAAATATTTTAATGAAAATAAAAATACATCTTGTATAGCTGTTAATTCATCTGTTCCACAAGATATAAAAAGAATAATAAGTGAAATTGTAAAAAAAGGACAAATAGCATATAAAGATAAAGTATCATCTGTATCAATAGACTATAAGCCAATATACAGAGTTTTAATAGCAGGAATTCCTAATGTTGGTAAATCAACTATAATAAACAAAATAGCAAGACGTAATGCAGCAGATGTTTCAAATAAACCAGGAGTTACTGTAAGAAAACAATGGATAAGAGTTCAAGATAATATTGACTTGCTTGATTCACCCGGCCTTTTGTGGCCGAAGTTAGATGATAATAATGCTGGTGAAAAACTTGCATTAACAGGAAATATAAAGCAAGAAATATTAGACTTAGAAAGCTTAGCTTGCATAGGAATAGAGTATCTACTTAAAGATGAAAAATATAAAGAAATGTTCTTAGAAAAGTACAAAATAGATGCTTTAGATATTGAAGATTTAGACTCATATGATATCTTAGAAATTTTAGGAAGAAAAAGAGGATGCTTAATGTCTGGAGGAAGAGTCGATACACAAAAGGCATCAAAGATATTTTTAGATGAGTTAAAAGCAGGAAAGATAGGAAAAATAAGTCTAGAAAATATATAATTTGGAAGGATTTGAGAGTTATGGATAATAAAGAGTACGTAAAAGACTTAACAAAAATGGAAGACGATTTTGCAAAGTGGTATACAGATATTGTTTTAAAATCTGAATTAGTAGACTATGCGCCAGTAAAAGGATTTATGGTAATGAGACCTTATGGTTATGCTTTATGGGAAAATATTCAAAAAATATTAGATACCAAATTTAAAGAATTAGGTCATCAAAATTGTTATTTCCCATTGTTAATACCAGAATCAATGTTAAATAAAGAAAAAGAGCATGTAGAAGGATTTGCTCCAGAAGTTGCTTGGGTAACACATGGTGGAGAAAAAGAATTAGAAGAAAGATTATGTGTAAGACCAACATCTGAAACAATAATTTGTACTATGTATTCAAAATGGTTACATTCATATAGAGAATTACCATTTAAATATAATCAATGGGCAAATGTAGTTAGATGGGAAAAAACAACAAGACCATTCTTAAGAACAGCTGAATTTTTATGGCAAGAAGGTCATACAATCCACGCTACAGCACAAGAGGCAATGGATGAAACTTTAATGATGCATAAAGTTTATGCAGATTTCTTAAAAGATTATTTAGCTATTCCTGTAATAATGGGACAAAAATCTGAAAAAGAAAAGTTTGCAGGAGCTGAAGCTACATATACAATAGAAGCTATGATGCATGATGGTAAAGCTTTACAATCTGGTACTTCTCATTATTTTGGAAATCATTTTGCAAAAGCTTTTGATATAAAATTCCAAAACAAAAATGGTGAAATGGAATATGCTTACCAAACATCATGGGGAATGACAACACGTGTTATAGGTGGACTAATTATGGTTCATGGAGATAACCGTGGATTAAAAATGCCACCAAGAATAGCTCCAATTCAAGTTGTAATTGTTCCTATAGCACAACAAAAAGAAGGAGTTCTAGATAAAGTATACGAATTAAAAGAAAAATTAGCTGGAAAATATCGTGTAGAAGTAGATGACAGAAAAGAAGTAACACCAGGATTTAAATTTAATCATTGGGAACTAAGAGGAATTCCAGTAAGAATTGAAATTGGACCAAGAGATATTGAAAATAATCAATGTATATTATTTAGACGTGATACTCTTGAAAAAGAAACAGTATCTTTAGATGAATTAGACGAGAAAATAGCATTTTTAATGGAAGACATTCAAGCAAATATGTATAAAGCAGCTGAAGAAAACTTCAAGAGTAGAACATTCTATGCTCATGATTTTGAAGAATATAAAAAATTATTCTCAGAAAGAGAAGGATTTGCTAAAATTATGTGGTGTGGATGCAGGGAATGTGAAGATAAGATAAAAGAAGAAAATTCAACTACAATTAGATGTATACCATTTGAAGAGGATAAATTCCAAGATGTATGTTCTATTTGTGGTAAAAAAGCAAAACATATGGTTTATGCAGCAAGACAATATTAAAAATAATAAAAAAAGGAGTATCTCAGATACTTCTTTTTCTCATTTTTGGGAGGTTTTACAAATTTGGACAAAATACATTTTTTGTGGTTGCAGAAAATATCAAGCATAAATAAAAAAATGAATTTAGAAAAGTATATAAATGAAATATATAAATATAATGAAGATATAATTGAAGCATTTAATAATACAAAAAGTATTTTAAAAGACAGTAATTTAGATTTGAGTATAGTAGAATGTCTTTTAGATAAAAATATAATTGAAAATACTAAATGTGAATATAATAATATAATAAAAAGTGGATATAAGATTGTTACAATAGAAGATAGAGAATATCCTAGAAAAATGCTTGAAAATAAAAAAGGACCATTTTGTTATATAGCCAGTTGTAACATAGATCTTAATAATAAGAATGTATGTATATATTATAATGATTATTTTTCAAAATATGCTAAAAATTTAGTATCATATTTTGGTAAAATAGCATGTGAGGAAAATGCAAATGTATTAACACAATATAAAAATTCTAAAATAGAGTGTTTAAATATATTATCTTATGAGGATATGAAGTCCAATATTATTTTGTCTGAGAATAAGTACATTTTCTTACCATTTTTTAATATAGAAGAGTTTGAATTATATTTGATTGATATACTAGTTATAGTAGAAGCAAGGTATGAAGAAAAAATAATAAAGCTTGTAGATGAAATGGCTAAAAGTGCAAAAGAAGTACTTGTAGTTCCATCAACTGTTTTTAATAAAAATAGTTATTTTTCAAATTATTTAATTAAACAAGGAGCAGATGTATTGCTAAATAAGTGGGACTTAAAATTTGTACTAAAGAGGCTAATCAGTTGACAATTTTTTTTGTTCATTATATAATTTAAACTATGAAAAGAGGAGAAAAAATATGAGCGAAAAGGACCTAGAAAAGCTAGAAAATAGTAGCGTTAGTAATAGAAGTGGAAATATAGATGAAACTAAAAAAGAAAAGCCAAAGAAGAAAAGCGTGTTGAGTAATATTATCTCTATAATTATTCTTTTAGCATGTATAGCAGGACTTATATATTCTGGAAGTAAACTATATAATTGGGTTATGAATAATATAAAGAGTAATAAAGTAATTACACAAATTAATGATATAGCTGGTGTTTCAGATATTACAAAAGATGAAAATCCAGGAGCAGAATTTGGATTAAATTTTGAATCATTAACAGCATATAACAGTGATATAGTTGGATGGATTAGAGTACCAGGTACATCAATTAGTTATTCTTTAGTACATGCAGAAAATAATAACAAGTATTTAAGACATTCAATTGATGGAACATATAACGAATTTGGATGGCCATTTTTAGACTATAAAAACACACCAGATTTCACAGATAAAAATACAGTAATATATGGGCATAATATAGTTAGTGGATTAATGTTTGCAGATCTTTCATACATATACAATGGAGTATTAGGAAATGATGTTGAAATAGATATATACAGAAAAGATTATAGATTGTTAAAATACAAAGTATTTTCAACATATATAACAGATCCAGAATCATATTATCTAACAACATATTTTTCAAATGATGATGCATACAGTACATATTTAAGTACAATGATGTCAAGAAGTGTTAGAAACTTCAATCAAACAGTTGGAGTAGATGATACAATATTAACACTTTCAACTTGTACATCTGATGCTAAAAGAAGAATAGTAGTTCAAGCAAAATTAGTTTCAAATACAGAAATGCCTAGATAATAATTTAAAAAGGTGCATACTAGAAATTAGTGTGCGCTATTTTTACAAAATTTTGTAAAAATATTTACAAAGAAATTATA
>ERZ869979.471-NODE-471-length-12379-cov-3.433588_pt1 | contig 12379 bp, 8 predicted proteins | sample MGYA00521269_ERZ869979 | MGnify/ENA primary metagenome ERZ869979 (study PRJEB32232, sample SAMN07284974) | human gut metagenome | biome: human-associated habitat; material: feces | host: Homo sapiens | place: Tanzania | collected 2014-04-05 ... | reverse complement strand
AAGCGGACATTCGCAATCCGCTTCGCTACTTGCTCATGAACGCAGTCGCTTCGCGATCTGTCAGTGGGAGCTTTCAATTCCCACTGACAGAAGCATCCCCCCTCACTCGCCGCTTAGTGCTCCGCACACTTGAAGCGGGGGAATGCTTATCTGCGTTCAACTAACTATAGATAGGAGTTCATATCATGGCATTTGACGGAATTACAATTGCAAACATCGTAAAAGAATTAAATGACACCATTGTCGGTGGTAAAATTAATAAAATTGCACAGCCGGAAGCGGACGAACTTTTACTTACTATAAAAAATAACCGTACTCAGTATCGTCTTTTGATTTCAGCCAGTGCTTCTCTTCCCCTTATTTACTTTACTGAAAAAAACAAACCAAGTCCTTTAACTGCACCAAATTTTTGCATGCTGCTCAGAAAACATATTGGCAGCGGAAAAATCACAGCAGTGACCCAACCTGGACTGGAACGTGTCATCGAACTTAAAATTGAACACTTAAATGAACTTGGCGATTTATGCCATAAAACACTCGTTGTTGAAATCATGGGAAAACACAGTAATATTATTTTCTTAAATGAAGAACGCATGATTTTAGACAGTATTAAACATGTCTCTCTAAACATGAGTTCCGTGCGTGAAGTACTGCCAGGACGCGATTATTTTATTCCTCAGACACAGGAAAAACAAAATCCTCTTACAATTACTGAGGAAGAATTTTATCAGACCGTCTGTGAAAAGCCAATGCCTGTCGCTAAGGCGATTTACACTTCTCTTACCGGTTTAAGTCCTGCTGCTGCTGAAGAAATCTGCTGTAGAAGCTCCATTGATGGAAGTGAACCGACAGCTTCTCTTTCAAAAGAAGCCACCATTCATCTTTATCATACCTTTGCCCGTATGATGGAAGATATTACAACCGGAGACTTTTCTCCGAATATTGTTTATAATGAAGAAGGCGAACCCGTAGAATATGCGGCATTTCTACTATGCAAATACGATGGTTTTACAGTCAAAAAATTCCAGACGATTTCTGAAGTGTTAGAATTATATTATGCACAGAAAAATCAGATTACCCGTATCCGACAAAAGTCTGCTGATTTGCGCCGAATTGTCCAGACTGCACTTGACCGTAATCGAAAAAAATTCGATTTACAAAGCAAACAGATGCGTGACACTACAAAAATGGATAAATATAAAGTATATGGTGAACTGATTAATACTTACGGATACAATCTTGAAGAAGGCTGTAAGTCATTTCAGGCATTAAACTATTATACCAATGAGGAAATTACCATCCCACTCGATGCAACTATAACCCCTCAGGAAAATGCAAAAAAATACTTTGAACGTTATAATAAATTAAAACGTACCGCACAGGCTCTTGAAGAACAGATTGCTGATACCGAATCTGAAATTCTTCACTTAGAATCCATTCAGGCTGCACTTGATATTGCAAGACAGGAAAATGACCTCTCTCAAATTAAAGAGGAACTCACAGAATATGGTTATATCAAAAAGCATGCTTCTAATAACAAGAAAAAAATGCAGGCTAAATCGAAGCCTCTGCATTATATTTCCAGTGATGGCTATCACATTTATGTTGGAAAAAATAATTATCAAAATGAAGAGCTGACCTTTAAATTTGCAACAGGAAATGACTGGTGGTTTCATGCAAAAAAAATGGCAGGTTCTCACGTCATCGTAAAATCAAACAACGAAGAACTGCCGGACCGCACCTTTGAAGAAGCCGGACGCCTTGCCGGATATTATTCCAGTGGAAGGACTGCCCCAAAAGTTGAAATTGACTATATTCAGAAAAAACACGTCAAAAAACCAAATGGCTCGAAACCAGGGTTTGTTGTGTACTATACCAATTATTCCTTAATTATTGAACCAGATATTTCAGGAATTCAATTAGTGGAAGAATAAGCGAAGCTAAAAGCTAGAGTTTGCAGAATTAATCACTTGGTTTTGCAACTTCTAGCTTTTTCTTATTTATGCTTTTTACTTATTACTATCCTGCTACTTCTTGAATTTATATTTTCCTTTTCCGTGACCGGATACTGATTCAATAATATCTGCCTGTACCAAATTGGAAAGAAATTTTGAAGCACCTGAACCTTTTAGCTCAAGAAGCTCCATAACTGCACTTCTTCCAAACATCTCATCAAAACCAAACTTTTCAAAAAGTCTATGGATATGAACCGTCGTTTTTACCGAAAAATCACTACCTTTTTCGGAAAGTACACTTTCAATATCCACTTTTTGGTCTTGAATGTCCACTTTTCTATTCTCAATGTCCACTTTTTTGTCTCCAATGTCCACTTTTTCTTCATTCAAAAGTCCACTTATATGAAGATTTCGATTATGAAGCTCATTTTTCTCGTTCAAAAGCAGATTTCTGAGAAACGCTTCCAGATACTCTGTTGTTTCGTGAATACCTTTTTGCAGGTTCGTATAGTTTGCACGGACAAGTGCATTTCTGAAATACCACGCATTTTCCGCAAAAATATCATTGGTTGCAGAGAACCCAAGCGTCCTTAAATATTTGATGAAGAACACTGCCGTTGTTCTCGTATTGCCTTCCCCGAAGATATGGATTTGCCATAACCTTGAAACAAATACTGCAAGATGATGGATAATCTCGTCCATTGAAAGCCCTTTATAACTAAAATCCTTCTCCTGCGAAAAATCATATTCCAGTGTGGCTCTCAGCTCCGAAGCACTACCGTACATAACAGTTGCCCCATCAAGCACCCATTCTTTCTTTGTAATGTTGTAATCTCTAATCTTTCCGGCGTGTTTATAAATACCCTGAAAGAGTTTGCGGTGGATAGATATATACTCATTTGGAGAAAATGAAAACGCTGTTTCAGAAAGAATTTCCGCAATACGGGACGAAACCTTATCTGCTTCTTCAGTACGTTCATCATCAGACAAATGCACTGGTCTTTCTTCATAGTAGCTGTCAATAAGGTTCTGTGCTTCTTGCATTGTAATTTTGCCTTCAATATTCTGAATGGCAGTATCAATCAAATATTTAGATGGTTTGAGTCCGTCCACTGCCTGAAGTCCGATTGCCGTACTCCAAGCATAACCCTTATGGGCTTTATCTGGTTCAGACTCCCTCAAATATTCCTTAAACGGGTCTTTTTCCATATCCACTACCTCGCTTCATAATTTTATAATTTAATCTTTCTTTAAAATACATAATTATCTCCATCTATATAGACATATTATATTGCAAAACATGCATTCCTTCAATGTACACAAGTTCTATTATGTGCATTTCTTCAATATTATAAAAGAAGAGAACTCTCATTTTACTGGAGTTCTCTTCTCTTAGTCATTTACTATTTTTCTTTGATTTACTCACTCTCTTTTCCAAAATTCACAGCAAGTACAATCATATTGATTCCCTGCATTAAAACAGAAAATGCGATCATATATCCAACTGAGAACATTGTCAATATCGGATGTGTAAAAGCGATAATACTTACAATGATTGATAATACACCACAGATAATCGCCAGAATTCCTTTTCCTTTGGAATCTTTAAACTTCTTCACTCCGGCTACAATCTGGAAGATACCATAAATCAGTACACTTCCGCCAACCAGATAGGTTGCCATGATATCTGTCAGGAATCTCTGTACGCCACTGAACAATAAAATGATACCGCCAAGTCCTTCCAGCACTCCAAGAATACATGCTCCGATATCTTTCTTCTCTTTAGACAAGGAAAGTATCACAAGTTCAATACCATTCACTAAGAGAAGCATTCCAAGAATCCATCCGATTGCTAAGAAAGTTCTCATAGGTCGAACTACTGCATAAAAACCTAACAGCACTGTCAGTATTCCTGTGATTAATGTGATAATTTTAATTGTTTTATTCTCCTTCATTTTTGCCGCCCCTTTCGCTTCTGCATTTCTTTTGTTTTTTCTATGATAACACAAATTTTTATTTACTTGTTACCTTTTTTATATTTTACTCCACAGCCAAATACAAGCATTGAGAAGATCGATATCGCAATCCAAATTCTTGCATTGCTCTCATCTCCTGTTTTCGCATTTGCTGTGCTTTCGTCTTGTAAATGTTCCTCTTCTTCTGGATGGTTCTCCTGCTCATTTTCAGAATTTCCTGTCACATATGCTTTTACGCTGGTACTTCCCGCATAAGTTGCAGAATCTGTTGTCTCCTGAGCCAGAAATTTCTTTGGAACTGATAAAGTACAAATACATACAAGAACGAGCGACATAAAAAAGATTCTAAGCAAGCTTTTTCTTGTATTATTCCACTCTTTTTTAATTTGCATTTATACTTACAATCTTTGTATAGAAATTAAGCGTACCAGTATACTCTCCACCCCAGGTGGCAAGATCCTTATTATATAACTGGTTACGGTTCAGTCTTAATTTGTCAGTTGCTTCTTGACCTGCTCCCGTAAATGTATTAAATAAAAATCCATTTGCATACCATGTCCCATTTTGAATACTCGCATCGTTGTTCATAATCTCATAAGTCAGAGCACAGTCTTTATTTGTATTATGTGTCAGGAGAAACGGATCAGTATTTCCGGTTGCTGTCGCATCTTTTACTAAAACAGCGATTCCGGTTCCTGCCTCAAGATTATCTGCTTTTACACATTCCACAGTGATATCTTTGTATGAATATGCATCTCCTTCTGTCTCAGGCTGCTTTATTGTTCCAAAATCAACGGTCTCCGGAATTCTTATAATATAATCTGCTTTATTTGGGTTTTCCTCTACTGTTGCAGTCACTGTCGTATCTCCCGATCTTTGAGTCTCATCGGTCGGGTCAAGATCCTTTGCAAAAACACCTGTTGTCATAACAGATACCATCATCGTTGCTGCCATAAATCCTGCTACCACTTTCTTTTTCATGATTCTACCTCCACGTTTATTCTTTTACATATAATTTAAACTCTGCGCTTCCGCCGTTTAACGGACTTTTATCTTCTAATGAATAACACTTATATTCTATAACTGCCTGATACTCTCCTGCTTTCAGCTCCTGGTCAAGCGTAATATTCTCCAGACCTTCTCCCGGTTTCAGTTCTTGTGATTCGAACAGTTTCGTTCCGTCTTCCAGCTTCAATACAATTACAAAAATGCACTCATTATCTGCCGGATTACCAATGCTTACTGTCTGCTCCTTTGTATTTGCCTTCATTACCATACTTGTATATCCCGGAATCAGGATTCCTTTTTCCTCGGAAGGTTCTTCCTCCTCGATATCCACATCCCAGGCTACTACTTCTGCAGACGAATTTCCGGTTTTCTGATTCTTTTGATTCATAACATACCAGGTAATTCCTGCGGCTGCTATCACAGCCGCAATCAGAATTCCAATTATAATCTTTGTCTTTTTTTTCATCTTATTTTTTTGCTTTCTTTTTTCTCCAGTAAATAACTCCACCTGCTACACTACCTGCCACAACAACAATACAAAGCAAAAGAATCACACTGCTGTTATCTCCTGTTTTTACTGTATCCTTAATATGATCAACTGCTTTGGAGATCTCACTCTTTTCAGCCAGTACAGCAAACGGAACCATCTCTTCTACATCTTTTGAGGCGATCATCTGTTTATCAATTTCAAGCTCTTCGATCTGATTATTTCGATAAACAAGAACCTTATATCCTTTTCCTCGATATTTTGACAGATCCAGTTTTACATTCATATTGCCTTCGTATGGTGCTGGCTGTTCATCTCCATATACCAACGTCGGTTCTGCTGAATAAAGAACCTGCTTATCTGTCTTCTGTGCATATTTCTTAAATGCCTGATAAATGTCATTCTTCTTGTCAAGCTCGTTCAACTGAAGTTTCGTATCTTTATGCATCATACCTTTTACGGTAACTCCTTTTGATGCGTTCACTAATTCAACTTCCGTAATAAGCGAAGATAAGATTCTTGGATACCCCTGATTCTTTGTTGAATTCCATGTCCAACTACACAATTCTTCATTGCCTGCTACCAGAGTATTTAGCTCCTCTTTGAAGGAATTGCTCTGCATTTCAGCCTTTGTTTTCGCTGTTCCCTGCTCTTCATTTCCTGATAATTTATTCAGGTAATATGTATTTTTTACAACTCCTGCTGATTCTTCTTTTGTGCCAAAGACTGCTCCGGTTGTCCCGCCTTCTATCGCAGTTTGTGCACTATATGCGATTTGAATGGAGCCATTTTTATCCAGCTTTCCAACGATTCCTCCGGCAATTCCATTTTCCTTTGTTGACAGAGCACCTATACTCATACAGTTCTCAATCGTTCCGCTGTTTACTACTGCAATTCCTCCAACAATTCCATCTGATGCACTTGCTGTTGCCTTTGCATAGTTCGCAGTATTTCGAATCACACCTTTATTCTCAACTACAACGCCTCCTGCCATTGATGTGCCCTTAACAAATGTAGTTGTCTCACTCAGATCTTTATGCTCATCTGTAAGCCTGTCACTAAACGAACCGCTGAGATTTGATCCACTGATACACTCATCAATCAATCCATAATTGACAATTGCAAGACCTGCTGCTTTCTCTCCTTCAATATTTTGATAAAAAGCTGCGAAATTCTTTACACTTCCCCGTGCACCGATCGTATCAAAAAGTGCTGCATTTCCGTCTGATGATTTGATATCGAATCGGTAGACATAATATCCTTGTCCGTCAAATGTACCATTATACGGATTGTCTGCTGAACCGATTGATTCTGTCATTGTTTCACCGTTTCCGAAAATTGTGTTCATCAGTTTGAAGTTTGCACGATTGTTCTTCTTAACAATTTCCGGAATTTCTTTAAATTCTTTAAATGTACGAATCTCGTAAGTTTCTTCTACAGGTTCTTTCTCATAATTCGAATAGGTTCCATCTTCCCAACGATAGACTGTGCCATGTGTATCATCCAGAACCGGATAAGCATCCGGAGTTTCTCCGTTATCAATATTCTGATACCATACTTGAGAGCCGTCTGTCACCTCGTTATTTAAAAGATATGCCTCTTCACCACTCTTGAACTGTTCTGCTGTCTTTGCCTTTGCCAGTTCTTCATCATTCGCAATCTCATTTTTTCCACCGAAACCTTTTCCCTGAAGTGTATCGAGATAATAATTATTCTTGATTCCATCTTTCTTCGCCGCACAGTATCCGGAAATTGCACCATAGATCTCCTTCCACTCTTCAGCAAGCACACTGCCATAATTGTAACAATCAGAAAGAATGAAATCCTCTTCACCCAATGCAACCTGTCCGGTGATTCCACCGATGTAACCATATCCTCCGTGATTTTCCACTTTATAATATGTGATCAATCCGTAATTTGCACAATCCTTGATTTTTGTGCCGCCTGTATATGTATCATCATCAGTTACAAAACCTACAATTCCACCGACTCCGTAGAAACTATAATCCAGTACGATCTTACCTGAATATGTACTCTCCTCTATAGAAGTTGCTTCTGAGATCAATCCGGCAATTCCACCGATATAGTATATCACTCCTTTTGCAATATTTACATTTGAATTCACCCGCCTGATCACACCGCCGGAAGTTGTTCCTACAACACCACCTACTGCACTTGCTGCCTCTGCTGTTGTAACGATTGTTCCATTCAGTGTAAAGTTCTTAAGCGTCGCTTTCTTTGCCTCGTCTGTCTCGTTCGGGTCACTCCTAAGGTTCTGGAAAAGGCCTATTGACTCATCATTTACTTTCGTCATACTGAAATCAGAAATCGTATGATTCTGTCCGTCGAAAATTCCTTTGAATTCTCCGATTGGTTTCCATTCATAGTTTTCATCCGCCGGATTCTTAAGTGAAATGTCAGACATCAGCACTCCATGTGCATCTGGCTTTGCTTCCTGAATCAGTGTATGTTCACCGTCCCCATTTACAAGAGCGGCAAACCAAAACATCTGTCCACCATTACCAATCTCATAACTGCCTGTAGATTCATTATAGTCTGCCGGCTGATATTCGCCACATTTTGTACAGAATCCATTGTCATAAGAATGTTCCTTGCAGACTGCATTATAGTATAATGTAATATCCTTCGCCGGCATTACGAAACTTCCTTTTCTGTCACCCTCATAATTTTCTGTTAATGCAAGCTCTTTATAAGTATTTCCCTCATAATATCCGACACTCTTTACATTATCTGATACATAAAATTCAACATTTTCTCCTTCTTCAAAGTAGTCTACATAGGAATCCAATAGGATTGCATCTTCAAATGACTGATTCGTACCTTTCACATATACCTTATGTCCTACTGCTCCGTTTAAAACAAATGTTGCATTTGAATATGGTGCACCGCATGTATATGTATAATATCCTTCTTCATCCGGAATCAATGTCGCGATCTGGTCTTTTGTCAACAACGTTTCTTCCGAACTTACTTCTGATGGATTTTCTGTATTGTTATGTCTCTGCAATGTAAGGGATTCCAGAACAGTTGTACCTTCCGCCTTAAACCGAAGTGTTACCTCTTTTCCTGAAGAAACAATATTTTCCTGACATGTTGTCCCATCTTCCTGAACCATTTCTAACTCTGTATCTCCGACTCCATTCGTAGCAACATCAACTTTCGTCTTATAATAACCATCTTCTTGTGGGCGGTTCTTTAATATAACAGTATATGCCGAATATGCCCCCTCTGATTTATCCGGTTGAATTTTTTCTGCACTTAAAGTAGAACTTTCAAGACTGCTTCCCGGATACTGTCCTGTTGTATCAACCACATGGAAAAACGGATAGCTTGTCGCCCATGCATCATTATAATCATAATCATAATCCGATAAAACAATATATGTTTTTGTATTTTCTTTTGTAAGCAGGTATTCACTCAGATAATCACCAGGTATACTTGATAATGCACTGAATAGTCCTGTAGCGAATAAGCTCTGAAATTCCGCCGTGTTTTTCGCGCAACTAAATTGATTCTGCCCATCGCTATAATTTTCTTTTGTTAAATTAATAAAATCACAAGATGGAATATGTTGATCTCTCGCCAAAGTAAGATCTATTTTCTCTTCAAATTGATAAAACCGCAAATTTTCAGGAACAGAATCGTCTGAATTCCAAGCCCAATCCTCTTCCTCATCGTGTGGCTGTGATGTATCGAAAATATAATAAATATCTATTCCCGATGGATTCTCCTCCGTTTTAGGTGTCGGCACAGCAATTCTATGAAAATTAACAAACGGCGTAATTACATCCGCATTGGATTTCCAACCATTCTGCTCAATAATGTAAAGATAACCTTCCTCAAACGCATCGATAATCGGTTGCTCATTCTCATAGAACTCATATGTTAATTTCTCATGGTAATTTTCATTTTTCATACGTACAGATACCATGTCTTCTGACTTTACAAATTCATTCAATTTCATCCGAATCGAACTAACCGTTGAATCTGAAACTAATATTTCTCTGTCAAGCATAGTATCCATAGCTTTGGCAACATCTTCATTCAACTTATTTAAATCATTCGTCCATGCAGCATAGCTCTCCCATTTACTTTCATCATCTGGATATTTCTCTTCAAAATAATCACCACGCTGTGCAATAAATTCCTGATACATCATCTCCATCTTAATGATTTCCATAAATTGTTTATCAATACTTGAAACTATGTAATTATATTGATCATCAGAAAATCCATAAGCCCTATATGCAAATTGTGCCGCAGCATCCGCATAAGTTTTCTCATCACTTGGCTTATTCAACGCATTGATCATACTCCAAATCGATCTTTTGAATACACCATCTATCGTGTCATTACAAAATATAGCGTCCTTTTTTTTCTCATCGGTTGGATTTTCAAAGCTATTTCCAGCCGCTTTATAAACCTCAATAAAATTGTCATAAAGCTTTTGCTTACTCTCTTCGACAGCATTCATATCCGTCTTATCATCTATATACAGTTGCGCGGCTTCCATATACTTTTCGTAGGCGCCCAATGTATTTCCTACATTTCCGGCAGTTTCATATACATCTACATCTTTAGTCCATTGCTGATCCAATTCATTTTTCGCTTCTGTGTACTGTATTTTCTGAAGTGTATTCTCTATTTCTGCATCATACTCTTTAAGATGTTGATCAACGATCTTAACTTCATTAAGTATCTCATTACAAAGAGCCTGAATTTCTGCCAGTGTCTGTCCAGTGTTATTGCCTCCACAAATCCATTTATTAACAAATGAAGCTACTTTCTGAAATCCTTCACTCTCTGTCGCTCCGGCAATTTTGACAAGTGCTGATCCACAAGTAGTCAACCCTACTGTGTAAATACGATTGACAAATGTTTTTCCGGTACTCACCAATAGATTATTTTGTTTAACTGCCGGTGCAGCAGTCTCTGCTTCTGCACTTACCGATAAAGGCATAATCGAAAATGCTACGCAAAGGCTCATTCCAATTGCAATAATCCTTTTCGAAATTCTTCTTTTCATCCGCTTCCCACTCCTTCCTTATTCCTGTCTCTGCCTGATGATTCATTCTGGTTACTGTTCACTCCCATGTCAATCACTCCGCTGATTGACATGGAGGATGCACGTTTTGTCCTGAATGTATCTCGCCCATCGCCGTAGGCGATTCTAAATGGCGAGATACGTTACTGTTTGCAGTTTACCTGTGAACAGTAACGATGGAGGAATTGGGGGAGATTATCCGATGTTTCGGACAGTCTCCCCCATTATCCTGTTTTATCTCCAGAAATCTGTTTTTTGGCTAAGTCCAATGTCTGCGCTTTTAAAAACCGGGTTGATTCCTTGCTTTAGCTGCGCTTCATAATCTTGGATCGCTTTAAATGCAATCCCTGATAAAATCAGGATAACCGGAATGTTAATGAGTGCCATAACCCCCATCAGTACATCGGAAAGATCCCACAAAAGAGACATCTCCATTCCTGCTCCCAGAAAGATTGCAAGTGCCGATACCAGTCTGAAGCCTTTCATAAAAGCTTTTTCCGGCTGTTTTTTGTGAATGTAGATTAAAAGATTGTCACAATAGAAACAGTTTCCGAGCAGAGTTGTAAATGCAAAAAATACCATTGCAACTGTAATAAAGACCGGACCAAAAGAACCAAGTGATTCCTGAAGAGATGCCTGCACCCATGGTGCTCCCTGCAATTCTTTTGCCGGATCGATCCCGGATGACATACACATCATTGCTGTTGCTGTACAAAGCAACAAAGTATCAATAAATACGGACAACATCTGTACCAGTCCCTGTTTTACCGGATGGCTGACATTTGCCGAAGCCGATGCATTCGGAGCAGAACCGATACCTGCCTCATTGGAATAGAGTCCCCGGCGGATTCCCTGCATCATGGCCGAACCGGAAAATGCTCCGAAAATTGCTTTAAAATCAAATGCTTCTTCAAAAATGCGCACAAACATTGCCGGCACATTCTGAATATTGATAATTACTACCAAAAGTGAAATTCCGATATACGCAATCCCCATTACCGGTACAACCATTGACGTTACTTTTACGATACGTGATCCGCCGCCAAGCAGACACCATCCTGTCAGCACTGCCAAAATCCCACCGATGATCCATGGACTCATCCCTGCATCATAAAAAGAAAATACTGAAAATGTAGACTGCAGATTATAAGATGCCAGCATATTAAATCCAAATGCGTAGGTTAAAATCATTGCAACGCAGAAAACAATTGCCAGCGGGCGACAATGAAGTGCCGCTTCAATATAGTACGCCGGCCCTCCATAGCAGCTTCCGTCTTCCCCTTTTTTCTTATAAATCTGTGCCAATGTACTCTCGATCAGAGCAGATGCACTTCCGATAATCGCAATCACCCACATCCAGAATACAGAACCAAATCCCCCTATACAAATTGCCGATGAAACCCCGACAATATTTCCCGTTCCCACACGGGATGCTGTTGAAACCATAAGTGCCTGAAAAGAGGAAATTGCCTCTTTATCCTCCGGCTTTTCCATTACGGATCCGCAAGCTCTTTTAAATAATCTTACCTGCGGAAATCTTGTGCGGACTGTAAAATACACTCCCGCACCAATCAGTATAATGACCAGCAGCTTGCTGTACATAAAAGAACTGATTGTACTAATAATCGTTTGAAACATACCTTCTTTCCTTTCCATATTTTTGTCAATATATATTAAAGGAAAGAAGGTGGATTTGCAAGCCTTTTTACATTTTAGTACTTGGTTTGAAAACTGATGGAAGAATAACACGATACTGCGATAGAATAAGGAAAACGGTTAAACTAACTATTGCTGAGTGAGCAACAGCAAAAGTAAGCATGACTGGAAAGTGTGGTACAGTGCACTACATGCGATCATGAAGAGCAAGTGAGCAGGATTAAGAGAGGAT
>ERZ869979.469-NODE-469-length-12394-cov-3.634083_pt1 | contig 12394 bp, 10 predicted proteins | sample MGYA00521269_ERZ869979 | MGnify/ENA primary metagenome ERZ869979 (study PRJEB32232, sample SAMN07284974) | human gut metagenome | biome: human-associated habitat; material: feces | host: Homo sapiens | place: Tanzania | collected 2014-04-05 ... | reverse complement strand
CACAATGATCTTTGGAGCCAAAGCAGCACCGGCATATGTGATTGCAAAAGATATTATTCATCTGATCCTGTGTCTGCAGGAACTGATCGAGAAGGATCCGGAGGTAAAACCGTATTTCCGTGTACTGATGATTGAAAACTATAATGTTTCCAAAGCAGCAAAGGTTATTCCGGCAGCTAATATTTCCGAACAGATCTCTCTGGCATCCAAAGAAGCATCCGGAACCGGTAATATGAAGTTCATGTTAAATGGTGCTCTGACGCTGGGAACCGAAGATGGAGCCAATGTGGAGATCCGGGATCTGGTTGGTGAGGAGAATATTTACATCTTCGGCAGAAAACCACAGGATGTCATTGATCTGTACGAGGCAGGTACTTACAGTTCCAAAGAAATCTATGAAGAGGATGCACTTATCCACAAACTGGTAGATTTTATCACCGGAGAAGAACTGCTTGCAATCGGCGATGAAGAAAGTCTGACCCGTCTGCACAGAGAACTGATCGGAAAAGACTGGTTTATGACACTGCTGGATACAAAAGAATACATCACAACAAAAGAAAAGGTCTATGCAGATTATGAAGATCGTAAAACCTGGAACAAAAAAGCACTGATCAACATTGCAAAAGCGGGATTCTTCTCATCTGACAGAACGATCGAGCAGTACAACAACGATATCTGGCACCTGACACCGGCAAAATAATCCAATAAAATTTGTGATCATATAAATTCTGTAAAAGCAAACAGCAGGCATTGTATATTCGCTGGAATATACAGATGCCTGCTGTTTTATATATCTTTATAATAGGATGGCGAGATCACATCTGCCTCTTTACAGGAACAGCCATTTTCATAACAGTCGCAACAGTCACAGTTAGAACAATACATGTGAGCATCACTGATATAGAATAATCCGCCATACTGCATGGAAGTCCGCTGATTTTTGGATTTCTTTTTGCTGTTGTCATAGTACGCTCCGTTGGGGATCATCATGTTCTCCGGGGAAAAGCCGCTGAAATCAAAGAAATGGGATTCTGTTCCATGATGAGGTACCTTGATGCACCAGTAATGCTCATGAAGCGGGATCTTTCCATCGTAGTTCTCTGCAATCATCTTCATGTACTGTGGCTGTACGTCACCGGTGAACAGAAGGTTCAGTTCACCATCGCTGGTATTCTGGAATGCCAGGCTGATCTTGTGGCGGAACTGCCGCAGGGAGTGCCCCTGTTTTTCCGCGCTTTCCAGAAGTGCCTGAAATTCTTCTGTCGCCTGTAATTCGCGGAATTTCTTTTCCAGTTTTTCCGGCCTGAAGCGGCGTATTTTTTCTTTTTCAGAGTCTTCCAGGGCTTCTTTTTCTTCGCTGTCAAATTCCAGTTTTATCTGTGTGTGCTCCGCAGAAGATTCTCCGTTCTCCTGCTGTTCTGTAACTTCCTCCGCATCCTCGTCTGCCGATGAAAGTCCGGCTTCTTTTTTATCTTCTGTCATGGACAGGAACAGCTCTCTCACTTCCTCCGCAATGTTCACAAGCTCTGTCATGGCGTTTTCGTGATTCTCGATCAGGGAATTAAATACTTCCTCGGTCTCCCGGCTGACTTCGCTGACATCCGGCCAGAGCGCTGTATATTTTCCCTCAAACTCTGAACCTCTGGATAAAAGATCGATCTTTACTTTTCTGGCACAAAGGGCTTCTGCCAGGGCAAAAAGGCTAACACGTCTTCCCGGAAGGCTGGCTTTTTTGGTCACATCCGCAAGGAGCAGAAGTGCCAGTGTGTATTTCATTTCCGGACCGGAAAACACATCCGGAAGATAGATTTTTTCAAATTCGTAGGCATCTCTTCGATAACGCATCATATAAAGAAGTCCGGAAACGTGGTCCGGATGAAAATGTGTCAGAAGAAGATTTTTTTTGCGGATGGTGGTAAGGTCTGAGATGATCACGTCAAAAACTTCTCTGCGCGGCCGTCCCTCGATCTTGCTATTGGCTGCCCCGAAATCCACAAGCAGGCTGCTTTTTCTGTCACGGATACAGAAACAGTCCCCGAATCCCACATTGTACATTCGTATTCTCATTTGTTTTTCCTCTCTCAGAACCAGATCTGCATATCATACCAGGTTGCTCCGCCGTGGCAGGAATCCGCAACACCCAGTTTCTTCAGTCCGTGGCTCTCATAGAATGGAATCATATGCTCTTTGCAGGTAAGGATCAGGGCCTTTTTTCCACGTTCTTTCGCAAGATCTTTGAAGTATTCCACAAGTTCCCCTGCGATTCCCTGATGACGGTATTCCGGGATCACGTTCAGCCCGAATACGGTCTGGATCTCTCCATCTTTTTTGTGAAGAGTGATATCATGATAAAATTCGTCCGGAAGTACCGGTTTATCTGTGGTTCCTCCGTTGATAAATCCTACGATCTGATCGTCCTTCACTGCTACTACAAAGTTCTCCGGGAATGCTCCCATACGCTTCACAACTTCCTCATGACTTGCTGCCTCCGCAGGTGGAAAACAGATTGCCTCGATCTCTGCCAGACGATCCGCCTCACCAGGATCTGCCAGTCTGATCTGTAAATTTTCTGCCATTTTTTGTGGTCTCCTCTATATTTATTCCGTTTTCATCCGGTTTTGATTCTTTTTTAATTATATCGGGTGAGGGAAAATGCGTCAACGTGTAACCGACAAAAAAGCCCTCAGTATTCGCACTACTGAGGGCTTCATTCTTTCGTCTTTGTCAGACGGCTCTACAGCACCGACTCGATCAGCCGCTTCGTATACTCCGTCTTCGGATTCTCGATGATCTCTTCCGGTGTTCCTTCTTCTTCCACATGTCCGTCATTCATCACGATCACCCGGTCGCAGAACAGCTGGACAAGGGCCAGGTCGTGGCAGATAAAAAGAAAGGACAGCTGTTTTTCTTTTTTAAGCTTCATAAGCAGCTCCATGATCTGTTTCTGTACTGTCACGTCCAGAGCGCTGGTTGCCTCATCGCAGATCAGAACTTTTGGTTCCACAGCCAGAGCTCTGGCAATGGCCGCTCTCTGGCACTCCCCTCCGCTGACCTGATGGGGATAACGGTCTGCATACTCCGGAGTCAGTCCACAGGTAAGCAGAAGTTTTTCCACACGGTTCCTGGTTTCCTTCTTACTTATCCCCATATTCCGGAGACTTTCCCCGATTCCGTCCCCAAGGGTACATCTGGGATCAAAAGATCCTACCGGTGTCTGGAAGACCATCTGAAGCTCCCGGTAAGTTTCCCGGAGCGCTTTTCCCTTCGCATGTGTGATATCTTTTCCCTGCAGAAAAATCTGTCCTTCTGTAACTTCTGTAAGATGAGTCAGCATCATAGCCACCGTACTTTTTCCGGAGCCGGATTCTCCCACGATTCCCAGACATTCTCCCTGTTCCAGGAAAAAATTAATATCCTCCACTGCCGTAAAGCTTTCTTTCCCGGAATGGAATATTTTTTTCAGATGTTTTACTTCCAGTAAAGATTCCTCCATGTTGTCCCCTTTCACACGTACGTCTGTCAAAACTTCCCGCTCCGGCAGTCTGTCCGGCACCGTTTCTTCCTTTTCGCACAAGCACCGGAACTGCAGACATTAACTGATCTGTGTAAGAATTCTGCGGATGTTCCAGGATCTGGCTGACGGTTCCGTATTCCATTTTTTTTCCATCTTTCAGAACCAGAACGCTGTCTGCCATTTTCCGAACAACACCGATATTGTGAGTTACCACGATCATTCCCGTTCCGTACTCCTTCCGCATCAGAAGCAGTTCTTCCACTACCTGTTTCTGCACGGTTACATCCAGGGCACTGGTTGGTTCATCTGCAAGAAGCAGAGACGGATACTGCATCATGGCTGTACAGATCCCCACACGCTGGTTCATGCCGCCGGACAGCTGAAAAGGATAACTTTTCAGTACGCGTCCCGGATCTTTCAGGCCAATTTTTGACATGATCTCAGAAGCTCTCTCATCGCTGTCTTTTCGGCTGATCTTTCTGTGGGCAGACATGCTCTCGTAAATCTGGTCTCCCACACGTCGGATCGGACAGAGTGCTGCCCCGCAGTCCTGAAAAACAAAGCCGATCTCAGGCCCCAGTATGTCACGTAATTTCTTTTCCGGCGTGTCCGAAATATTTTTCCCCCGGTACCAGATATCGCCCTCTGTAACCATGCCTTCGTTTCCCAGAAGTCCTGCCACAGCCTTTACAAGACTGCTCTTTCCGCTTCCGGATTCTCCTACGATACCCAGGATTTCTCCGGGATACAGCTGAAAACTGATATCATGTACAACGGGTTTTCCGTTATAAGAAATTGTCACATGTTCAAGCTTCAACAATGGTTCCATCTCTATTCTCCCTGTCTTTTCTGCCTGTTGTGCAGGCTGTGAGCATTTATTTTACTTCCAGATCTGCCGTGATCTCATAATAATCACATGGATGCGCGGTCAGTCCGGATACATTTGCTTTGGACACAAGGCCCATGTTGAGGTTTGATACAAAGAAATAGGCATCATCGTCCAGAATGGTCTGCTGTGCCTCAATAGCAAGCTTGCCTCTCTCCTCTGTATCAAAGGTTCCATGGAGCTTTTTCACCAGGTCATCCAGTTTTTCACTGCTGTATTTTCCCAGATTTTTCGGCGCATCGGTCTGCACCACGCTGGTAAAGAAATACTCCGGATCTCCGGTGGGTGCCGTGGTGATCGAGCTGACATACACATCAAATTCACCGTTCTTCGCAAAGGTGGAAGCATCTGCTGTGTTGTTTACATTTACTTCAATCCCAATGTCCTTTAAAGTGGACTGTGCATATTCCGCAAGTTTGGGCTGCTCCAGACGGCCAGGATAAGTCAGCCATGTAATGGAGAGTTTTTTTCCATCCTTATCCACATATCCGTCACCATCTGTATCCTCCCATCCGGATTTTTTCAGAAGTTCCCTGGCACCGTCCGGATCATAGGACTTTGCTTTTACTGCTTTATTTCCGTAAGAAAAACTGTCCGGAAAGGCCCCTGCTGCCGGAACTCCCCGTTCCTGCATGATCACGCTGCAGAATCCTTCTTTATCAATTCCCATGGCAATAGCTTCCCGGACATTCTGATCCTTCATGGTTTCCGACTCCATGTTAAACTGTCCGAAAAAACAGCGGCTTGTTGCAACGGAACTGATCTGATACTCAGGATTTCCGTCAAACAATGCATAGTTATCATACTGAAGTCCATAGGTTCCCTGGATATCTCCGGTCTGCAGCGCGGCAGTCAGCGCGCTTCCGTCCGTAAAAGATTTCACGATGATGTTGTCGGTTTTGACTTCTCCGCCCCAGTAATTCTCATTTTTTACAAGTGTGATCTCTGTGGGTGATACCTCTGTTGCAACAAAAGGTCCAGTACCTGCCACATTTGCAGAACCGCCTTCCCCCTGGATCCCGTAATCCATATCAATAATGGCTCCGTAAGGATCCCCAAGATAGTTGATCAGCGCTGGACAGGGCTCTGAGGTATGGATCGTCACTGTCATTCCATCGGCTTCAATCCTGTCAATCTTCATATCTGACGGAGCACGGTCATGATTTTTGATCAGGTCTTCCAGACATTCTTTTACAGCTTCCCCGTCCAGATCCCGTCCGCTGGAAAATTTCACACCATCGCGAAGTGTGATCTTCACCGTATTATCATCCACAAACTCATAATCCGTTGCAAGCCATGGTTCCACTTCCATGTTGTCATTATACCTGAACAGTGTCTCTCCCACACCATAGCGGATGCAGCTCCAGCCGGAATACCCGTCATGAGGATTCAGTCCGGCATCTCCCATTTCCTCACTGTAGCCTGTTGTACCATAGACAAAGGTTGTGCCTTCCTCTTTATCCTTTGCTGACACGATCCCTCCCGTCATGCTCATGACCATCACTGCTGTGAGTGCTGCTGCCAGTACTTTTTTCTTCATCTCTCTTCCTCTCTTTCTCTGCGGAAAATTTTTCCACAGACTGTATTTCCAGCATCCGTAACTGGTGCATGGTTTCACTGTTTTGTGTTTCTTATTCTCGGGTCCATATAATCCCGGATGGTATCTCCCAGAAGGTTAAAGATCATTACCGTGATAAAGATTGCCACTCCTGGTGCCAGCGACATCCACGGTGCGATCTGCAGCATGCTTCTTCCGTCACTGATCATACTTCCCCACTCTGCCATAGGAGGCTTCACACCAAGTCCCAGAAAAGAAAGTCCCGCAAGCTCCATCATCATGGTTCCAATATCAAGGACCGCCGTTACCAGGATGGAACCTGCAATATTGGGCAGGATATGTTTCAAAAGAAGTTTGCAGGTGCTGCTGCCGGAAAGTCTGACCGCCATCATATATGGCGCATCTTTCTGTGCCATGGTCAGCCCTCTGGCAAGTCTTGCAAATTTCGGCCAGCCGATCACTGCCAGCGCAAGAACCGCATTCTGGATTCCGCCTCCCAGAACTCCCGCTACCGCCAGCGCAAAAACAAGTCCCGGAAAAGCCAGGAACAGATCAGAAATACGCATAAGAATGGTATCCGCCTTTCCGCCTTTCCATCCACAGAAAATCCCTACTGTTGTTCCCAGCACCGTAACCATCGCAACCAGAAACAGCGAGCCATAGATACTCACTGTACTTCCCACAAGGACTCTGGAAAGCATATCTCTTCCATACCGGTCCGTTCCCAGAAGATACTCTGCACATGGTGCTTTCTGTGCCGCCATCAGATCCTGTTCATAAGGATCATATGGGCAGAGATACCTGGCAAAAGTCGCCGCCAGAAGAATCAGGACTGTAAGACTCAGAAACAGGATCAGCCTTGCTTTCGTATGGTCTTTTTTTATCTTCTGTTTTCGGAGAGTGATCTGTTTTTCACTCATGCTCCTTCACCTCCAAAACGAACTCTCGGGTCCAGATAATGATAGATCACATCCGTTATAAGATTGATCAGCACATAGATCACTGCCATCCATGCCACATATGCCTGGATCATGGGATAATCTCTCATGGTGATGGCATCCACCGCAAGCTTTCCTACTCCATCCCACATAAAAATATTTTCCACAATAGCAGTTCCGCCCAGAAGGCTTCCTATGGACAGTGCCAGCAAAGTGATTATGGTCAGCATGGAGACTTTCATCACACTTTTCCAGACAATAACACTTCCCCGGACGCCTCGTGCTTTTGCCCCCAGCACATAGGGCTTGTTCATTTCTTCCAGAACTGCCGCCCGAACCTGCCTGGTGTATTTGGAAGCCATGGAAATGGCCAGAGTCAGTGTTGGCAGAACAATACTCTGTCCCAGATTGCTGCCGGTTACTGCGGGAAAAAACTTCAGCTTTACAGACAGAAAATATACCAGCACCATAGCTGCAAAAAAGTTAGGCATGGAATTTCCCACAAAGCTGAAAAAACGGATCACGTAATCCAGCCAACGGTTATGTTTTACTGCTGAAAGAATTCCCAGAGGAACTGCGATCAGAACTGTCACCAGAACTGAAGTAAGAGTCAGAAGAAGGGTTGCCGGAAGTTTGGAGATAAATGTTTCGTATACATCTTTATGAGACACATAGCTTTCTCCCATATCTCCGGTGATCATGCCCCCAAGCCACGATCCGTACTGCACCAGAAACGGTCTGTCCAGTCCGTATTCTGCCTTTGTCTCATCAATGATATCCTGTGATACCACGGCACCGGCATTTTCATACATATAAGTTACTGCATCGCCGCCTGCCAGACGCATCATGGCAAAAGACAAAAAAGTGATCCCGATCAGGACCGGGATCAGCTGCAATAATCTTTTCAGAATATATTTCCGCATTTTAATTCCTTTCCATTATGTATGTGTTTCATACACTACAGAAAGCATAACAGTCCGGCCGTCCTTTCACAACCCCTCTACGGGGATATCAGCCAGTCGGATCTGGCATGGATGTACATTCCATTTGGATGCATACCATTTTATCGTCAAAAAAGACCGGACATTCTGCCTGTTCGGTCCATATTTCATGCCTGTTTTATCCTGCTTTTTATAAACGCAAGAAACTCTTCTCCGTATTCCGGAATTTCCTCGCCTTTTCTCCGGATATAGCCGAAAACCAGTTTCTGGCCTTCTCCCGGAAACGTGTAAACAGAACTGGAATATTGAGGATTTCGCCCGCCCAGGTCACCGCCACTGATGTTATACAGCTCGCCGGAACCCAGGAGACGTTCCATAATATAATCACTGTTTGTCACGACAACGGTTTCCGCATCAACCACGGTATGACCGTCCTCCTCCACGAGATTCCGGTAGTTATCCGGGGAAAACTCATCGGGAAAACGCTGAATGAGACGCAGATCCTTAAGACACGCCTCCATGTTTTCCTCATGGCTGTTTTTCCCACAGAAAACCTGTACTCTGGTGCTGCAGAGCTCCTGAAATTCCAGATAATTCCGGGAAAGAAAAAACTGGAATGCTCCCAGCTGGTTCTGCATCACATAGACGAATCCCATATCATCCTGACGTGCTTTCACACGCTTTACGATCTCCTGGGTATCCGTGGCATACATCTCATAATGCAGCTCCTGATCTTTGTGTGTTTCAAAATATTTCACAAACACGTCCGCAAACCAGGAACTTGGGTGGAAGCAGACCCGGAGACTGTCTTTTTCCAGAGGCTGCTCCTGCATTTCCAGTTCGGAGAAACTGTCCAGGATCTTTCTGGCATGCCCATAGGCCCGTTCTCCCTCCGGTGTCAGCTCGATCCCTTTTGCATGGCGGACAAACAGCTGGGTACGCATGTCGTCTTCCATGGAACGGATCACCTTGCTTACATTTGACTGGGTGGTAAAAAGCAGCTCTGCGGCCTGGCTGAAAGAACCTGTTTTGGCACAGGCCGCAAAATACTGGATCTGTTTGATATTCAGCATAATCCTACCCCTGTTTCTTTGCAAAGATCAAAAACATCGGGGTCGGATTGTAAAACTCGTCTTTTTCGATATAAATACGCTTACTGATGCCAAGGTCAAAGGAAAATTCTTCCACGCCCATACGTCCCAGTGTTTCCAGATCCCAGGCCGGGCGCAGGAAAGAACTGATCGGAAGCTGGCGTTTGATATCCTCGCACTCCTGCATCAGTTCATCCTGGATCTGATGATGGGCGTGATTTTCCGGAAGGTCTGCAGTGTCGGCAAAGTCCGCTGCTCCATAGTTTGCATCCAGATTGATCATCACTCCGCCTGGTTTCAGTACACGGAACCATTCCTGATAAGCGTGTTCTGCATCCGGCAGTGTCCAGGTAAGGTTTCGGGATACGATCACGTCAAATTCCTCATCCGGGAAATCCGGATTTTCCGCATCCATCACTGCAAACTGACAGTCGGCTTTTTCTTCCTCTGCCAGCTCTTTTGCATGGGTGATCATATCCGGTGTCAGGTCGATGCCGGTTACCTGATGGCCTTCTTTTGCAAGAAGAATGGTAAAAAATCCGGTTCCACATCCCACATCCAGGATCCTGAGATTCTTTTTCTCCGGCAGGTGCTTCTTAAGCTCGGTCATCCATCTGCCTGCAAGTGCGCTGTGAAGTTCCGCTCTTCTCTGTTCCAGAAAGCTGTCGCTACGCTTGGTCCAGTACTGGGCGATCCTTGTTTTCCGCTCGTCTTTTTCTCTTACGATATTTCCGTAGGTGATCACAGGGCCGCCTTCCACAACCTGAAGGCTGGATACCTGATAAAGGATCACACCGTCCATGTCCGCACGGCAGATCTCCTGAACATTTCCCTCATAATCACGGATCTCGCCAAGATACTCGTCCCTGTGAATGATATCTCCTGGTTTTTTCACCGGGTACCAGAGACCGTTGACGCTGGCGCACTGATAGCGGACATCATCCATTTTCAGTGGATAGTAGGTGCTGTGAGAACGGATTCCGTTGTAAGCTCCGATGCTGCAGAGAATATTCCGTACATCGCGGCGCATGGAGTCCACCTCTTCACGCTCCCAGATTCCCATGCAGCCACGTTCCAGAAGGACTGCCGGAATGTCACAGGTACTTGCCGCGTAATTGTAGGCGCCGCCTGTGCTTACATTTGACTGTACCATATATGGGACATCTACCTGCTCTGCCATTTTTCGGGATGCTTCCACGATCTCCGGTTTTGCAACGCCTGCAAAATATACATACGGAGTCAGTTCTTCATAATCGTCACCGCCGTGAAGGTCGATATAATAATCTGCTTTTTTGATCAAGGATTCTGTGATGGCAGCTGCCAGACGCTCCATTCTTGTACCGTCTTTTTTGCCTGGGAAAACTCGGTTCAGATTTTTTCCGTCTTCCCAGCTGATGCTGCCTGCACGCTTCTCAAAGTCTTCCCTGTTCAACACTTTTACCAGAACCAGCTGTCCGTTTACTTTTTCCGGATTCAGTTTTTTGGACAATTCGATCAGGGTCTGGATTCCCACATATTCTCCTGCATGAAGTCCTGCTGTAACAAGGACGGTTTTTCCCGGATTTTTTCCACGGATGATGGTTGCCGGAAGAGTGAATTCCCCGTCTCCGATTTCCAAAAATCCTTCTGTTTTTTCTCCTTCCACAACCGGAAGATTCAGGAAATGATCCGGTTTTACGCCGGTTACCATAAACATTGGGGTGGACTGATAATTCAGTCTCTCCTCCTCACTCCAGACTGTTTTCCAGATTTCCGTATCGGTATGGATCCCAAGAAGTCCTGCTTCCCGGAGAGTTTTTACATCCCACTGGGGACGGCGGATCTTTGACAGCGGTACCTGGAGGGCGATCCGCTCCATACGCTCAATATCGGTACAGAGATAATGGTCGTCCAGACTGTTGCTCTCCACATTTTTCCGGTCATTTTCGTAGGCTTTCCGCTGCTCTTCTTCATAGAGGTAGCCGTACCAGTTGGCGTCAAAATTCAGAAGTTTTCCGCCTGCTTTCAGCACACGAACCCATTCCCTGTAAGCAACATCCGGATGCTCCAGATTCCAGGTGAGATTTCGGGAAATAACCACGTCAAAGGTATTGTCCGCAAATTCCAGTTTCTGTGCATCCATCCGCTGGAAATGAATATTCCGGCAAAGTTCTCCCGCATTTTCTTTTGCCTTTTCCAGCATTCCTTCGGTGTAATCCACTGCATCCACGTGATATCCGGCCTCTGCCAGAATCACAGGGAAAAATCCGGGGCCTGTTCCGATATCCAGGATACGGATCTCTTCCTTGGGTTTGTCCGGGAACTGGCTGGTCAGCACCTTAAGCCATGCGTTTTTCTGCGTTCCCACAAGCTCTTTATGATTCACTTCGGAGTACCCTTCTGTACGGGTGCTCCAGTAAGATTCAATTTCGTCGAGAAGTTTTTCCACGTTGATTCCTCCGCACTTTTCTATTCACGTGAGGGAGATCAGATCCCTCACAAGTCACGTTTAATGTACCAAATTGTCAGGGTATTAACAAGCCCCTGGGGGGGATTCCCCAAAATTGCTCTGCTGATAGAATCCTCAGATGCCGAACACTGCTTCCGCACTCCTGTCCACCTTGTAATTCTCCCAATGCTGTGGTATCATCCTGGCTGTAGTAATTCAGTAATATAACCGAAATCGAAAGGATGGTTCATATACAAATGACAACACAGGAACTGGCCTATGAAGTTATCAGCCGTTTAAAAAAGGAATATCCGGACGCAGACTGTACCCTGGATTATGATGATGCCTGGAAGCTTCTTGTAAGTGTCCGTCTGGCAGCTCAGTGCACCGATGCCCGGGTCAATGTAGTTGTTCAGGATCTCTATGCAAAATACCCGGATGTAGCAGCCCTGGCAGCCGCAGAGCCTGAAGAGATCGAAGCCATTATACGTCCCTGCGGCCTTGGAAAAAGCAAAGCCCGGGACATCAGCGCCTGTATGCGCATTCTCCACGAACAGTATCACGACAAGGTGCCGGAAGACTTTAACGCACTTCTGAAGCTTCCCGGTGTGGGCCGAAAAAGCGCAAACCTGATCATGGGTGACGTATTCGGCAAGCCTGCCATTGTAACAGATACTCACTGTATCCGCCTTTCCAACCGCATCGGCCTTGTCCATGACATGAAGGATCCGAAAAAGGTGGAAATGGCTCTCTGGAAGATCATCCCTCCGGAAGAAGGCAATGATCTCTGCCACCGTCTTGTCAATCATGGAAGAGAAGTCTGTACAGCGCGGACAAAGCCTTACTGTGACCGCTGCTGTCTCAATGATATCTGTGAAAAAAATGGGATCTGAATGTATGCAGTTCAATAAACCTTCAGACCCCGGAAAGGAAAAACATAATGAATTTCAAAAAACTGGAAAATAATCTCCTGGATATGATCCAGGAACAACAGGTAAAGATCGGATACATGAGCGGAGTTACCCGTTTTTATTATCC
>ERZ869979.468-NODE-468-length-12412-cov-5.246615_pt1 | contig 12412 bp, 12 predicted proteins | sample MGYA00521269_ERZ869979 | MGnify/ENA primary metagenome ERZ869979 (study PRJEB32232, sample SAMN07284974) | human gut metagenome | biome: human-associated habitat; material: feces | host: Homo sapiens | place: Tanzania | collected 2014-04-05 ... | reverse complement strand
GTTGATTTTTAGTAACTTTGTAGTGTCCAATTATAAAGTTATATATTTCACGCTATGCACAACTTGTATGCAAATTTCGTAAAAATTCTTGAGATATGCAAGGATTTCTCCAAAAATTTAGTTAATGAGCTAGGAAATATTCCTCGCCCAGGAGTCGTACCACGTTTTTCAGACCTCGAAGTTGTTGCTTTGAGCTTGACAGCCGAGCATCTTAGCATCGACAGTGTGAAAACAACTTGTTCGATAGGCTGAAGGAGTATAAGGCAGATATACCAAATCTGATTTCTCGACGCCAGTTCAATGACAGGCGAAAGTTCACTGCGGAACTATGTGAGAAGATTCGTAAGCGCATAGCGTCAAAGATGGATGGTGCAGAAGAATATTTCTGCATAGATTCCAAACCAATAGAGGTGTGTCGCTTGTCCAGAGGCTTGCGTTGCAAGATGAAAGGAACAGACGTAACAAACTCTCCTGCATTTGACTATTGCGCTACTCAGAAGATATACTACTTTGGGTATAAACTCCACGCTGTCTGTGGGTTAAGTGGAGTTATCCACTCGTATGACCTGAGTCCAGCTAATGTTCATGACATTCATTTTCTTAAAGATGTAAAGTTTCAATTCCATGACTGTTGCATCCTTGGCGATCGTGCTTACCTCAGTGCGGAACTACAGCAAGACTTGTTTTCTTCTGTAGGCATCAAGTTGGAAGTTCCATATCGCTTGAACATGAAGAATTGGCGACCAACATTTAAGCCTTATGCTAAGGCGAGGAAGAGAATCGAGACAATTTTCTCTCAACTTTGTGATCACTTCATGCTCTTCCGAAACTATGCTAAGCAAACACCAAGACTGTTTACCCGAATCATCGGGAAAATCAGCGCATTTACAGTCTTGCAATATATTAATTATGTAAACAACAGACCGATTGGCAGGGTTAAGTATGCGCTAAATTAATTCCGCCAACGGGTTATATCTTTAATTTGCTATATTTCAAAATCATACAATCCGGGTGCTTCATTAGCATCATCTCCATATCTCCACAGTCCTGCCATAACTTCAAACTGATTTTTTTTATCTTCTTTCGTAAAATACAAGAGCAATAACAGGAAGCCATTCAACTTCTTTTCATCACTACTTTGATGCAATGTCAAGCCATAAAGACCCTCTTCCCCTGGATGTCTTCTAACTTTTACCATATCAATTGTAACTCGCTTGCACCTTACCAATTTCTTCAACATTTTCCGATAATCGGTAGAGTCATTAGAGCCTTTCAGAATTTGTCCATCACACAGCCGCCATAAAGCAGTTGTATCTTTATTCTCATAAGCTACTTTAAACTGCTTATACAACTCAAGAATTCTTTCTCTATGACAAGAGTCCTCGCTACTTTTGGCAGTACCAACAATGTAATTTCGTATATTTTCCTCAGAACTCTGTGCAGTCATGCAAGTTGTTACTAACAACAAGGAAAATGTTAATATCATTCTTATCAAAGTCTAACTTCGTTTAATTATAATGATTTTAGTTAAAATTAGATGTTTATTGTTTCGATGTATGTCGAAATGGTCTTTTTTGTAAAGATGTTGCTACTCGGAGAGAGCCAGGCGGAGCCCGAGACCTTCGAAATGATGGTCTGGTGAACTGTCAACACGATCAGACGTACGACACGACCCTCGAGTGTTGAACCAACTACCACCTCGAATAACACGCTTATTCCCACCAGTAGAACATAAACAATACGTTTCATAAAAACAATTTTCATTATTTTCCTCACTTGGCTCTACAGCGAAGAACTTATAAATAATCACTATTTAAACAACAAGAGAGCCATCCACACTCCCAAAACACAGTATGGAACTGTCGTTTATACATTTCCAATATTCCCTTCGGAATATAAGTTATAAAGATACCATCAACGATTCTGACGATATCAATCTTGTCAACTTATTTTTTAGCAGCTGCATCATCAAATCCATAGACTTATCAGCACATGAGATAGAAACATAGTCGGGGGACACCCCATTTTGTACGCTACAGGGAGACATAATGCTTTTCACCACATTACCAGACAGAGAAGATTCTCCTTGGTCTTGTCCTTTACACAAAGAGACAAATTTGTTTTTAATAAACATGAAAAGACTCATGTTGTTAGATAAAAAAGAAAAAGCGAGGATTCATCCCCATCACTTGTCCCACAATCAGCACAATAGAAATTTTCCTATAGCCATCGGCATGGGATACATTTGCAAAAATATAATAAATTATCGGAACCACAAAATTTTTCATGATATTTTTCTAAAAAACTTCATTATCCTTCTTATTATCAAGAAAAAGTGCTAACTTTGCAAACAGCTATATATAATAAGAAGAATCAGTATGATTGCACAAAGACTGCCAGAAGGAGTTACCTCTTTTAGAGAAATCAGAACAGGCAACTACAAATACGTTGACAAAACCGATCTCGTTTGGCAAATTGCCAATGGAAGGAAGTTCAATTATCTAAGCCGTCCTAGACGGTTTGGCAAGTCTATTCTTGTCGATACATTGCAATGTTACTTTGAGGGAAACAAGGAACTTTTCGATGGTCTAAAGATTATGCAATGGGAAAAAGACTGGATAAAATATCCTGTCATTCGATTCGACATGAGCATTGCAGGTAACACTGCAGAAGAAATCAAGTCTTATTTTGACTATGCCTTCAGCAATTACGAAGAGCAATACCATATCACCTCTACGAAAAAATCTTCTCTATCAGTCAGATTTACCGAAATATTAAAAGTCGTACATCAGTCCACAGGACAACCTGCTGCTGTTTTGGTAGATGAATATGATGCTCCTCTCCAACACTCTTGGAAAACTCCTTATCATAAAGAATGCACAGAGGTTTATCGCCAAGTCTTTGCTGTACTAAAGTCGTCAAGTACTGACGAGAGATTCGTGTTTATTACAGGCATCACTAAATTCACGCAAATATCCTTGTTCTCAGTACTCAACAACTTGACAAACCTCAGTGTCTTACCAGAATATGTGGCAGTATGCGGCATCACTAAACAAGAAATTATCGAATACTTCCATGAAGAGTTGGTTGAATTGGGGGAAAAGAACAAATGGGATAAGGTTACAACATTACAGAAGCTTAAGGGCTATTACGATGGTTATCATTTCAGTGGTGAAAACATGACAGACATCTTTAACCCATATAGTCTAATATGTGCCTTAGCTCAAAAGAGAATCAAGAATTTCTGGGTAGCTTCTGGTGCAACCACCCTATTATCTAAGTTTGTTGACAATATCGAATTGCGAATCAAGAATTTCGAGAAATGCTACATTGACAGAGACCTTTTAGAAACATCAGATGTTACAGGAGGTGGAGCAGAACTTTTCCTTTACCAATCTGGATATCTGACTATAAAAGCCGAAGATGAGTGGAGCTACACATTAGGATTTCCAAATTACGAAGTGAGAAAAGCCCTCTATTCGATGGCACTTCCTGCTCTTACCGCTCGTTCACAGATGGACATTCAAACCATGCAAATCTCATTCTACAGAGACATGAACCTCGGAAATATTCAAGGAGCAATGGAGGTTTAACTGCTGCCAAGCAACAAATCATCAAAAATAATTATACTGCCCCATTCCAAGCAGAGAACAAAAAAGTTGTTGCTCTCGCTATAGAACTAGATGAAATGGGTAAAGGCTTGATTGATTGGAGCGAAGTGGAATAACAACACAAAATTTCCCCTATAAAGGAAAGATTTCATAGAAAAGCTTCCTTTATAGGGGAAATTCTTATTAAAAATCATCATCGTCATCCATTCCGGATGCCAAATTCTTCATCAGTGATTTCAGATACTTCACTCTGATACCATAATTGAAGCTTTGGGTTGTACTGACACCAGCATAATTGATAGCCACCAACTGACCCTTGTGGTTAACCACTGCAGAACCACTACTACCCGGCAAAGCAGGAATGGAATACATAATCTGGTCGGAAGCACGCTGACTAACAGTGCCCATATTAAACTGAGCCTTGATACCATCCTTGGTCTGAGCCAACGAAGGACCACGATTGAAACCAGTCAGGAACAGTTTATCATTCTTATCAGATCCAAAGAACTTGGCAATACTCTCCGTAAACGAATAATCCTCCAAAGGATCATCATCCGGAACCTCGAAGATATACTTGCCTTCCGGTGTCTTCTTATCCTTCAACTGGATGACAGCCAAATCATGTTCGTGATCAACCTTCAGTACTACACAAGATGAGAAATCAGAATTGCTGGTAACAAAAGTATTATTATAAGCGATACTTACACGGTTGTGATATCTCACTTCCGATTCACTTGGACGGATATCACTCAGTCCATTGTAAGTATCAGCATACTCTTCTCTCTGACTTTGAATGGCATCACGGTATTCACGGATACGGTTGAAATCATCCATGGAATAAGCATCACTATAATTCGCTTCATTATAAAGCGCCTGAGCCTGCTCCAACTTTTCGCCTAAGGCATAATACTGTTCTGCAACCTGCTTCTTCACACTTTCGATGACAGCAGCAATCGACTTATTGATATCCTTCTCCGTACGAGTACTGGAAACAACATGCGCATTGGTCACGATTTCACCATTTTCAGAAACAAAGAATCCCGTGCCAAAGCCATTAGACAAGCTTACAGAGTCCTTATCTGCCGTCAAGCCTACGATGTCTCCATCCTCATCAAAACCAGCAAAATAAAGAGACTCACCATTGGAAAGTTCCACCTCATAATAGCTCTGGTTCTGAATGAGAACCACACCGGAGGCCATCTCCTTTTCAATGGAAGACTCTGATTTGTTGCCGCATGAGGTAATCAATGCGGCAACAAAAGTCAATAATATATAAATGTATTTTCTCATATTCTTTACGATTTAGATAAAGATAAATCACAAGCAGTAACAACTATTGCTTAATACCTTCAAATAATATACCATCGCGGAAAGTATAGGTTTTTGGCTTATTTCCTGCCGTAAAGTTACAATGGTTATCATCATCATCTGACAAAGTACATTTAACTCCAGGCATAAATAAGACAACACCTCCAGAATACCATCCTTTAACCTCCTTATTATTTTTGAAAAGTCGGCGAGAGTTACTATAAATGGTAATTGGAGTAGGATTTATATTGACCGTCTGACCTTTATTCTTATCCAAAGAAAAATTTAATTCATTTGTAGCACTTGTTATATTAACAACCCGCGATTTGTCCAAATACTTGTCTGCTCGCAAACTTATCTCATGTTCGCCCATTGGAAGTAACAATTTACCTGCCTTACCATATTCTACGTTGTCAACGAAAACCTTGGCACCACCGACATTACTTCCTACATTTACTTCTTTCATAATTGGATGTAACCTAACATTTTTTGCTTCGGTACCTTCTTGCAATTCTACTGTTCCAGATTCATCTCTATAATTATCTACATGTACTTTATATACGAAGGAGCCTGGAGCATGTTTAAATTCCACTATACCATTGGCAGGAATATCCTTGCAAACACCATCAAAAGTAACAGTACCAGCCAATATAGGAGAGACTTTAAACTGTGCAACACAAGCCCCTGAATTTTTAGAAGCCTCAACCTTATCCAATTCCAATTCGTATGTTTTACCACTCTTTACGCGAATACCATAGTCGGCTTTCATGTCCAATTCAAAAGGTTGGAAATCCTTATGGCGAATACTGAGCCTATAAGAAGTGTTAACCATGTAAACATAATAATTACCATCCTTATAAATGACATCTCCAACATGCTGCGACTGCGCAGGGAACGCAAGACCTTCGATGTGAGGTGTTTTGATTATCAAAACCGCGCATTGCTCATCATCAAACACTTTTGGATATTTCTCGGCATAATCATTATCAGGATTCAGTTCGCAATTCTTCACGACCAGTTCCTGGGCTTGAAGAAAGACACTATCTACAAAGAGTCTTGTCGGAAAAAGATTTCCGACAAGACACAAGAGATTGAATGTTAGTAAAAGAAATAATCTTTTATTCATATTCTAAAAAATATTAGAGAGCCACCTTATAACCTATCTTGACACCAAGCTGTATTCCAATGTCATGATTGTTTAAACTCTTGGAACCTTCAAATCCAAAAATAAACTTGTTTATATAAAAGAGAGCATTAAAACGCAATCCCCAGTCCCAGGTATCAGTAGCAACAGAATTAGAATAACTGCCTTCCAAATGTGAAGCCTTGTGACCTGTATAGTAATATGCGCCATAAACTCCACCTAAGAACTCTACATAATTACGGCCATTTTTACTAAAAGGCACAGTAACACCTGCCTGAATAGGAGCCTGGAAAGTCAAAGGCATACCATCATGTTTATCCTCATCAGTTTGTTTGTCATAATATTTATCAAATGTTGGAGAGTACTTATTAGAAGTATAACCAAAACCACCAGAAAGACCTTCACGCAATGTAAAAAGGCCAAAGATATGCTGGTTCCAAGCAAACTCTAACTGAAGAAGATAAGATTTAAAAGCATCTTCCATAAATGTTGAACCAGATAACGTGACATCAAAAGTATTTCTGAAATTGATTTCTGTCTTTGTTCTCAATTCCTTATGCTTAATAGTCTTACCCTTTAATTTAGTAAGAGTTGCATTGATTGTCGCATTATCGTCCAACACAGAAACTTCACCATTAGCTGGTTCATATTCATTACAAGTGATTCGATAGCTATGCTTTCCCTCGGAAAGTGGAATGCGGCTACCTAACTCAGAGATTGTACCTAATGGTGCATTGTCTATAAACAACGTTGCATCTTGAATAGGGCAATTCAATGTAACAAAATGCATCTTCTGCTGTAAATCAATACTTTCTGTATGATTAATTTCATCTTCCGTAAGAGTTATCTTACCTGTTTTCCCCTCATAACCATTAGCAGAAATAGAATAAGTATAAGTACCAATTGGCTTATCTATAGCAACAGCTCCATTTTCATCAAGAGAGACAGATTGACCGTCAAATATAAGTGAGGCATCCTGTGGCTGAATATAGAACACTGCAGAGCGCATCTTATTCTCGGTCTCCATGGTTAAGCGATAAGTCTGTAAAGACTCGATATCAATACCATATTTCTCCAAATTTACAACACCCTTCTTATATCCATAAGAATAAGACAATCGCTTGGTATTCTTTGGTACATAAACCTTATACTCATTCAGAGCATATTTTGTTTCACCTACAGCTTGATCAAATTTGATATTTCCAACACCAACTACATCCACAAGAATCAAAGCACAATTTTCGTCATTAGAATCCTTTACTTTGTTCTTTGAAGCTTCAGCATTTCGAGGTTCAAATTTAAACTTTTTTACTTTCAGCGTTTGAGCACTTGCACCGAGTATCATCAAGAACACAGCACAAAACAATAGCAAGAACTTTTTCATATCAAATACTTTTAAAGTTTATTAAAAATCGAAATCAGTCAAGCGGAACACTTCACCTCCACCAGCTATGGTCTTACCATCTACCTCTAAAGGCTGCCATGTTCTTACGAATATTTCAGGATTATCTTCATTCTTAAAATTCCATACCATGAAAACGATTCCATCATCATGATAAGAACCCTTAGCAGAACCTGTGGTGTAACCTTGTTTTACCGTTACACCATAAATTCCAGATTCAGAAGAAGCAGAAACCTTAACATCATCAAAAGTAACTCTAATATATTTTACCTTATTAAATTGAGCTTTCAAGTTAGCGATATATTCATGCTTAGAGCGCTTAAAAAACTCAACCTTATCAGGCAATTTTATACCATCACGAGTTTGCTGTTTTACCACCTTACCAGTAATAATCAAAGCATCATCAGAGAAAATCTGATTCAAGAAATGAATATCCCTTTGATTGTAGGCTGTACGGAATCGTTCTACAAAATCAAGAATTAATTGACGTCTGCGCAAATCTGTAACATCCTGATTTGACTTAAGTATCTTCAAATATTGATTCTTAGCAATGGCAATATAGAAACTAACTAAATTACCTTTTTTATTAAAAGTAAAAACTGCCTCCTGATAATCCTCTTCATCGAAGTTGTCATCCGTAGGACACATCATCAAAGGAATGTTACGAATCTGATAACCTGTACCTGTCTGAATACAGTTTTCAACTATTTCTTCATCGGTACAATTAAAAGGACAATTTTCCCACAACATAGAGATAGATCCTTGCACATCCTGTGAAATGCCCATACCTGTAAAATTAATCGCCCTATTACACTCTTGTGCAGCATTAACTTCAGACAAGAAAGAAGACATAGTATGTTCCATCTTGTTTTTTACGTTTTCATCAGTTATTCCAGCGCCAATTGATACATTGACAGCTGCTTGCGACAGTTGCACCCAAAACAACAGTAATACTAATACATATTTTTTCATAAATTCTAAGAACTAATTATAGTAGTTATCATTTCATAATAAACCAAATACCTCCATATCCAAGACCTTTATACTCATCTAAGTCGTCATACTGCATAGTATCAAGATCCAGCACCTTTCCTTCAGTAGCGACAAACTTAAAATGCTTCTCTACCTTTTCCTTAGAAAATAACATCACGTAACTGTCTTGTTGTTTAGACATCGTTGACAATTTGGCATAATTGCTTGCATAATCTTTCAAGAATCCCTGAATTTCACTACTTTCTGATAAAGCAACAAATGCTGTTTCCTTACTATTAAGAGTATAAGTAACTGAGGCTTCTACAGATGCATCTTCCGTTAAGGTATCAGAGCTAATTACAGTTTCAGAATTAGCCTCCTCGTTAACGGAATCCACAACATACACATCATCCACGGGTTCTGTCTTAGATTCGAACGTAACCGATTTCTTATTTTCCTGAGAAGATTCATCTTGAATGGTATTCAGAGAATTTACTGTTACATCTACATCTTCATTATAAGTCATAATATTTTTTTTCTTGATATAGACGAATACCCTAAACAAATTGCCTCGACGAGTCTTCACTTCCATGAAATTGTTTTCTATTCGAGCAACATAGCCTTTAATTTCTTCATTTTTCTTTCCTTGGCTTTTAACCCAATTATCAATCTCTACAAGCAGCAATGATTTAGCATCCTCGTATGCTTGGTCCCAGTCCTTGGTTGTAGACTCGGCATAAAGGTACTTGGAATCTGCTTTGATAGAATTGATTTGCTTCATAGCTTCCTTTACCTCTTTGTCTTGCGCAAAGCCAAGATGGGCAAATAAGCATACTAAGCAAAAAAACAATAAATATCGTTTCATGTCTAAAATATTTTTTTCGGTCCTTTTTTATATTTTTCGTACAAATTCTTCACATTGTGAGTTGTTATAAAAGCATTCAACTTTGCAGGGAACTCCAATGTCGGACTATAGAGAAATGCCTTTGGGACAATAACAGATAGCACATGATTATATCCCAAGTCTTTATTTTCAGCTATAACCAAAACCTTGGTACCATTATCATATTCTGTTTCTACGGCAGTATATACAGTTAAATTCTCCGCATGGCAATAGTTAAGCCATTGCTTCAAAGACACCACATATTCCAATTTTTTAAATCCGTAGATACTCTGTTCTATCTTTATCGGATTATTGGCTTTTGTAAGAAGATGGAAAAGGTTTGTTGCCGTATAATTAGTATAAATACTATCACAAATCAATTGATATTGATTGGAAACATTCTTTTTAAAATAGCAACACGTATTCACATCTGGCAGTTCATAAAACTTTTTTGGTGCTGTCATATAAACACTATCTTTCAGTATCGTCGTCTTGCTTATTTTAAAACTTTCTGTATATGCAGGAGCCTGTATGATTCTCTCATGCATCGTCTTCTCTATTTCCACTTGTGGCATACCCAACAATAGTTCATACTGCACAGGAAAGGCTATAGCAAGAAAAGGAGCTTCGCTTGCAGTTCTCTTCCAAGAAACTTCATAGTACTTATTCTCCACTCTACTAACAGAGAACAGAGAACTCTCCTTTACTTTACCGAAATCTGCCACCTGTCCTTTTGTAAAATACACCTTGTCATCATTTAGCTTCTGCTGTAAAGAATGTTTATCCTTCCAGCAATACAATTCCAAGAAATAGCGCTCCAAGAAATTGTATACCAAAGGATTCAAGTCCTTTTTCATCTGTGGATTAAACAATTTAAAACCAAGATGATTTACAACATGAGCTGTATCATATTCAGCAATTATGTCCTTTCCTAAAACAGAATTCACCTTGTAACAACCTTCTTTCAACGTATCAACTGGTTGATAGTTGATATCCTTAGCCAACTTGGCCAGGAGTTGAGATGCAAAACTCGCTTGCTGGGCCTTTATTGTTGAAAGCCCAGCAAACAAAAATGCAAATATTGCGATGATAAGTCTTACCATACTCATCAAACAATATAATTATGATTACATACCAATAATAATTGCTCCCTTGGAATTGTTGACAGAGTTATACCAACGACCCTGAATCAATTTTCCATTTTTCCACTCACCGATGACATAATCACCTGGCAAAGCAACACGTCCCTTTGGATCGCGGCTATCAATTAAGTGAGAACTGGTATATCTCAAAGTACCACTACCATTAGGCTGACCATTTTTCATTGGACCAGTAAAGGTTCCATAGCCAAGATTTCCCTTGACTGGTTTCGGATCAATTTTTACTGGCTTTTTAGTAGCTTCTACAGCCACAGCAACTGTAGCAGTCTTATCACCAGCCTTAGCTGTAATCACCGCCGTACCTGCTTTTATTGCTTTAACAACACCTTCTGCAGAAACCGTAGCAACAGAAGCATTGGATGTCTCCCAACTAATAGGAGCCTTAGAATAATCAGGAGCCTTGGTAGCTGATAACTGCTGAGTAGCACCTACCTTCAAAGTAGCTGTAGCCGTATTAGTAGTCAAGCCATCTACCTTCATGGAATCAACCAAAACAGGCTGTGGACCACCTGGTGGATCTGTGATAACTTCTCCCTTAGGCTTAATCGTATATTCACAAACAGCCTTGATACCATCTGCACCTTCAAGGATCACACGTACTTTACCTGTACCTTCCTTTACTGCAGTTACGATACCATCATTAGAAACGGTCAGCGTACCATCCTTGCTTGCCTTCCATGTAAATGTACCTTCGCAACCATCAGGAGAGATCGTAGCACGCAAGGTATCCATATCGCCAACCATCAAAGTCTTTTCTGTATGGTTGAGCACGATATCCTTTGGAGTAGGAGACTTCAGTAAACTATAGACACCATAGCCACCACCGCCAAGAACAGCAAGAGCTGCTACGCCGATACCTGCATACAAAGGTAATTTAGTTGATGTTTGAGGAATTTCCTGCAAGGTATTCTGCTTACAGCAAGGACAAGGAGGAGTTCCACCCAAAGTATCAATTGCAGGAATCGCGATAACCTCATTCGCATCTGCTTTGGCACAAACACCAAAGTTCATACATCTATATTTTACTACATCTTTCTTAGCCATATTCTTTATAAATTAAAAAGGTTTATTATACTGAATAGATTCAAAGGCTTGGAAGTTATTCCTATAAGCCTTTGAATCTGAAACTATTTTTAGCCCAATAAACTACCAAAGTCGATACCACCTACATTGCTTGGAGCAGCCTTCTTCGGCTGAACTGGTTGCTGGATAATCTCAAGAGCTTTCTTGGTCCACTCTACGAACTCAAGGAACTCAGAAGAACCCTGATTGCCACCACACTCTGGCAGAACAACCTGTCCTAACAACTGCTGGATCTTAGGAACTAAGGTCTGCTTACGGGTATTGATATTCATCAGAGTTGTACCCGCTACATCCTCATACTTTTCCTTCAAACTCTCACCGAGACTCTCTGTAAATTCAGCATTATAACCTATCTCGATAAACTTAGAGCCTAATGGTTTCAAAGATTCCAAACCGAGCAATGGGTCCTTGGATACAATACCGAAGGCTGTACGACCTGTACCATCCATCAAATCACCATGCTTGATATAGTCGATAGAGTAAGCGATGATAGCGTATGGCATGTAAAGCGCACGGATTTCTGAGCCCTTCAACTCTGCCTGCAGCTCCAACTTTGGATAATCCTCACCTGTACCCTCAGAGTGGAGAACAACTCTCATTTGCTTTCCTTCTGTACCATTTACCAAGAGGTCGTAACGCTCCTTGTAGAATGGAAGATACTTCAGACAACGGATTGGGAAACAATAGGTAATTGCCTGGACGGTCATCTCGTTCTGACGGGAACCGTTCATATCAACATATACCTGAATTCCTGCTTCAACAGAACCCTTCAGCGCATCTCTCAACTTGTTGGCAAACTTGGTCACCTTATCATTACCCTCAACCTTTGGCAGGTTGACAAGTACGATC
>ERZ869979.467-NODE-467-length-12416-cov-4.407164_pt1 | contig 12416 bp, 13 predicted proteins | sample MGYA00521269_ERZ869979 | MGnify/ENA primary metagenome ERZ869979 (study PRJEB32232, sample SAMN07284974) | human gut metagenome | biome: human-associated habitat; material: feces | host: Homo sapiens | place: Tanzania | collected 2014-04-05 ... | reverse complement strand
GTCCTCCCTCTGTCGCTCATGCGACATCTCCCTCCGGCCGGAGGGCGTCTTTCAAAGTGGGAGGCAAGTCTTGGCTCTCCCTTCGGGAGAGCTGTCGAGCGGAGCGAGACTGAGAGGGCAAGGCCGCTGACAAAGAAACGTACACTTTCATTTTTGCTGAAATATGCTATAATAACCTCAAAAACAGAGGGAGTGAAAATACAAATGAAGATCCAAACCGTTGCGGTACTGGGTGCGGGTGCCGTGGGTTCCTACATCATCTGGAGCCTTGCCGAAAAAGAGGGCATCCGGCGATGAAGAGCTTACCTGGTCGAAGTAAACCAAACACAAGAAAAGCGTTGGAGACTGCTCCTGTGCAGGAGAGACTCCAACGCTTTTTGCGTCTATACCATGGGGAAAACTCAATCCCGGACAAAATCGCCCTGCAACGCGAAGGTGTGATCCATCGGGCCGGAGCCGTGGCCGAGGTCGAGCATGGCCGACAGACAGCCGGAAATGTAGGCTTTGGCACGCTCCACCGAGGTGTCGAGATCATAGCCTTTGGCCAGATTGGAAGCGATGGCACTGGACAGGGTGCAGCCGGTGCCGTGGGTGTTGGGGTTGGCGATCCGGCGTCCACGGAACCATTTGCCGCTGCCGTCGCGCCAGAGCAGATCGTCGGCATCGTTGATCTGGTGCCCGCCCTTGCAGAGGACGGCGCAGCCGTATTTCTCGCTGATGCACTGGGCAGCGGCTTCCATCCCGGCGGCGTCGGTGATGGTCAGCCCGGAGAGGATCTCTGCTTCCGGGATGTTCGGGGTGACAAGCTCTGCCATCGGCAGGAGTTTCTGGGTCAGGGCTTGCACGGCGTTGTCCCGCAGCAGCTTGGAGCCGGAGGTGGCCACCATGACCGGATCCACGACGATGTGCTTGGCGTGATAAAATTGCAGCCGCTCGGCGATGGTCTCGATCAGTTCTGCCGAGGACACCATGCCGATCTTAACGGCATCCGGGTAAATGTCGGTAAACACTGCGTCCAGCTGCGCGGCCAGAAACGGGGGCGTCGTCTCAAAGATGGCGGTGACGCCGGTGGTGTTCTGGGCGGTCAGCGCGGTGATCGCACTCATGGCGAACACGCCGTTGGCCGTCATGGTCTTGATGTCGGCCTGAATGCCGGCACCGCCGCTGGAATCGCTGCCGGCAATGGTCAGAGCAGTTTTCATTGCACAAAACTCCTTACAAGTTCTCTGGCAGGCCAGAGTTATTTTCAAGGTCAGCATACCACAGTCGGGCAAGCTTTGCAAGGCGGGAATCGGGAATTGCTCTTTTGAGGTTCCTGTGATACAATGAGTTGACATCCAAAAGGGGGCAAAATCATGCAGGAACTTCAGATCGGGCGGGTCTACCGCCATTTCAAAGGCGACTACTATCTGGTGGAGGGGTTGGCGCACGATTCCGAAACAGGGGAGCCGATGGTCATCTACCGCAAGCTGTATGGGGATGGCGGGCTGTGGGTCCGGCCGCTGGCGATGTTCCAGAGCCGGGTGGATCGGGAGAAATATCCAGATGCCGGGCAGGAGGATCGCTTTGCATTGCAGGAGATCGCCAGTGCCGCCGGGCACTGAGATTTCCCGGGAAAAGGAAGTGTGAGGAATGAACGGAAAATCATCCCGCTATGCCCTGCTGGACGAGCTGCGGGGGCTGGATCTCATCAGCATGATGCTCTACCACGGAATGTGGGATCTGCTCTATCTGTTCGGCGTCCGGGCCGATTGGTACACCGGTTTGCCCGGGCACTTGTGGCAGCAGTGCATCTGCTGGATCTTCATTCTGCTGTCCGGCTTCTGCCTGCCCTTCGGACATCACAGTTTGAGGCGGGGAGCAGTGGTGTTTGGGGCGGGCGCATTGGTCACGGTGGTGACACTGCTGTTTCTGCCCGAAGATGTGGTCTGGTTCGGCGTGCTGACCCTGCTGGGTTCGGCCATGCTCCTCACAGCTTTGCTGGAAAAGCCGCTGCGCAACGTTCCGCCAGCGGCAGGGCTGGCTGTCAGCTTTGCGCTGTTCGTGCTGACCTACCATACCGCAGCGGGCTATTGGGGGATCGGAAATGCACGGCTGGTGCTCCCGGCAGGGCTGTTCCGGAACTACTTGACGGCTTACTTCGGCTTTTACCCCCTTGGCTTTTACTCCACCGATTATTTCCCGCTGCTGCCGTGGCTGTTTTTGTTCTGGTGCGGTTTTTATCTGCACCATCTGGTGGGGCAGAAGCGGATGGAGCCGCTGCGTCGGTCGGTCTGCGCACCGCTGGGCTGGCTGGGGCGGCAATCGCTGCTGTTGTATCTGCTTCATCAGCCGGTGCTTTATGGCGGATTGAGCCTTGTATTCGGGCTGCTGGAAAGATAAGTCAGCCATGACAAACTATTTCGCGGAAATCCCTTGACAAAGCAGACGTGCTGTGGTACTCTAATGACGGTTAGAAAATACTAACCAGCTGAATGCGTCATCCATCCTGCATGACGCATTTTTAAGGCAACGTAAGTTAGATAAAGCTAACCCAAAATGACAAGAGAGAGGTCGATCTTTATGAGCAAAGTAGCAATCGTATTCTGGAGCGCAACCGGCAACACCGAGACCATGGCAAACTGCATCGCAGAGGGCGCAGGTGCCGCCGCAACTGTGGTTTCCTGCAGCGATATGACCCCCGCAAAGCTGGGGGAGTTTGACGTTGTCGCGTTCGGCTGCCCCGCCATGGGTGCAGAACAGCTGGAAGAGAGCGAGTTTGAGCCGATGTTTGCTTCGCTGGAAGGCTCTCTGAACGGCAAGAAGGTCGCGCTGTTCGGCTCCTACGGCTGGGGCGACGGCCAGTGGATGCGCGATTGGTGTGAGCGTGCCAAGGAGGACGGGGCGGTTCTGTTCAGCGACGAGGGTTTGATCTGCAACGAGACCCCCGATGACGATACACAGGCTGCCTGCCGCAAGCTGGGCGCAGATCTGGCTGCGTGGTGATCGGCGGGCTGTCCTTGACAAAATAAGTTTGTCCTGATAAACTGTCCATAAAGCTGGAAGTTCCGGCTTTTTGAAAGCACAGAGAGTTAGCATTGCATAACTTTGCGCAGAGCCGGAGCTTGCAGGAACAACACCGCAACCACCGGCAGGAGCCGGGCCGAAATGCCTGACCACCTGCCGGTTTTGTTTGCGTGCTACAGGAGGAACTTATGCCCGACGCAAACTTTGGACTGGAGAAAAAACGCTCCGACGAAAAACGGCTGGTCAGCGAAATGATCGCGCTGTACTGCCGCAGGCAGCACCACACCCCCAGAGGGCAGCTTTGCCCGGAGTGTCAGGAGCTGCACGATTATGCCCGCATCCGGATCGACCGCTGCCCCTTTATGGAGAGCAAGACGTTCTGCTCGGCCTGCAAGGTTCACTGCTATAAGCCGGAAATGCGGGAAAAGATCCGGGTCGTTATGCGCTGGTCGGGTCCGCGGATGCTGCCCATCCACCCGATCCTCTCCCTCAAACACGTCGCTGTGACCCTCAAGGCCAAGCGGGAAGCCCGAAAATGAGATCTGCTGCATAAACCGCAGCGGGGCGGGGCAGACTACTTGCAAAGAGGTGATAACAATGGAAAACACAGGTGTTACCTGCGACGTCTGCGCGTGCCGCCACAACATGGACAGCTGCAAATGCGATCTGCCCCAGATCAAGGTGACGGAACACTGCACCTGCTCCTCGCAGCAGGTCGAGACCCCGCATTTCTGCCAGAACTTTGAGAAGAAGTAAAACGCACTGACCTCGGAAACGAAAAATCCCTGTCCGGCTTTCTGATGGCGCGGACAGGGATTTTTCTGATTTTTCTGAGGAAGGTCCTTTGCTGTTCAGCGCAGCGTGACGTTGCAGGTGGCAAGGCTGCGCACCAGTGTGCCGACGCTGTCTTTCATCTGGATCCCGGCAAAGCCCAGCTCAAACGCAGTCTGCACGTTTTCGCGGCGGTCGTCGATGAAAACGCATTCGCTGGCTTTGAGGTGGTATTTTTCCAGAAAGGCCTTGTAAATGCCGACGTCCGGCTTGTTGATGTGGACTTCGCAGGAGGCCACACCGCCGTCAAAAAGCCCCTGAAAATCGCGCTCCATCAGCAGCTCCAGCGTATCTTCGGGGATGTTGCTCAGGTAATAGACGCAGTAGCCATGGGATTTCAGTTTCTGCGCCAGCTCCTGCATCCGTCGGCGGGGGCGGAGAATGTGGGTCCAGTCGTCCAGCACCCCCTGCACCTCAAAGGCACAGCCCTGTTCCTTGGCATGAGCCAACATCCGCTGGTTGGCCTCAAAACGAGTGATGCGCCCGGCGTCCAGCAGGTTCCATTCTTCACTGCCGAAGGTCAGGTCATAGACCAGCTCCTCGATGGCAGCGTTGCAGAAGCGATCCACCAGATATTCCTTTGGGTCGAAGTCCACCATGACACCGCCCAAGTCAAATACGATATTTTTGTACATTGTTTTGTTCCTCGATTGTGTTCTGAATCTGAATCTGAGAATGCTGCATCTAGTATAGCACAACTGTGGGCAGGATTTCCACCCGATTTTGCCGGATGCGCATGAAGTGCGGGTTCGTGCCATACAATCGGAAGGAAGGGGGCGGAGCTTGTGACGTTTCGGGAATTGTGTGCAAAAGAAGTGGTGCAGCTGCGGGAAGGCGTCTGTCTGGGCCGGGCCGATGATCTGGAACTCGACCCCCAAACGGCGGAGATCAAAACACTGCTTTTGTTCGGCCGCCCGAAGCTGTTCGGGCTGATGGGGCGGGAAGAGACCCTCTGCATCCCGTGGAACGAGATCGAGACCCTTGGCGTGGATGCGATCTTAGTCCGGACGGCTCTGCCGGAAACCGGATCGCAAACGGAGAAAACGGGTCTGTTGGAGCGGATCCGGAATTGGCTGCGGGGCTGAGCGCGCCGTCAGAGCGTGTTTTTTGCAAAACGGGGCTTGCTTTTGGCGAAAAGTAGATTATAATAAGGAGCCGCAGGCCTTCGCACAACAAGCGGCGGCGGCAGAAGAACAATCGCTCTTGTTCCGGAAGTGAAAGGAATTTCTCTATGTTGAAACAATCCAAACGCACACCGGCATCGCTCCATGCGGTGCGGCTGGTGTTTCCGCCGATGGCGACCCTGATCGTGCTGCTCCTGACGGAGTGGATCGCACGGGGCACCCTGAATGCGGACGTTTTTGCCCAGTACATTTTTCCCCACGCCGAGGCCTATCTGCTGGCGTGGGCATGGCTCTTCCTGATCTGGCTGAGCATCGACTGGCTGACCCGCTTTGCGCCGCTGGCGATGCTGCTTACGGCAGTCTTGGGCTGCGCACCGGCGGCAGTCAATTTCTATACGCTGCAGCTCCGCGGCGAACCGTTCCTGCCATGGGATCTGATGCAGGTCTCTGAAGCCGCGGGTGTGGCTTCTGCCGCGGGCATCCACATCCAGACCAGCATGATCGTCTCTCTTGTGCTGGCGGCACTGCTGACCGTGGGGGCGTTTTTTCTCTACCGCGGCCGGCAGAAGCTCCCTTGGGTCAAGCGGCTGGGTGGTTTTGCGGCCAGTGCTGCCGTGACCTGCGGGATGCTCTTCGGGGTCTTTCTGCAGCCGACGGTCACGCAGGCCATCGGCATCCAGCCGGACGCATGGATGCAGGATCGCTATTACCGCTACTACGGTGTCATCACGAGCTTTCTGACCAACCTGACCAATCTGGAGATCACCAAGCCCGAAACCTATTCGGAGGAGGCCGTCAACGCGATTCTGGACGATGTGGAGGCAGGGGAGAAGTACACGACCCAGCCCCTTTATCCGGAGTCTTACGGTGCGACCACCCCGGCAGATGAGGTGGAGAAACAGCCCACCATTATTTATGTGATGGACGAGTCCTACTGGGATGTGTCGGAGCTGGAAGAACATGGCTTTGTCTTCGACACCGATGTTTCGGCCAACCTCCATGCCTTGCAGCAGACCAGTGCCAGCGGCCGCGCCTACAGCCCGAGCTTTGGCGGCGGAACCTGCGATGTGGAGTTTGAAGCTCTGACCGGTTACGCGGTCTCCTATCTGCCCAACGGCAGCAAACCCTATCAGCAGCACGTCACAAAGCCCATGTTCGCTCTGCCCAATTACCTGAAAACACAGGGCTACCAGACGGCGGCCATCCACTGCTTCTGGGCAAAATACTGGAGCCGCGATACGGCCTACCCCAACCTTGGGTTTGACGATTTCATCAGCCTTGAGGATATGCACCACGTCCAGAAAGTCCGCAAGCACTACTGGACCAGCGGCCTTGTCACCGACGGCACCATGGCGGATCAGATCATCCAGCAATACGAAACGATGAAAGCGGATTCGGATGCACCGGTCTTTCTCCACGCCGTCACCATGCAGAACCACACCAACTACAACCGCGACAACTACCCGGACGAGGAGCGGGTGAAGGTGATCGCCCACCCGGTCGGCATCAAGCCCAGCACCATCGGTGCGCTGGAAGATTTCGCCACCGGCATCCGGGATGCCGACGCGATGCTCGGCAAGCTGACGGCGTATTTCGCGCAGGTGGACGAGCCGGTGATCCTCGTGTTCTGGGGCGACCACTACAATCCCATCGACTCCAATTACGACATCTTCACGGCCAGCGGCTACGCCAGCGGTGAAAGCAGCGACCCGCGTCTGCACCAGACCACCCTTCTGATGTGGTCGAACTACACCGACCAGCCGGTAGAGCTTGGCACCGTCGCAGCCTATGATATTTCGCCGGTCATGATGAACCTCTACGGCCTCAAGCAGCCCATCTACTTCCAGTATCTCAACCGGCAGCTGCAGGCCGCATACCGGGCCAATACCCGCGGCGTCGTGATGAACCGGGATGGCAGCACCACCCGCACCCCGACCTCACTGCAGGAGCAATGGAGCGAAAAGCACTGGCTGCTGCAGTATGATCTGATGTTCGGCAAGGGGTATGCCCTCAGCCGGATGGGGATGGAGGGCCTTGGCGGAACGCAGAACAGCAAATAAGAGAAAAATCCGGGATCTTTTTGTAAAAAACGGAGAAAACCTCTTGAATCCGTCGCCTTTTTGTGCTATCATACTTAAGCATTACACACGCATTACTATGCCCTTTTGTGCCCATTGCGGTGGAGGGCAGTTCCTGAGCGTCCGATACGCAGGGGAATCACGGTATGCGGAGGCAAAACAATATTTGGAGGTAATTTTACTATGGCAGTCGTTTCTATGAAGCAGCTTCTCGAGGCAGGCGTTCACTTTGGTCACCAGACCCGCCGCTGGAACCCCAAGATGGCGAAGTATATCTTCACCGAGCGCAATGGTATCTATATCATTGACCTGCAGAAGACTGTGAAGAAGCTGGACGAGGCTTACAACTACGTCAAGGAAGTTGCAGCTGAGGGCGGCGACATCCTGTTCGTTGGCACCAAGAAGCAGGCTCAGGAGTCCATCCGTGACGAGGCTCTGCGCTGCGGTATGCACTATGTCAACGCTCGCTGGCTGGGCGGTATGCTGACCAACTTCCGCACCATCCGCAAGCGCATCGACCGTATGGATCAGCTGGCTAAGATGAAGGAGAACGGCACCTTCGAGCTGCTGCCCAAGAAGGAAGTGGCTAAGCTGGAGCTGGAGATGGAGAAGCTGGACAAGTACCTGGGCGGCGTCAAGAACATGAAGACCCTGCCGAAGGCTATGTTCATCGTCGATCCTCACAAGGAGCGCATCGCTGTTGCTGAGGCTCGCAAGCTGAACATCCCCATCGTTGCAATCGTTGATACCAACTGCAACCCCGACGAGATCGACTACGTCATCCCCGGCAACGACGACGCAATCCGCGCTGTCAAGCTGATCGCCGGTGCTATGGCTGACGCTGTGCTCGAGGGCAAGCAGGGCAATCAGGAGGCCGCTCCCGCTGAGGATGCAGCAAACGCCTGATTTTCCCGATTCCCGCATTTTCAAACCTAGGAATAACGTGTAAGGGAGAATAAAAAATGGCTATTTCTGCAAAAGACGTTATGGAACTGCGCAAGCAGACCGACTGCGGCATGATGGAGTGCAAGAAGGCTCTGACCGAGGCTGACGGCAACTTCGAGAAGGCTGTTGAGATCCTGCGTGAGCGTGGTCTGGCTACCGCTGCAAAGAAGGCAAGCCGCATTGCTGCTGAGGGCATGGTCTACGCTGAGTACTGCCCCGAGTGCAAGGTCGGTGTTGTCATCGAGGTCAACGCTGAGACCGACTTCGTTGCAAAGAACGATAAGTTCGTTGCGTTCGTCAAGGAGGCCACCAAGGTCATCATGAAGCAGAACCCGGCCGATGTCGAGGCTCTGATGGCTTGCAAGACCGAGTCCGGCGAGACTGTGGACGAGGCTCTGAAGAACCTGATCCTGGTCATCAAGGAGAACATCAAGGTTCGCCGTTTCGTCCGTTACGAGGGCGTTTGCTCTGCATACGTCCACGGCGGCGGCACCCACGGCATTCTGGTCAACTTCGAGACTACCAACGGCATCGAGTCCAAGGACGAGTTTGCTGTTTACGGCAAGGACGTTGCAATGCAGGTTGCAGCTGCCAACCCCGGCTATGTGGACGAGGCTGGTGTTCCTGCTGAGGTCGTTGCCAAGGAGAAGGAGATCCTGCTGGCTCAGATGGCCAACGATCCCAAGAACGCCAACAAGCCCGATGCTGTGAAGCAGAAGATGATCGAGGGCAAGATCAAGAAGTTCTACAAGGAGAACTGCCTGGTCGATCAGGAGTTCGTCAAGGACGGCGACCTGACCGTTGGCCAGTACACCGCTAAGGTCGCAAAGGATCTGGGCGGTGAGATCAAGGTCATCAAGTTCGCTCACTTCGTCAAGGGCGAAGGCCTTGAGAAGCGTGCTGACGACTTCGCTGCTGAAGTCGCAAGCATGGTGAAGTAATTTAAACTTCCGGCAAAGAGAAGAAGAGCCGCAGAGCCATTGAAGGTTCTGCGGCTCTTTTGCGTCTTGCAATCGGGGAAACTCTGTGCTATGATAAGCGCATTACAAAAGAGAAAGAAGTGCTGACAAATGCGAATCGAACCCCGTGAATTTACACTGCCGGATGGAAAAGTTCTGACCGTGCGCAGTCTGTGTGCGGCAGATGCCGAAGCTCTCAGCGATTTTCGCTATACGACTTCCGGCGAAACGTATTTTATGGCGCGCTATCCGGAAGAATGCAGTTATGACCTTGAAAAAGTCTGCGAGGGTCTGACCGCCTGCGAAGCAAGCCCGGTAAACCTTGAAATTGGTGTCTATGATGACAAGGGAGAGCAGGTCGGCGACATCGGGGTCACACAGGTTCGCCCACACATCAAATATCGCCATCGGGCGATGATGGGAATTTCCGTCCGGAAAGAATACTGGGGCTGTGGTCTGGGCAGTTTCCTGATGCAGCTTGCCGTCGAACAGGCCGCGGCCAACGGCTTTGAACAGCTGGAACTGGGCGTGTTCGAGGACAATGTCCGCGCGATTCATCTCTACGAGAAGTTTGGTTTTGCGAAGTACGGGGTCAGCCCCAGAGCGTTCAAGCTCAAGGATGGCACCTACCGCGACGAGATCCTTATGGTGAGAATGCTGAAATGAGAACACAGAACATATCCGTTGACCATAAAATTCCGGGCATTGTCTACGGCGAACCCTCCGAATGGGTCTACCTTTACGTCCACGGAAAAATGGGCTGCAAGGAGGAAGCTCTTCCCTTTGCAGAGCAGGCAGACGCGATGGGCTATCAGGTGATGGCCATTGATCTGCCGGAACATGGCGAGCGCAAAAACGGGAAAGAAAAGCTTCTGCCGTGGATCGCGGTGCCGGAGATTCAGGCGGCCTACACCTATGCGGCACGCCGCTGGAAACACGTCTGCCTCTATGCAGTCAGCATCGGCGCGTGGCTGTCGATCGAGGCGTTGCAGCAGGCGGATCTCGAGCGTGCGCTGCTGGTGTCGCCGGTGGTGGAGATGGAAGAGCTGATCGGCACGATGATGCAGTGGGCGCAGGTGACAGAACCACAGCTGAAAGCGGCAGGGGAGATCCCGACGGCTTTCGGCGAGACGCTGTCGTGGCCGTACCTCTGCTGGGTGCGGGAGCATCCTTATCGGTGGAATGCCCCGACGGAGGTGCTCTATGGCGATCTGGATAACCTCACGCCCTACCATGCCATCGAGCAGTTCCGCCAGAAAAGCGGTGCGCACCTGACCATTATGGAAGGCGGCGAGCATTGGTTTCATACGCCGCTGCAGCTTGTTGTCCTGCGGGAGTGGGAAAAGGCGAATCTCTGAACAAAGCATAAAAAATACCGCTGACGGAATCCGATCCATCAGCGGTATTTTTATCGCATATCAAGCGGAGTTCAAAGATCAAACGCGGGCTTCGCTGTTGTGCTCCGCAGCCTTGTAAGCCTTGAAGGAGTGAACCACGATGTTCAGACCCAGAACGATCAGCAGGATCGCGAGGATCAGCTGCAGGCCATTGGCGATGAACACGCTGCCCCAAGTCGCTTCACCGGCAGGGATGGTAACAGCAGCGGCATTGCTGATGGCCTTGACCATTGCGATCAGACGCTGCACCAGAGCCGTGAAGGTGACGCAGAGCATGATGATCAGCGGGGGGAACAGCATCTTGTTGCTGCGGCCGGTGACCTTGAGGAAGACGCACAGGGTGGCCAGAACCAGAGCGGACAGCAGCTGGTTGGCAGAACCGAACAGCGGCCAGATGTTGGCATAGCCGATCTTGGTCAGCAGGAAGCCGAATGCCAGCGTGAGGAAGGTGGAGAAATAGACGTTGCAGAACAGCTTGCGCCAGCCCTCGGCGTGCTCCATATCATCGACGCTGAACAGCTCCTGGAAGCTCATGCGGCCGATACGGGCAACGGCATCCAGACTGGTCAGAGCCAGAGCGGAAACACACATGGTCATAAAGACCGTGGCAGCATAGACCGGAACACCAAACATCTCAAAGAAACCGGCAACACCGGTGGAGAAGATCTGGAACGGGGTGCCTGCGGCGGGGGTGCCGTCCGCAGCGGCGGCAGCACCAGCCACGCACAGTGCCAGAACTGCCAGCAGGCTCTCAAGGATCATGGCACCATAGCCGACCTTCAGCATATCCTTCTCGTTCTCAACGGTCTTGGAAGAAGTACCGGAGGAAACCAGGCTGTGGAAACCGGAGACAGCACCACAGGCGACGGTGACGAACAGAATGGGGAACATGGTGCCCAGCTTTTCGTTGTTGAAACCGGTGAAGACGGGCAGATTCATGGTGGGGTGAGCGACCAGCAGGCCAACGACAGCACCCGCGATCATGGCCACGAACATGAAGGTGGTCATGTGGTCACGGGGCTGCTTCAGCAGCCACATGGGCAGCACGGCAGCGAAGAAGATGTAAACGAAGGTGATGTAGCTCCAGCCAGTCTTGCCCAGAATGATGGGGGCGTTCATGCCGACCACGAAGGACAGGACGATGAAGGCGATGCCGATGACAGCCTCTTTCCAGCCGGAGAAGTTGAACTTCTTCTGGATGAAGCCGAACACAACGGCGAAAACCATAAACATGATGGAGACCATGCCGGCCGCACCGTTTGTGAAAGCGGCCTCGACCTGTGCGCCCTCTGCATCAAAGGCATTGAAGGTGCCGGCGACCATGTCTGCAAAAGCAGCAATGACGATGCCGCAGAACAGCCAGCAGAACAGCAGGAACAGCTTGCGGCCGGTCTTGCCGATGTACTTCTCGATCAGCAGGCCCATCGACTTGCCGTCGTTCTTGACGGAGGCATACAGGGCACCGAAGTCAGTCACAGCGCCGAAAAAGACGCCGCCGATCAGCACCCAGAGCAGCACAGGCAGCCAGCCGAAGGCCGCAGCCTGAATGGCACCGGTAACAGGGCCGGCACCGGCAATGGAGGAGAACTGGTGTGCAAACACCGTCCAGCCGTTGGTCGGAACATAATCCTTGCCATCCTCCAGCCGCACAGCAGGAGTCTTGGCGTTGGGGTCAACACCCCAGGTCTTGGCGAGCCAACGACCGTATCCGGCGTACGCACATACCAGAACGACCGCGGCAATCAGAACGATTACAAGCGTATTCATTTGAATGAATCCCTCTTTCCTATTAGATTTTACAATCGCTTGTGCACTTTACTTTACTGCTATGTTCTTTGTTTGTCAACACATTGTTCACAAAATAGCAATATGCTGATTTTTGCTGCAAAATGTAGAAAATTTGTGGTTTGTTTTGTCTGCTTTGCTGCGTTGACAAAGGGAGAAGAAGGGGATAGTATAGGGACAGAAACGGATGAAACGCTTCCATGCTCGTGAAGCAGCAAACTGACAGGGAGCGCCGTAGGGGCGGATTCCATATCCGCCCGTGGCCGTGCGCGGCGGGGAAAGCCTCCCGAG
>ERZ869979.465-NODE-465-length-12451-cov-6.734039_pt1 | contig 12451 bp, 11 predicted proteins | sample MGYA00521269_ERZ869979 | MGnify/ENA primary metagenome ERZ869979 (study PRJEB32232, sample SAMN07284974) | human gut metagenome | biome: human-associated habitat; material: feces | host: Homo sapiens | place: Tanzania | collected 2014-04-05 ... | reverse complement strand
TTCTTGAACAACGCGATATACGATTTCTTCTTCATCCGCATTCAAATTTACCAAAGGTAAATGACATAAATAAAGAATGGTCACATCAGTCAATTTCTGATAATCCATGATCATCATATCCAATGCTTCTTTTAAAGAATAACGTTCTAATGCATCTGGCTTTAATTTATCCACTGAACGTCTAACATCGGTTAAACCGCGTTTTGCGCTCTCTTCCAAAATGCCTAGCTGTGCTTTAGTAACATTGACATCCTTATCAATCATCACCCTACAAGCTTCAAGACCGACACTTAATCCTGTTAACGTATGTCCTAATGTATCATGAATCTCTCTGGCTAGACGGTTTCTTTCTTTGGTCTCACCCATTTTTTCGCGCAAATTCGCATATCCTTTTAATTGAATATTCAAACGTTTCAATTCGGCATTTAAAGACGCAAACTTTTGCGTTTCATCCATTTGTTTCTGTAAATACAAGAATATATAAGCTATAAATAAGACAATGTTTAAATTGCTTAAAGTTACTTCAATTCCCAACAACAAGCCTTGTGTTTTTGAATTATATACCGACAAATATTCCTGGAATGAAATCATTGGAATATAATTTGATAAATACCCATAATTGGAAAGCATATATGCTAGAAAGACAAGTATGATGCAGATTGAACGATCAAATGGTTTATCTACATAGAGTAAGCTATCCGCAATAATCAGAAATAAAATACATGTCGTACTAAACGATATATTTTTCATGATCAAAAGACTTATTCCAAGTTCAATTAGAATTGGAATCATTTGATGGTGATGAAAGAATCTAATTTTTTTGCGTATGCATACAAAACCAAACAGTCCTACAAAGCCAAATACAGCTACATAAAAGGAACGAATAGGAACATCAGAAAGTGTGGAGATACTCTTGATAAAATCAGAGGCATAGCCACTTTGTGCAACATGCACCAACGTATAATACATTACGATGGCGATGTACCAAACAGTAAAAAAGCTAAAGACCCACATACTGACATAAACGATCCATACACTATATTTTTTAATATTTTGTATCATTGCCAGCCCTCCGTAGAATAATCTTGAACATTCTCTTTTGTGATGATCTGCACAGGACTCACTTCATTTTTATTCTTAATTTTTTCTTGCGAAAACAACTTATAAATAGCTTCTCCCGCCTTCTTTCCGAATGTCTTTGGCGATTGTGCTACAGTAGCAGCCATTTTCCCTTCTGACACCATTTCTTTTGCCTCAGGCGTTCCATCTATGCCATACACATACTTGCCTTCCAACATATTGTTCGATGAAAGTGCGGCCATAGCGCCCATTGCGCTTGGATCATTTAAACACATCACTACATCAAATTCGATTCCTTCCTCAATAAAAGACTCCATTTTTGGCATGGCTTTTTCTAATTGTCCTTCACATTCCATTCTCTTCACTACTGTATAATCCGGGTTGGATTGAATCGTATCTTCAAATCCCTTAATACGCAAATAACCAGATTGAGTTGTCGAATGTTGAAGTAGAACAATATTGGCATGATCCAACTTACTCATCATATCTTTAGCACATTGTACTCCCGCATCATAGTTATCACTGACAATACTGTAAGTTACATATTTATGATCTTTAACTTCTGTATCCACCACAATCACAGGAATACGTTTTTTATAGGCAAGCTTTAAAGAATCTTTTAACCCCTCATAATCAACAGGTGTAATCACAAGGGCATCGACTTGTTGATCCATTAAGTATTGAATTTGTTCCTTCTGCTTTTTTAAACTCATAGCTGGATCTAAAGTAATAAGCTGATCTCCATGCTCTTTTACAATCTTGGATATTTCCTCATTGACCACCGAATAGAATGTATTATTGTAGGTCATATATGTTGCGCCAATCTTGCGCGACTCATTTGAATTATATATCATATTCGCTTGTGTTGTCGTATTGACCAAGTAGTTACTGCCTATCGCAAATGCTAAACAAAATGCTAAACAAAAAATAATATACGCAAATGATTTTGGTTTATCCATTCAAATCCTCCTTTCCTTATAGAAAATGTCGCATTACTGCGACACTCTTTTATAATACTTTTTGTAGAACATAGATAAGGATCGCAATGACAATAGGCACAATAAAAATCATTGAATATCCACGTACAAATTTTGTTTCTAAAGCTTTAAATCCCAAATCATCATAATAGAATCTTTCATCATCGGTTTTACCAACAACGCCTTCTTCTATTAAATTTGTAACTGTATAGCTAATTGTGGATGTGGCATAAGGCAAATTTTTAAATGCACTTACATCTACTGCCGTTTTTTCATCCACTGCCCCTCTTTTTTTCAATGTATCCATTACCATTGAGGCAGCCGTTGCCTTTGCCCCTCTTTTTCTTTTTCTAGACATTTTCTTTCCTGCTTTCTATATTCATGGCTTCTGCCACACTTTTTACACTCACACCAAATGATTTTAAGCATTCAGGTGCATGCTCCATCACATATGTATTCTTTAAGTTTTTTAATATGCACAAGTCATTTTCTCCATCTCCAATAAAAATCGCATCTGAAATTGGTAAATGACAAAAGGCTTCCCATTTATTTGTTCCTTTTCTTGTGATTTCAATATAATCCTTTGAAGTGGCCATGACTTCACAATGACTAAAACGTTGCTTAAATTCATTTAAAAGTAAATCCATATCTTTTTCAACATACATACTTAATTTGGCTAAGCCTAAATCTCGCGTATTCAAATAATCGAATAGATCCATATTTGAAAATTGACCTAAACCAGGCTGTTTCGTTTCAAAAATATGAAGGCGTTCTTTACCATAACATGCAATTGGATAATAGCGATTGCCAAATTCATCTGTATAGAATAAATCCACCTTATATTCTAGAATCGCTTTACACATTTGTATACCTTCACTTAACTCAATCAAGGAAGAATATACATTCTCATCTTTATAATATGCATTGGCCCCATTATCTGTAATCATGTATTCACAGGACAATTGATATTTAGAGGCAAGTGCCACACAAAAGGCGCGATCTCTTCCTGTCACAAAGCCAAAGCCATGTTTTTGTGTCCATTGATGGATTGCTTCAACATCTTCTATTGTGATTTCACCGTTTGAATCCATCAATGTTCCATCCAAATCTGAAAGAAATAACATTATTTGCGACGTTCTTTCTTAGCTTTTTTAAATGCTTTTTGTCTTTCCTGTAAGGCTTCGCCAATCTTTTTTGTGACTACGATCTTATCGCGGTTACTCATTAATACGTTGCAGTTGCGTGCCACAATTCCATTTTTAAATTCAAAATTCGCAAGCATACGATAACGATAATATGTATCTTCAAAGAAGAAACCTTCTTCTGTGAAGTAAATACGACGGTGTGTATAGGAATCAATGGCTAGTCCTAAAAATACAAGTCCAATACATCCATATGCTAAATAGTAATAATATGTTTGTCCATTGGCAGCTAATGCTGGTGCCATGAACATTAAAATGAAGGCTAAAACCGCCATCGCAATCATGACCCATACCCAATATCCACCATCGACCATAGTTTCATAGTGTTTATGTGAGTTTTTAAAGTTTTCAAATTCCTTTTTATAGGCAAGTCCACCTTTTAAGCTTTGATAGAAAATAAAGGCCATATATCCAACTAATACAATACCTACAATGACCTTAAAAAATATATTATTTGAATCCATAAATCATTCTCCTTCTTAAGTACAATAAGCATTATAGCATCATTTCATGCTATAATAAAAGCGTTGTTGGAGGTAGTTTATGGAAGAAAATATGCTGGCGTTAATGAAACGTTTAAATAGTTCAAGTCAATTTCTTCAAAGCAATGACATGCGTGTTACAGAAGTTCGTCATGGTTTTGCGAAAGTAGAGATGATTATTGATGAACAAATTTTAAATATACATGGCTTCGTCCATGGTGGAGCCTTGTTCTCTTTGGCTGACACTGTAGCTGGAGCTGCAAGCTTTGCGACAGGAAGAGATAGTGTTACACTTACGGGTACAATTAATTATATTAAGCCTGGTCGTGGTGGCAAATTGATTGGGATTGCCCAAGAGATTTCAAGTGGAAGAACAACAGGAGTGTATGAAGTATTTATCTTTAATGATGAAAATGTACTTCTTTCTCGTGCTACATTCACAATGTTCTTCTTAGATTCAGATAAGATGAAAAAAAAAGAAAGAGCAGAAATAAACTGCTCTTTTCATTTACTTAAATGCTCTTTTAAATCTTTCAAAAGGCGATTCGGCTTGTCCAGATTTTAATTCTTCGTATAGCTCTCTTTCTCTACGAGATACTTTACGTGGAATTTCAACCTGTACTTCTACAAATTCATCCCCTTGTCCTGAACGTGCTTTTACACCTTTTCCTTTTAAACGGAATTTAGTGTTTGGCTGTGTTCCTTCAGGAATCTTTAATTCAACATCACCATACACGGTTGGTACTTGGATCGTACATCCAATTGTCGCATCAATTGAACTGATTGGAACTTTAATGAAGATATTGTTGTCTTCACGTTTGAAAGTAGGATGTGGTGTAACCATAATTTCGATGTATAAATCGCCATTAGGTCCTCCATTTGTTCCTCTCTCTCCTTTTCCTGGAATACGAATCTGTTGACCTGATTGAATTCCTGCTGGAATTTTAATATCCAATTTTACACGACGGTGCTCATATCCTTTACCATGACAATGTGAGCATGCACGTGTAACTTTGTTACCTGTACCATGACAATCTGGACATACGCTTTGTTGCTGAATCACACCAAATGGTGTTCTTTGTTGAGACATAACATATCCAGAACCATGGCATGTAGGACATGTCTGCACATCACTTGGGCTTTCGGCTCCAGATCCGTTACAGTGTTTACATGTTTCATCCACGTCCAATGAAATCGTTTCTGTTTTACCAAAAATGGAATCCATGAAATCAATGCGCATCTGCATGTAACGGTCTTGTCCTTGGCGAGGCTGGTTACTTGAACGGCGAGATCCTCCACCGCCAAATCCTCCACCAAAGAACGAACCGAAGATGTCTCCTAAATCACCAAAATCTGTGAATCCTCCAGAGAATCCACCACCTTGTCCAAAGGCTCCATCCATACCTGCATGACCAAACTGGTCATATGTAGCACGCTTTTTCTCATCGCTTAATACTTCGTAAGCTTCATTGATTTCCTTGAACTTATCTTCAGCTCCAGGTTCATGATTTCGATCGGGGTGATATTTCATGGCCAATTTTCGATAGGCCTTTTTAATTTCATCTGGTGTAGCACTTTTGCTGACACCAAGTACTTCATAATAGTCACGTTTTTCTGCCATGTGAATCCCTCCATACGATACGAAGAAGTTCTAGCCGAGCTAGAACTTCAAATGTTGCTTATTTATTTTACTTCTCAGTGAATTCACCGTCAACTACATCATCACCTGAGTGAGTTTGTGTTGATTGTGAAGCTGCATCACCATTTGGTTGGTTATACATTGCTTGTCCAGCTTGCATTGCTGCTTTTTCAAGCATGTCTAATTTAGCCTTAACTTCTTCCATGTTATTTTCGTCTAAAGATTTTTGTAGATTGTCACGCAATTTCTTAGTTTCTTCAACTTGTTTTGGATCAATCTTATCTTTATTGTCTTCTAACATTCCATCGATTTGTGCAATGAAGCCTTCAGCTTTGTTACGTAAATCAATTTCTTCTTTACGTTTTTCATCTTCAGCCTTGTTATCTTCAGCTTCACGAACCATACGATCGATTTCTTCATCACTCAATCCACTAGAGTTTTGAATTGTGATGTGTTGTTCTTTACCAGTACCCTTATCTGTAGCACTTACGTGTACGATACCGTTGGCATCAATATCAAATTTAACTTCGATTTGAGGAACACCACGACGAGCTGGTGCAATTCCGTTTAATTGGAAGTTACCTAATTCTTTGTTGTCGTTAGCCATTGGACGTTCACCTTGTAATACACGGATGTCTACAGCTGGTTGGTTATCTGCAGCTGTTGAGAAGATCTGTGATTTACTTGTTGGGATTGTAGTGTTACGAGGGATCAATACTGTCATAACTCCACCCATAGTTTCGATACCTAATGACAATGGTGTAACATCTAGTAATAATACATCGTTAACATCACCAGAGATAACTCCACCTTGGATAGCAGCACCCATAGCTACAGCTTCGTCTGGGTTAACAGAGTGGTTAGGATCTTTTCCTAATGCTCTACGTACTGCTTCTTGAACAGCTGGAATACGAGTAGATCCACCAACTAATAATACTTCGTCGATATCAGATTTAGACAATTTAGCATCTCTTAATGCATTTTCAATTGGAATTAATGTACGTTCAACTAAATGTTTAGTCATATCATCGAATTTAGCACGAGTTAATGTTGTATCAAAGTGCAATGGACCAGCAGGACCTGCTGAGATAAATGGTAAGCTGATTTGTGTCTGCATTACACCACTTAAATCTTTCTTAGCTTTTTCAGCAGCTTCTTTTAAACGTTGCATAGCCATTGGATCTTGTGACAAGTCAATTGCGTTGTCTTTCTTGAATGTATCAACCATCCAGTTTACCAATACGTTATCGAAGTCATCTCCACCTAAGTGAGTATCTCCGTTTGTTGATAATACTTCAAATGTTCCATCAGCTAAATCAAGGATACTAACATCGAAAGTACCTCCACCTAAGTCATAGATCAATACTTTTTCTTCTTTATCTGTTTTATCAATACCATAAGCCAATGCTGCAGCTGTTGGTTCGTTGATAATACGTTCTACTTCTAATCCAGCAATCTTACCAGCATCTTTAGTTGCTTGACGTTGTGCATCGTTGAAGTATGCAGGAACTGTAATAACAGCCTTTGTTACTTTTTCTCCTAAGTAATCTTCTGCATATGATTTTAAGTATTGAAGAATCATTGCACTAATTTCTTGTGGTGTATATGATTTTCCTTCAGCTTCTACTTTTTCATTAGTTCCCATTAAACGTTTAATTGAACTAATTGTGTTTTTATTTGTGACTGCCTGACGTTTTGCAGCATCACCAATAATACGTTCTCCATCTTTGAACGCAACAACACTTGGTGTTGTACGATTTCCTTCTGGGTTAGGAATTACTTTACTATCTTTACCTTCCATAACCGCAACACAGCTATTTGTTGTACCTAAGTCAATACCAATAATTTTACTCATGATAATTACCTCCCTATTCGCTTACTTTTACTAATGCTGGTCGTAAAATACGATCCTTCAACATATATCCTTTTTGTAATACCTCAATAACCATTCCACTTTCAACGCCTTCTTTTTTCTCTTGCATTAAAGCTTGCATTGTATTGTGGTCGAATGGTTTATCGGCTGCATCTATTTCCTGTACGCCTTCTTTTTCCAGCACACCTTTCAATTGCTTATGAATCATCTCAAAACCCTTGACATAATTCTTAATTGTTTCATCCTCGGTTTGTACTTTCAAAGCCATTTCCATTGAATCAAGAATTGGCAAGATTTCCGTTGCTGGCTGTTGGAAGCGATATTTTCGAGTAGTATCTGCATCTTTCTGTAGTCGTTTCTTCATGTTTTCTGTATCTGCATAAGCACGTGCTACATCATTTTTTGCCTTGTCTAATTCCGCCTTCAAACCTTCAATGATTTCATCTGAACTTGGTTCTTTCTTTTCTTCAACTACTTCTTCAGCTGTCTCTTCAACAACTTCTTCATTTACTTCTTTATTTTCTTCTTTATTTTCTTCTTTGCTCATCGTTGGCACCTCCCTTATTGTTGTCTGTCCCAAAGACGTCTTCGATGACATTTGACATATAATCCATCAAGGCTACGACCTTGGAATATTGCATTCGATTTGGACCAACAACCATTAATTGTCCTTCCTCATCGCTGTTATAATGGAATTTTGTCGTTAATACTGAACAATCTCCAATTTGCAACAACTCGTTTCTTTCACCAATCTGGATTGCTACATTTCCCTCTTGATCCGTCCATTGGTGGAATAAGTTTCCATTTTCCAATATACGCATCATTTGTTTTAACTTATTGATGTCACTGAATTCCGGCTGATACAACATATTGCTTCGTCCAGAAACTGCAACTTTCTCTGTTGCAAATCGCATAAAGGCTGAAACGAACGCTTCAAACAAAACTTCATGTCGAACAAGTTTCGCTGCCATCATTGGTTCAATTTCTTTCATTTTATCAACGACATTTTCAATTGGTGTTCCTACTAATTGGTCATTTAATAGATCTGTACAATTTTGAATATCTTGCATAGAAACATCTGTACCAAACTGGAACACTTTATTTTCTGTATGCCCTTGATCTGTGACAATGATCGCAACAGCACTCTGATTGTTGATTGGAATCAACTGTACATGCTGTAAAGTCTGATGCCTGCTATCAGGTCCTAAAACAACACTGGTCAAATTTGTCATATGTGACAAAATATCACAACTTTTTTGAACAACTTCTTCTAACGAATAATGCCTTTCACTAAAGACTTGCTGTAAAGCATTCTTTGTAGAAGCATCCAAATCCGCTTCCATAAGATGTTCAACATAGTACCTGTAACCTTTTTGACTCGGAATACGACCACTCGAAGTATGTGTCTTCTCTAGTAATCCCAACTTTTCAAGTGTCGCCATCTCATTACGGATGGTCGCTGATGAAACCGGGAAATCTAGAAGTTCCATCAAAGTCTTCGAACCAACAGGTTCTGCACAACGGGTAAACTCTTCAACTATTGTTTTAAAGATTATCTTTTGACGTTGTGTGATTTCCATTGTGAAGACCTCCTTCTAGCACTCATTTTCCTTGTCTGCTATTAGTATATCACAATTTTTAGCACCGTCAACAACTGAGTGCTAAAAAATAAAATAAAAATAAGGATACGAATATTCGTACCCTATCACTAAGCTTTCATCAATAGCTTTTCAATCGATTCTTCACTTACTGAGAAGATCGATGCGATTGTTTTAATACTGAAACCCTTGTCTAACATAGTTTGATATACTTCAAATCGATTTAGTTCAATCCCTTGTACTATTCCTTGCTCAATTCCTTGTTCAAAACCCTGCTTGATACCCATCTGGATTCCTTTGTTTGTGGATTCTTCAAACATTTCATCTAATGCTCTACACACTTTTACATCTCCCTTCTCGCTTTTGTTGTAGATACTCAATAACTCTTTGTTCTTTGTCACTACATACGCAAAATACAATGCATCACGATTAAACTCTCGATCTAGATCTTCTTTTAATATCTGCTTTCTATAGATCATGCGCAATAGATCAAAAAAGTCCTGTGTTGCCTTTTCACCTGTATTATACTTGTGATTTGTGTTTAGCTCAATCAGATTCAGTTGAAACTCGTTAAACATAGCTTCAAATCCAGGATGAATGATTTCAAGTTCACTCAGCTTTTTAGCGGCACTCCACTTGGATTCACCCACATACAAGACAACGGTTAAAATCATGGGAAGTCGAGTGTTTTTCGGAACATGCTTCTTAAAGTTTTGACGAATATAACGCATACGAGCTACACTCTCATATTCCATGACTCTTGCGACCATGGACGGATCCACATAGCTTTGACTTTCAATCACGAACAGATCTAAATATGTACCATCCTCATATCGTTTGATGATATCCACATGCTTGCTTGAAACATTCATAACAAGTTCACTGTTTTCATCCTTAAGATATTCAGGCTTTAATACTTGCTTCCCATCAAATAAAAGCGCATTGAAGATCGAGACAAAGTTTTTGGGCTGTCCTAAAAACTTCTTAGACTCAATATCAATCGAATTCAAGATAATTCCTCCTTTCTTATCTCTAGTACGAAATAAATGGAGGTTTTTTCAGAAAAGATGCATATTTTGATAATTTCACATAATTCAATCGGATTTCACAAGATTTACCAAAGTTATAAGAAAATTATGACAACATGGAATGGTACTCTATAAGTGCCTTAAAGATAAGGCAATGAATATAGAAAATAAACCAATATTCATATCTCTCTCCTAAAAATTATAATAATAAACCAAAAGAAGCCATTCTAGACGCCAACACTAGAATGGTTTCTTTATTTGAAATCAGATTTTTTGATATAGACATGACTGTTTTTATATTTCGCCTTTATATCTAAATGATTATTTTTGATAGGTGCTTCACTTGCGATTTTATAGTATCCACGTTCTTCTTCTAATATATGAATCGATACAATACTTCCTTTTTTATAAGTATAAAAAACATCTTTTTTATTTGGGGCATATACCTTTAAGTCCTTAGATAATTGTATTGTTTTGATTGGATTCTTTTCTTGGTCAATACCATCTTCATCTAAGTGATAGTAGAAACTAGCTGCTTTTTCTCCCCAGTATGGATCAGAAGCATAGTTCACGTTGATGCCACTTGCCTTATCACCAAACCAGGAACCATGATATCTTGCATCCTCTGGATTAAGATAGCCTTGCTGCAAGAAATTGTAGGCATGCTGTTTTACACAATCTGCGATTGATTTGTATTGATTCGCATTGTCTGGATTTTCATCAATGGCCGCATGACCAAATAAATTATGATATTCAAGCGCATACTGACTAAGTCCTAGACCACTCTCATTCAAGGCAAGAGCATACATCATAGATGCATTGATTGCGTATTTAGCTTGCATATTAAAGAACACATCAGTTTGATTATAGAGTGCGGATTCATCACTGACATATGCATTATAAATCGCATTATTCAAATACGATGTGGTTCTATGTGGGATATATTGATAATAATTATAGTAAGGATCTTTATTGACTTTCTTATCATTAACTAAGTTTTTATAGCTCGTATAAAAATAGTGTCCATCATATGAATAATAAGCAGTATCCTCTTTTAAAAATTCTGGTGCAGGACCAATCGCAATAGAATTCGCATTTCCTTGAACAAGATCTGTAGAAATCGTATGAATGAGGGAACCATTATAAACATAATATGTGGATAAAATATAGGAATCGTCATATAAGTACAATTCAACATTGTTGATGTCAGTCCATGCTTGTACACCACTTATTTTAAAGTGAACCTTCTTTCCATTAAAACTTGTACCTAAATATTGAGCATCTGCACCATAACTTCCATTCACATATCCAGTTTCATCTGTATCTATTGTGTATTCTGTATTTTCAGTTATATCTTTCGTCTTTAAATTAACGATGCCCGATTGAAGTCGTAATATTTTTCCGTTTTCATCTTTTATACAAGTATACTTAGAATTGATCGTATCCATCTTAAAAGATGCGAAGATGTAATGCTTATAGGAAGCTTGTACTTCACTTGTATTTAAATCTTCTACGTAGTATTGTCCGTCTTCAGTGATTTTTAAAATGGTGAAGGGAATAACTATAAATACGAAAATGAGTAAGGTAAGAATAAACACAATTGGTATTTTTTTAACTTTTCTTTTCTGTTTCATACTTCATATTATACTCTTATCTTCAAAAATTGCGTAATAGGACAATTTCCATCGACAATACCGGTTGTTTATATTAAAATAGATGGGGTATATCGCTAAAATAAAGCGTTTTTTAAGTGGTAAAACACTCAAGATATAAAAATTATAGAGAAAGGATGTATATTTATGGCAAAAATGGATGAGCGTTTAGAAAAAATGGTTGAGCGTTATCGTGAAATCAATGATTTGATGATGCAAATTGATGTTGTATCAGATCGTAAGACTATGGCAAAATTGGGGCGTGAACAAAATGAGTTGACACCTATTGTAGAAACATACGAAGAATATAAAAAGGCAGTTGATGAATTAGAAGAGGCAAAAGTTCTTTCAAAAGAGGAAGATAAAGAAATTCGTGAAATGGCACAAATGGAATTGGAGGAATTAGAACCAAAAATCCAAAATTATTTAGACCGTTTAGAATTGCTTCTAGTACCAAAAGATCCTAACGATTCACACAATGCAATCTTAGAAATTCGTGGAGCTGCTGGTGGAGATGAAGGAAATATCTTTGCCGGAGACTTATTTAGAATGTATTCAAAATATGCAGAAGCTAAAGGCTGGAGAACAGAAGTCATCGAAATGGAAGATAGTGAAGCTGGTGGATTCTCCTTAGTTTCATTTAAAGTCAATGGAGAAGGGGCTTATGGAACTCTAAAATTTGAATCTGGATCTCACCGTGTACAACGTGTACCAAAGACAGAATCGCAAGGACGTATCCATACTTCTACCGCAACCGTATTGTGTATGCCAGAAGTAGAGGCAGAAGATTTCGATATTGATATGAACGACTTGGAAATTGAAACAATGCGTTCAAGTGGAGCTGGAGGACAGCACATCAATAAAACTGATTCAGCGGTTCGTATTGTTCACAAACCTACTGGTATCGTAGTTAAGTGTCA
>ERZ869979.464-NODE-464-length-12453-cov-3.698529_pt1 | contig 12453 bp, 8 predicted proteins | sample MGYA00521269_ERZ869979 | MGnify/ENA primary metagenome ERZ869979 (study PRJEB32232, sample SAMN07284974) | human gut metagenome | biome: human-associated habitat; material: feces | host: Homo sapiens | place: Tanzania | collected 2014-04-05 ... | reverse complement strand
ATTTCATGCCTGCGTACATACAAGAAAAATGGCAAATATCGAGTATACTCCTGATTTTCTGATTCCCAACAGTTATCAGTATAAGGAAGAACTTCTCTCTCCGCTTTCCCCTGATGATTTCCTTCATCTTCTCAGCGGTGGCAGCATTCATGCAGATTCTCCTTTATCTTTCCGTTTTTCTTCCATGAGCTGTCATCTTCTGCTTATGACCACACTTGGCAGCGGCAGGATCACTACCTCCGGCGGCAGGGAGATCTCCGCTGATGAGAATCATCTGATTTTCTTTGACTGCAGACAGAATTTTTCCCTGCAGTCTGTTGTACTGCCCTGGAACTTTAAACTGTTTTTTATTTCCGGAAATACCCTGTCTGCGTTTTCTTCTGTTCTTGCCAAAAGCAGGCAGAGCTTTTCCCTTTCCCTGACCTCACCGGTGGGGCGGTGCATCTCGTCTCTTCTGTCTCTTCCGGAAACTCCGGACGCCAAAGAGCTTCTTCTGATGCACCAGAATCTCACCACGATCCTTACGGATCTTGGTACTTCCTGCTGCTCTTTCGAAAAAAAAGCACAGCCGGAAGCGCCCTGGTACCTGACAGAGATCAAGGATTTTCTGGACAACCATTATAAGGAGGAATTTTCCCTGAATCAGTTCGAAGATACCCTGAAAATGAGCCGTTACCGTCTGTGCAGGGAGTTTTCCTCCTTCTTCGGAATGCCGCCCTTACGCTATCTCACAAAAAAGCGTCTGGACGAGGCAAAAAAAATACTGCTTACCACGAATCTTTCCATCCATGAAGTAAGCAGTATGATCGGTTACGAAAACACGAACCACTTTATTAATATCTTTAAGAAATATGCAGGTCTCACACCTGGTAAGTTTCGACAAAAGGCACTGGAGGACCGATTCTCCTCACACTTTCCCTTTCAATAAATTTCCCCGGGATTACAAAGATTCCGGTGCTGTATCTGGTGTTTAAAAGTTTGTGAATAATGATATGGACCACTCTCTTGGCCATCTCCTTGGTATCGATTTCGTAAGTGGTAAGCCCAATGCCCGCAAACTGATCTGCCAGATAGTTGTCAAATCCCACAATGGAAATATCTCCGGTCACATCGTACCCTTCCCTGGCAAGTTTCTGATACATCATACTTGCCGCCAGGTCACTGTTGCAGAAAAACGCAGTTGGCATCTCATCGGGCAGGATAAATTCTTTTTCATTATCCATCACACCGTTCTTGTCACGGTCATCAATCACCCAGTCTTCTCTCCAGGAAATTCCATGTTCCATGAGCGATTTCAGATAGCCGAAATAACGGTCATCGATACTGGTTGTCATCAGTCTGCTTCCCACGAATCCGATTCTGGAATGTCCCATGGAGAACAGGTAATTGGTCATTTCGTAACCGCCCATCAGGTTGTTTGAAACCACACAGTCACTGGATTTTCCACGGCCTGTGGTATCCAGACTGATCAGCGGAACACCTGCGGATTCTGCCAGAAATTCTGCGTACCCTCTTTCGAATTCGCCCATGATGATCAGACCTTCTGCTTTTTTCTCAAGGAGCACCTTGGGAAGCTCTTTTCGCCTCTCCACTTCGCTGCTGATCACTTCCAGCATTGCAAAGCAGATCCGGGAGACCGCCTGTCTGGCGATCTCCTGGTAAAGTTTCCAGTAAAAAGACTGATTCTCGGACACATACCTGTCCGCGACGATCACTCCCAGTGTAAAACTTTTTCCTTCTTCTGTATTTTTGCGGGATTCACTTTTCTGATATCCCATCTCATCTGCCAGCTGTATGATCTTCGCCCTCAGTTCTTCACTGACGCCCTTCTGACCGGAAAGGGCCTTTGACACGGTCACTGTACTGACATTCAGTTTCTTTCCTATATCTGCAAGTCTGACTGCTTTAGCCATTTTTAACCTCTTTTTTACATATATTGTCAATACCGGGAAATTTTTCCTGATACCGGTATCTTTTACGCTATCATAGTTATGTTGCAAAATCAAGAGGTTTTCGCAATAAACTGAGCTGCTTTCAGGCCTCAGTCATTGCTTTTTTCAGAGCCTCCAGTTTTTCCTCCGCATCTTTAAAGGAATTTCCCTTTACACCGAAATAATATTTGATCTTCGGTTCTGTTCCGGAAGGTCTTACGCAGCACCATGCATTGTTCTCCAGTTCATAATAGAGAACGTTGGATGCCGGAAGGCCTGTGGATGTGGTCTCCCCTGTAAGCATATCTTTGCGGCAGTCTGTCTTGTAATCACGGCATGCAAGGACTTTGAAGCCACCAAGTTCTTTCGGCGGATTCTCACGGAAAGCGTTCATCATGGCTGTGATCTTCTGGGAACCGTCGATTCCCTTTAAGGTTACGGTGGCAAGGTCTTCTTTATAGTAACCGTATTTTTCATACAGCTCTACCATGGCATCCCACAGAGTTTTTCCCTGAAGTTTGTAGTAAGCGGCAACCTCGCAGAGCATCATGACTGCAACCGGAGCGTCTTTATCTCTTGCGTAGGTTCCGGCAAGGCATCCGTAGCTCTCCTCAAGTCCGAATACATAATGATGGCTTCCGGTCTCATCAAACAGACGGATCTGCTCACCGATATATTTAAATCCTGTAAGAACTTCGATCAGAGCTGTATTGTATTCTTTCGCAACTGCTTTTGCCATATCTGTGGTCACGATGGTCTCTACCAGCGCAGGATTCTCCGGCATGGTTCCTGTTTTGGTGCGCTCACGCAGAATATACTCGGCGATCAGCATACCGGACATGTTTCCGGTAAAGCTTACGTATTCACCGGTTTTTGTATTTTTTGCATGGACGCCGAGACGGTCTGCATCCGGGTCTGTGGCAAGAATGATATCCGCGTCAACTTTTTTTGCAAGCTCAAGGGCAAGTTTCCATGCGTTCTTATCTTCCGGGTTCGGATACGGAACAGTCGGAAAGTTTCCATCCGGAATTTTCTGTTCTTCCACAACATAAACCTGTGTAAAGCCAAGCTCACGGAGCACTCTTCTTACCGGAATATTTCCTGTTCCGTGAAGGGGGGTATAAACGATCTTCATGTCTTTTGCTGCCTCCGGGATGATCTCCGGATGGATACTCTGTTTCTTCAGCTGCGCGATGTATCTGTCATCAAAATCCGTTCCGATAATGCTGAACAGATTCTCTGCTCTTGCCTCATCCTCCTCCATTGTCTTAACCATGGAGAACTCTGTGACTTTTGCAACTTCTGCCAGAATATTTTTGTCATGAGGCGGTGTGATCTGGGCGCCGTCTTCCCAGTATACCTTGTATCCGTTGTATTCTCTCGGGTTGTGGCTGGCTGTGATCACGATTCCGGCGATGCATCCAAGCTCACGGACAGCAAAAGAAAGCTCCGGTGTCGGACGGAGGGATTCAAAAAGATAGGTATGGATACCGTTGGCATTCAGGCACAGTGCAGCCTCTCTTGCAAACTCCGGTGACATGATACGGGAATCATGGGCAATGGCAACACCTTTGTTCTGTCCGTTCATGGCAATGATATAGTTTGCCAGTCCCTGTGTTGCCTGACGCACGGTATAGATGTTCATACGGTTGGTTCCCGCACCAATCATTCCTCGAAGGCCGCCGGTTCCAAATTCCAGCTGACGGTAAAAACGGTCCTCGATCTCTTTTTCATTTCCCTCAAGGTTTTTCAGCGCCTCACGGGTCTGTGCATCAAAATACGGGTCTGTACACCACATTTTGTAGGTTTCCTGATAACTCATTTTTTATATCCTCCCTGTTTTTATTTTTCTCTTTACGCTTCCACAAGCTGATCAAAGATCTTCCCGAGGAGCAGCGAATTCACAAATGCCTGGACGCCGCCGCCCACAAACACCCAGATCCAGAAGATCGCCGAAAACGTCTGCGGCGAAACCAGAAACCAGATCACAGGAAGAAGATTTACCGCTGTGATCATCAGTGTCTGTGCGATATGACTGGCCGCCAGCCTGGCAGCATTCTCAAAAGTCTTTTTTATAGTATTGTCAAATTTTGCCAGCAGCGGAAATACATAGGAAAATACCGCCGCGCAGACGATTCCCAGCACAATACAGAAGCCATACATAAAAGAAGCGCCTCTCTGTGTGCCGGCTGTTCCCAGAATGTGAAAATCAGCCACCAGCACAGCCACTACCACCAGAAAAATCACTGTCACGGGCAGAGACTGGAGAAAATTCTGTTTAAAAGAATGAAAATATTCTCTGGTCACCGCAGTTTCCTCATCTTTTACCAGCTTCAGCATGACATAGTACAGCGCAATGGTCGACGCTCCGATGGTAACCACCGGAATACAGCATAACAACCACAAAATACTGAGCCAGAAAATGTTAAAAATCTTTGTCATAATCTGTGTGTAAGCACTGTCACCACGAAAATTGTCTTTAAAAGCCATTGTTTTTTCCTCCCAAAAACTATTTTTCCAGCAGATAATCCAGGAATTTCAGGGCATTTTCCGGATTCTTCGTTCCCATCGCCACTGCAAACACCGGATCTTTTATGTACTGTGACATTTCCGCAAAACGATTGTCGCCGGAAAGGCTAATCCCGTAAGGTTTCACCTCTCCCTGTCCGGTCTCATGATCTTCAAAAGATACCTCATCATCGTCCTTGTAACCGGCCGCGTACTGATAGGTCTCTCCGTATTTCTTCTCAAGGTTTTCGGCAGTCACTTCATCTAGGCTCTCAAAATATCCATATCCCGCATATTCCTCAAACAGTTCCTTATCCAGGATCACCACATCGATCTGCTGGCTGTGAAGATAGACCTGAAGCTTATCCAGGGCACCGTCCTTGATATAAAAAGAATCATCGATCTGAACAGTTTTCTTCTTTCCGTCAGCTCCCAGAAGTTCACTGATATCTTCTGTCGCCTGCTCAAGCTTCTTTTCATCCAGAGACTCATCGATCACCACTGCATAGAGAAGGTTCTCACTTCTGGGTCTGGCCACATGCCAGATCAGAGAGATCACCACTGCCGCCAGGATCACAACTACTGCTGCAGGAAACAGATAATAGTCTTTCAGATATTGTATTTTCTGCTGCCGGTTCATCTCCGGCCACTTTCTTACTTCTGATTTTTGCATATTTCATCCTTTCATTTAGCTAAATTTTAATATCTTTTTAGCTAAATGTCAATCCGTTTAGCCTGCCAAATTACAGTTATCATGAACTTTGTCTAATACGCACAAAAAAAGAGGCACTGTTTTTGTTACTTTTACAGTGCCTCCTGATTTATTTCTTATTCAGCTGTAAAATGATACAGTCTGCTCTTGAAATCTCCCCAGAAATCTTTCATCAGGAATCCGCCCTTCATCAGCATCTCTCCTGTGTAGGTTTCTTCGGTTCCTTCCAGTTTATATACGGTCTCCGGATCAAAACCTTTGAGGAAGATCTTTCTGGAATGGCTGTTTGGTACGCCAAGCACCTGCACATAGGTTACAAGAACCTCTTTTTTGTCGTGGGAAGAAAGTGCCCAGCAGTCAAACTTATGATTCTCTCTGTAGGACGCGATCCGGTAGTACTCGCCCTGCTGGATCAAATGCCTGTATTTCTTATAGGTGGCTGTCTGCTCAGGGATCAGACGCCTGTCCTCTTCCGGGATCTTTGTGATATCCAGCTCATAGCCGAAGGTTCCTGCAAGTGCCACATGGCCTCTTGTCTCAAAAGGAGTTACACGGCCGACAGAATGGTTGGGGCAGTCACTGACATGGGCTCCGATCACGGAAAGCGGATATACCAGCGCACTTCCCTCCTGGATCATCAGACGTTCCACTGCGTCCGTATCATCGGAACACCAGATCTGCGGACTGTAGTAAAGCATTCCCGGATCAAAACGCGCGCCGCCGCCGGAGCAATTCTCAAGAAGGAGATCCGGGAACTCTGTAACCAGTCTTTCCTGAAGCTCATAGACGCCGAGCACATATCTGTGGAAAAGCTCCTGCTGTCTTTCTTTCGGAAGATAACTGCTGCCAAGGTCCGAAAGCTGGCGGTTCATATCCCATTTCACATAGGCGATGTTTGCACTTCTTAATACAGAAGCCACACATTCATAAGCGTAATCTCTCACTTCCGGTCTGGAAAGGTCCAGCACATACTGGTTTCTGCTCTGTGTTGCCTCACGGCCGGCGATCTGGATCGCCCAGTCCGGATGCGCCCGGTAAAGATCCGAATCCGGTGAGATCATCTCCGGCTCAAACCAGATACCAAACTGAAGGCCGATCTTATTGACCTCATCTACCAGATATTTCAGGCCTCCTGTGATCTTTTCTTCGTTTACCTTCCAGTCACCCAGGGAGCAGTTATCGGAATTTCGTTTTCCGAACCAGCCGTCATCCATGACCAGCATCTCAATGCCACATTCCTTTGCCTGACGGGCAATGGCAAGAAGTTTATCTGTATTGAAATCAAAATAGGTAGCTTCCCAGTTGTTGATAAGAATCGGGCGCTTCTCATATTTGAACTTGCTGCGGATCAGATGGTTCCTGTAAAAATCATGATAGCTTCTTGTCATCTGACCGAGGCCGTTTCCGGAATAGGTCATAACTACTTCCGGTGCCTGGAAGATTTCGCCAGGCTCAAGCAGCCAGGAAAATTCCTCCGGACTGATTCCCATGGTCATACGCAGGTTGTCAAACTGGCAGAGCTCTGTCTCTGCCATGAAGTTTCCGGAATATACAAAATGCATGGCGTAGACCTTTCCGTTTTCCTGATCTGTTCCGTTAGTCACAAGTGCCATGAACGGATGCTCCTGATGGCTGGATTCTCCTCTTGCGGAAGAGATCACCTGTTTTCCGTAATGGAGCTCTCCGGTCTGGATATGGCGTTCTCTTGCCCAGGTTCCGTGAAGAGACAGCATGGAAAAATTCTCATTGTCCATATCCAGGCAGACACTTAAGATTTTCTCAATGCGGAGATTTTCCTGGCTCCGGTTCTGTACTTTTACGCTTCTGGTGATCACATTTTCTTCCGGGAACGCAGTATAGGAAAGTACCACTTCCAGATCCAGAATCTCGTCCTTCATGGTGATCTCCAGAGTCTCTGCCTCATTCTCTGCCGCAAAAGAAGCCGGAAGACCGGTAAGGCCTTTCTTTCCTTTGAAGATCTCATGGCCTGCATAATGAAGCTCACATCCCATATTTCCCGCTTCATTCCGGATGTTCAGGCAGCTTTCTCTGTAATCTCCGATTCCCCCTGTGGGATATTCCATGGGAAAGAAATCAAGAAATGCAGATTTCTCCCGCTTATTTACAGATGGTGTGTACGGCGGCTCTTCCATGCGCAGAAGATAATTGTCCGCATCCAGAACCAGTCTGTCCCCGTAATAAATATGTCCCAGAAATCCCTCCGGGCTTAATCCCATAAGATACGTGCTTTTTTCCGTGTCAAGACGGAAGATCTTTTTCTTTTCGTCAAAACTTACCGGCATGTCCTTCTCCTCCAGATTAATTTAAGTATTTTTTAGTTTTATTATAGCTATTTTTTAGCTTCCCGTCAACATTCGTTCCTGCATTTTTCTGTTTCTTTTCCGGCTGTTATTCCTTTACGGATACTGCCGGCATTTCCAGATACCGGTTCAGGTCTTCCGTAAGAAGACGGATCTTGTCTCTGGTATCCTGTTCTTTATAGGAGATCCTCTCCGCGATCCTGGTGATATAATTTTCTTCCTCGATGATCTCGCAGGTTTCCGGAAAATTGATGTCATAATACTGGGCAATGTAGGAGACCCAGTAATCCACCGGCACTTTTCGATCTGCGGAAAGCACGGATTCCCTTTTCAGGCAGGACTCCCACACAGCAGGAGAGATCAGATCTTTTCCCGCTTTCTCCTCCGATACCCCCAGCATGGCTTCCACAGAATCCATCAGCTTCACTCTGCAGTTATCCAGTTTGTCCGCATCCCGGATCAGTTTTGCATGAAACAGTGTTCTTTCATCATGGATGCCTTCCAGTTTAAAATCGCTGTGCCTGCGGATTGCAGCGTCGATCAGGGTATCATACCTGTCTTCCTCTATAAAACGCCGGATCATCTTTTCCTCCCCGAAGAGAAGTTCCGCGCCAAATACCGCATGGTCCATGGTTCCCGGCTCAAAACTGTGGAAACGGCGGATCTGTTCAAATCTTCCGATATCATGAAGCAGCCCGATAAGTTCCGCAAGTTTCACGTCCTCCTCCGAACATTCCATACGTCTGGCGATCTCTCCTGCATACTTCACTACACCGTAAGTATGCACGATCTTCAGACAGATCTGCTCGTCATTTCTGTCATATTCATCCAGATATTTCTCAAATTCCTGTTTTGCATGTGCAATATCAATCATTCTGCCACACCCCTTCTGCTTTTTTCGTTCTGTAACTTTTGTAAAACACTCTGTGTTTATTATATCGAAAGTCTCTGACAAATTCCACCGTATTTCCCGGAATTTTGAAAATTCCCTCTGTTGCCTGATCCAGGTCAAAAAAAAGACAGCTGCCCTATATCTATCTTCTGGATAGATCGGACAGCCGCCTTTTCTCAGGAAGCTCTTACTATTTTCTTATCTTACAAAATGGATCTCATAATCTCCTGATCCAGCTTCAGCCTGCATAAATCCGTCCCCTGCTGTGAACGTAAGTCCGTCTGCCACTTTCACTTCCTTCGCCCCATCCAGGCAGATTGTTGCAGTTGTATTTGCAGGTACGGAAACATGCAGAAGTGTCTCTTCCGATGTTACTTCCCAGAAGCTTCTTACCGGACCGTAAACAGAACGGTATTCTGCTTTTACATATTTAAGATCTCCGCCCATTCTCGGATAAATCACTGCGTGTTTATAACCAGGTTTCTTTTCATCCACCTCAAGGCCTGCCATCACACGTACCAGCCATTCTCCTATGGAACCGTAAGCATAATGATTGAAAGAGTTCATATCTGCACTCCACATGGTTCCGTCCGGTTTCAGTCCGTCCCAATGTTCCCAGATCGTGGTAGCTCCCATCTTCACCTGATACAGCCATGACGGGAAATCATCTTTCAGAAGCAGGTCGTACGCTTCTTTTACATGGCCATTCTGGCTTAATGCATGGCAGAAATACGGAGTTCCCACAAATCCGGTTACCAGATGGTCATTCTCTTTTTTCAGAAGTCTTAAAAGACCCTGAACCGTTTTCTCTTTATATTCTTCCGGTGCCAGATCAAAATACAGTGCCACAATATGTGCGGTCTGTGTCTGTACCGTCATCTCACCGTTCTCATCAAAAAATGTTCTCTGGAATTTATCCACAACCTTATTGTAAAGATCTGTGTATTCCTTCACATCTTCCTCACGGCCCAAAACTTCGGCTGCTTTTACAAACAGTCCTGTGGAATATGCAAAATAAGCCGTACAGGTCAGATCATTTGGAGTTGCTCCGAAATAACTGCCCTCTTCTGCATCCAGTGCTACCCAGTCACCAAACTGCAACTTGTAATTCCAGATATAATCCACAGAATACTCTCTCATAAAGTTGATCCAGTTTTTCATGCTGTTGTACTGGATTTTCAGAATTTCTTTGTCACCAAAAGTCAGATACATGGTCCATGGATTGATTACTGCCACATCTGCCCAGGCCGCTGCGGAATGGCTGCCCTGTTTAAGAAGCCAGTTATCCCCTTCATTTCCGGAAATAATATCCGGAACAACATGGGCAACACCGCCCTCCTCTGTCTGATCCGCCTCCACATCGCGGAGCCATTTCCGGTAGAAAGAATATGTATTTTCAAGGAAGCATGCTGTACGGCAGAAAATCTCCGCGTCACCGGTCCATCCAAGTCTCTCATCTCTCTGCGGGCAGTCTGTAGGAACATCCACAAAGTTACTCTTCAGTCCCCAGAGGATATTGTGGGCCAGCTGGTTCAGATCCGGATTGGATGTCTCAAGAAATCCGGTACGTTCCATGTTGGTATGAATGGCATGTGCGATAAAGTTTCCAGGTTCCGGTGTTCCCGGGAAGGAAACGATCTTTGCGTAACGGAATCCCATAAAGGTAAAGGACGGACGGTAAGTAATGGTTCCATCTTCTCCGAATGTATACTGAAGAGATTCTTTTGCCCCTCTTAAGTTATCAAGATATACATTTCCTTTGGAGTCCAGCACCTCAAAGCAGTCCAGACGGATCACATCACCTTTTTTACCTGTTGCGTTAACCTGAATGAGGGCACTCATATTCTGACCAAAATCAATGACCAGATCTCCTTCCGGCGTCTCAAAGATTTCTTTTGGTTTTACCTCATCCATAAGGGAAACTTTTCCACTTCCCTGTCCGGTAAGAACGGAAAAATCATAATCCAGTTTACGGACTGGTTTCCACTGTCCGGCTGTACATCCAGCCTCAGACCATCCTTTGATTTCTTTTGCTCCGTCGTAGATCTCACCATCATAGATCTCTGCAAACACAACCGGTGCATCTGCACCGCTCCAGCTCTCATCTGTCACAAAAAGCTCTTCGGTTCCATCCTCATAACGGATTACCATCTGCGCCAGAAGTGCGGTATTTTCTCCATAATGGTTTCTTCTCTTTTCCAGGCCTTCAAATCCCATTTTTCCTTTATACCAGCCTGCTGCCAGCACGGCACCCGCCGCATTTTTGCCTTCTTTCAGGTAATCGGTTACTTCATAAGTCTGGAAGCAGAGATGTTTCCGGTAGGAAGTCCATCCCGGTGTCAGTTCATCCTTTCCAACTTTTCTGCCATTAACATAAAAACGATACAGTCCCAGTGCAGTTACAGATACAAAAGCTTCTTTTACCGGTTTTTCAACTGTAAACTCATTTCTTACATAGGTACCTTTGGAATTGTCCTTATCTGCCTCTTCCTCTGCAGATACAAACACTGCTTTCCATTCTCTGTTATCCAGAATTCCTGTGACAAAGGATGTCTCCGCCCACTCTGTCTCTTCTCCGTTGGCGGTTGCTTTTACACGGGCAAAATATTTCTTCTGGGATTCCAGTTTCACATTCTCAGGAAGGATCTGTGCAGATGCATCACTGTTTACCCTGCCACTTTCGTAGATCTTTTTCTCAAAAGCTTTATCCTCTGCAATTTCCAGCTCCCAGGTATCCTGAATCACATTTCTCTTATCACTTTCTAATGTCCAGCTGAACTCCGGAACATGTGTGATTCCAATCTGTTCTTTTTCATAATCCATACGGATCTCATTAATTTTTAACATAGGTTCTACCCCCAATTTTCCGTGATATTGTCAGTTCTTACAGAAATGGTAACAAAAAAAGCGTCATCCTTCAATAACGCTTTTTCATCAAAATATTAACCATTTATAAGGTGTTTCGATGTTCTTTCCGGTACTGTGCCGGCGTACACCCCTCTGCCTCACGGAATTTCCGGTAAAAGAAATTCATATTGTTGTAACCACACAGCGGGATCAGCTCTGAAAGCGGCAGTTCCGTTGTTTCCAGAAGCATCCTTGCTTTTTTCAGGCGCTGTTCCTGAACATGTTCCACAAAACTTCTTCCTGTTTTTTCTTTCAGAAGGGCGGTAAGATAATTGCCATGCATTCCAAAAGCCTTTCCCATTTCCGGCAGTGTACAGGTTTCGTAATTTTTTTCGATATAGGAAAGCAGTTCCAGGATCTGTACTTCCTTTGCCACAGATGCCTGTTTCTTTGTCTCATCACGCCAGGTTCTGAGAAGTTCTGTAAACAGAATAATCACATAGCTTTCCATCACCTCTTCCATGCCGATGTCCCGGGTGTAATACTCGGATATAATCTGTTCCATGATCTCACCCACCCGGTTGTTTCCATGGGTTTTAAAATACAGATAATGTTTCTTCTTCCTGCTTCTGGTCACCGATTCCGCAAGAAACTCCGAGACAATTCCCTGACGCGGCATCCGGCTTAAAAACGCCGCGTCAAAGAATTCCCGGCTCATAAGAATATTTACCAAAATATCATTTTCACCGCCGGCCTCAATGGAATGCACTGCCTGGGTATCAAAAATACAGACATCCCCTTCGCTGGTGACAACCTTCTTTCCTTCTATGGTCTGGCTGCAGCTTCCTGACCAGAGATAACACAGTTCTATATAATCATGCTGATGGGGCAGTACTTCCACATAACGGTCCTGCCTGCTTACCACAATTTTTTCTCCCGGTGCCATAAACAGGCTTCCCTCAAAAAGATAAGTTCCCTGGCCGGACTTTGCAAACCGGCAGGTGTCCTGCCTGTGCAGTTCCTCCAGGGAAATTCCTTTCAGAATCTCTTTTTCTCTTGGTGTTATCTTTCTCAGATAACGGTCAAGTTCTTCTCGGTTCATCGTATTTTTCAGGCTCCTCCGTTTCCAGAAAACAGCTGTTTCCGCTCTTTTCCTCAATATAACACGTTGGCTTTGTCCGGTAAAGCGTCTTATCATGTTTCTCCTATTCATACTTTACAATTTCTTTTCGCAGCCGCTTG